>WNFI01199510.1_pt1 | contig 97044 bp, 89 predicted proteins | sample 5400471 | NCBI WGS metagenome assembly WNFI01 (sample SAMN13153348, study PRJNA577476) | soil metagenome | isolation source: 100 cm saprolite on Douglas fir-dominated hillslope | place: USA:California | collected 2013-09-17 | reverse complement strand
CGGCATCGCGATCGGCGGAGGTTGCGGCGTTCTCTTCCCTCTGCTGCACCGGCGTGGCTCCCTGCTCGGCGGCAGCACATTTGCCACACCAGTTGTCGCGGCCCTTCCGGGTGGCATGAACGTGAGCTTCGTAGGGAGGTTTTGAGCGGTCGCCCCACGACGAGGAGTTGGCCGCATGAACATTCCGGACTTTCCGTTCACCACGACCGATTGGGGGCGCGTGCCGGCGACGCTCCATCCGGGAGACACCGGCATTGCGACCTGGCGCACGCTCGAGGTCGGCGATGTGCGCGTGCGCATGGTCGATTATTCGCCCGGCTATCGCGCCGATCACTGGTGCCAGCGGGGCCACATCCTGCTGGTGCTCGAGGGCGAGCTCGTGACCGAGCTGGCCGACGGCAGCACGGTCACGCTCAAGCCGGGCAGCAGCTACCAGGTGTCGAACGGCCGAAGCTCGCACCGCTCGACCACCGCCACCGGCGCCAAGCTCTTCATCGTCGACTGACCAGGAAAGTCCCCGGGCAACCCCGGGGTCTTGGAGCGCCCAGAAGATTGGCGAGGATGGACGCTACACGGTTTCGCCGCGGACCAGATCCTCGAGCGACTCGCGGGCGCGCACCACCCGGAACCCGGCGCCTTCCACCAGCACCTCGGCCGGGCGCGGGCGCGCGTTGTACTGGCTGGCCATCGACATGCCGTAGGCGCCCGCGGTCCGCAGCACGAAAAAATCTCCGCTCTCGAGCACCGGCAGCCTGCGGCGGCGGGCGAGCACGTCGGAGCTCTCGCAGACCGGGCCGACCAGGTCGACGAGCTCGGTGCGACGGCGCGGCCGGCCCACCGGCTCGATGGCGTGGTAGGCATTGTAGAGGGCCGGCCGGAGCAGGTCGTTCATGCCTGCGTCGGCGACCACGAACTGGCGGGTGCCCGAGCCCCGCTTGCGCAGCAGCACCCGCGAGAGCAGCACGCCGGCGTTGGCCACGATCAGCCGGCCCGGCTCGAGCAGCACCCGCACGTCGAGGCCCGCCAGCTCGCGCGAGAGCGCGCGGCCGTAGGCCTCCGGCGGGGCCGGTGGACGGCCCTCGCCGTACGGCACGCCCAGGCCACCGCCCAGGTCGAGGTGGCGCAGGTCGTGGCCGTCCTTGCGGAGCTGGATCGCCAGTGCGCGCATCTTCTGCGCCGCCTGCACGAACGGCTTGAGCTCGCCGATCTGCGAGCCGATGTGGCAGGCCACGCCGACCACGCGCAGACCTGGGAGGCTTTGGGCGAGTTGGAACGCGGCGCGGGCGCGGGCCGCGGGGACCCCGAACTTGCTGGTGGCGAGCGCGGTGGCGATGTACGGGTGCGTCTTCGCGTCGACCTGCGGGTTCACCCGCACCGCCACCGGTGCCAGCTTGCCCCGCGCCACCGCCACCCGCGAGAGCTGGCGGAGCTCCTCCTCGCTCTCGCAGTTGAACTGGAGGATGCCGGCGTCCAACGCCGCCGAAAGCTCGTCCTCGCGCTTGCCGACGCCGGAGAAGACGATCCGCGACGGCGCAGCTCCCGCGCGCAGCGCGCGGAACAGCTCGCCGCCCGAGACGATGTCGAACCCGTAGCCCTCGCGCGAGAGCAGGGAGAGCAGCGCCAGGTTTCCGGCCGCCTTGACCGCGTAGCAGCAGAGCGCGTCGGGCAAGGTCTCGAGCGCCTCGCGGAAGACCCGCGCGTGCCGGCGCAAGGTGGCGGTGGAGTAGACGTAGGTGGGCGTGCCCGCCTCCTCGGCGATGCGCGCGAGCGGCACGTCCTCGCAGTACAGCTCGCCGCCGCGGCGTGCGAAATGGTCCATCAGCGCCCTCCGTCGGCAGCGCCCTCGTGGGGAGCGGCCGGCGCTGCGCCCCCGTCGGGAGACTGCGGCCCAGCGCCTGCGTCGGCCGGCGCCTGCGGGGGAGCTGGGCGCTCGTCGAGCGGCGGGCGTGGCGGAGCCTTCACGCCGCACACAGCGAAGGTTCCCGAGAGCGCGAGCGCGAGGAAGAACGGGGCCGGCCCTCGCCGGGGCGGCGCTCCACGCACAGCGCTCCCCTGCCGCGCGCGCATCAGAACGGGATGGCGAAGATGGCCCGGATTGCGTGCGCCACGCTGGGATCCAGCTGCGGGACCGGCGTCGGGGTTCCGCCGACGATCGCCGTGTGCGGCGGGTTCTTGAGGCCGCTGAAGGGAAGCAGGACGGCGTAGGTCAGCCCGATGTGGAAGTGGTCGGACGTGTCGTACGTGATCCCGACGTCGCCTTCCAGACCGAGAGGCTTCGCCAGGCCAGGCGCGGTCTCCGCGTACCAGGTCGAGGCGTACATGGCGGAGAGGAATAGCTCGAAGCCGGTGTCGTCGCCACCGCCCGTCTTGCGGCCGGTGGGCCGGTACCGGACCGACGGCTTCAGGTACCAGGACGAGGTGATCTGGCTGATGATGTTCCGGAAGAGGATGGTGTCGACGGTGAAGGCGCGGTTGAAGCGAAAGCTGTTGATGTGCCCGTGCGAGTGGGCGGGATCGCTGAAATCGAAGCGCGAGCCGTCGATGTCGCCGGGACCGGTAGCGCAGAAGACGGTCGCGCAGTTGGTGTTGCCGCTGCCGTCCTGGGCCCTGCCGCTGCCGTTGCGCCAGGGGCGCGCGCCGAAGCCGAAGATGCCGTGGTCGGCGGAGGCGCCGCCCAGCTCGAGGCCGAAGAGCAACGAGTCCGCGTGGAGGACCGCGTAGTCGGTCTGCAGGGCGAAGCCCGCGCCGAAGAAGGTGAGCGGCTGCGAGCTGGCGCCGGTGGGGTCGGCCTGGGCCGCCGCGTTGACGGCGCGCGAGCCGACGTTGCCGATGTTGAAGGCCAGCTCGGCGTCGAGGCGGAACTTGCCGCGGCGCAGCGAGACGAAGGCGTCGGGCTGGTAGATCTTCGCGTGGCGCTGCACCACCGACGTGCGGTCGCCGACGAAGCCGCCCAGGGTCGGCGTCAGCGCCGTCTGGCTGAGCGTGATGGTGTCCCAGGCCTGGGTGATGTAGTCGGCAACCACGCCGTAGTTCACGACCCACTGGCCGGCGTCGATCTTGCGCTTCGCTTCCTCGAGGGTGTCGAGCTTCACGACCTCGACTGCGATGCGGTAGCCGTCGTCGAGCGTGTCCAGATCGACGACGCGGCCCAGCTCGCCGAACTCGCCGGTCGTGCCCTGGCCCTTGGCGAGCACGTCGAACATCGCCGTGACCTTGTGGCCCTTGAAGTCGCGCGGCGAGAAGGCGACGCGGTCGTAGGTGTCGCCGAAGTCGCAGTCGAGGCAGTTGCCATCGTTGTGCAGGATGCCGAGGCCCCAGTGGTAGCCCATGCGGCCGAAGACGAACTCGCCGAGCTGAGTGTTCACCCGGCCCCAGAGGCGCTTCACAAGGACGGGCGAGCCGGCCCGCCCTGACGCCAGCGCCCCCAGCGGCGTGAAGGGATCGAGGTAGGGCTCCAGCACGGGGCTGGAGCCGAGCAGCACGTTATCGAGGGCGTCGATCTGGGCGTAGATGCCCAGGTCCTCGCTCACCTCCAGCGTGGGCTCGAAGCGGAAGCGCATGTTGGCCATCGACATCGAGTGGTTGGTGCCGCTCGCGCCGATGAACGGGACGGGAAAGAGCGTGTGGCCGGTGGGATCGACGCCGCGCCCGAGGTCCATGTTGTAGAAGAACTCGGGCCGCAGCCGCAGATAGCCGTGCGGCTGGAAGAGGTTGACCCGCTGGCGGAGCTGGTCGACCGCCTCGCTGTCCTGCACGCGCGCCTGGCTGTCCTGCGCCACCCAGGCGGTCTCCTGCTTCACCTCGTCCTTCGCCTTCTGCAGCTCGCGGCGGACCTCCTCCATCACCTGGCGCCGGAACTCTTCCCGGTCGGCGGCGGGCGCAGGCTGGGCCAGCGCGGGATTCGCGGGAGCCGTGGGCGCTGTGGCGCCGGCGGCCGGGGCCTGGGGCGCGGCGGGAGCTTCCGCGGCCGGGCTGGCCGCCGGAGCGGCGCTGTCTGGCGGGGTGGGCGCGGCGGGCTTCTTCTTCCGCCCGGTCTTCTTGGCGTCGGACTTTTTGGTGGGGGCGGGAGCGGGTGCCGGAGACTCGGGAGCGGGCGCCTGAGACTCGGGAGCGGGCGCTGGGGCCCCTGACTGCGCGGTCGCCGAGAGAGGAAGGAAGAAGCAGAGAGCGGAGAGCGCGACCAGACGACGACGCATGCGTTTCACCCAAGCGAGGGGATGCTTTCCTCGGGGTGGCGCGAGTAACACGTCCGCCTCCGAGGGGTCAAGCGAGCGATCGCATACTTGACCCCTTGGTACCCGGGCAACAGAATCGCGCCGCATGAACGTGGTCTTCGTGTTGCTCCTCGTCGCGGCCCTCGTCGCTGGCGCCGTCAAAGGCGACGTGCGGGCGGTGGGCCAGGGCGCCTTCGACGGCGCCAGCCAGGCGGTCACGCTCTCTCTCGGACTGGTGGGCGCGATGGCGCTCTGGCTGGGGCTGCTCAAGATCGCCGAGAGGGCGGGGCTGGTCGAGAAGCTCGCGCGGCTCGCGCGCCCCGTCTTCCGCCCGCTCTTTCGCGCCGTACCGGACGGTCACCCGGCCATCTCCGCCATGCTGCTCAACATCGCCGCCAACGCGCTCGGGCTCGGCAACGCGGCCACGCCGCTCGGCCTCAAGGCGATGGAGGAGCTGGAGAAGCTGAACCCCACGCCGGGCACCGCCACCAACGCGCAGGTCCTCTTCCTCGCCATCAACACCGCCAGCATCCAGCTGGTCCCGACCACGGTGATCGCGCTGCGCGTTGCGGCCCACTCCGTCAACCCCTTCGGCATCCAGCTCCCCACGCTCGCCTCCACCGCCTGCGCGCTGACCGTCGCCATCGTGGCGGCGAAGCTTCTCGAGCGCGTATGGCGCTGATGCTCGCCGCCTTCTTCCCTGCCAGCGGCGCCGGCTTCTCGGCCTGGCTGGAGTGGCTGTCCGGCTGGGTGCTGGTGCTGCTCATCGTGGGCGTGCCGGTGTACGGCTTCCTCAAGGGCGTGAAGGTCTACGAGGCCTTCATCGAGGGCGCCAAGGAGGGATTCGCCACGGGCGTGCGCATCATCCCCTATCTGGTCGCCATCCTCTCGGCGGTGGGCGCCTTTCGCGCCTCGGGAGCGATGGACGCGTTTGCGCGCGCGGTCGCGCCGTTCACCGGACCCGTGGGCCTGCCCGCAGAGGTGATTCCGCTCGCGGTCGTGCGACCCTTCTCCGGCGGCGGCGCGTTAGGCATCCTGGGCAGCATCTTCGCCTCCTCGGGGCCCGACTCGTACGCGGGCAAGCTCGCCTCCATCGTGCAGGGCTCGACCGAGACCACGTTCTACGTGCTCAGCGTCTACTGCGGCAGCGTGGGCATCGTGCGCTATCGCCACGCCCTCTTGGCCGGCCTCTCGGCCGACCTGACTGGCTTGGTGGCGAGCGTGGTCATCGCCCGCCTGGTGTGGGGCTGACGCCGCAGCCAGCGAGCGGGGAGCCGGAGCGAGGGCGCCTCGACGAATACCGGGCGATCGGCGAGTGTTTCGGGAGGCGATGCCCGCGCGCCCTTTGCGCGCACGCAAAGGTCGCCTATCTTGCGCAGCCCGATGATCGACAGAGTGCATCACGGCACCCGCACGCTCGCCCCGCTCTGCGTCACCGCGCTCGCCTGCGCGCTCGCGTTCTCCTCGTGCCGCCGCGTCGAGGACGCGGCCGCCAAGGCGCGCATCTTCTCTCCGGAAGATCCGGAAGGCACCGTGCCCGGCGCTGCCGACCCGCTCGACGCGCACAAACTCGCCGAGGACCCCGCGCTGGCCGCGCGCGTCTTGCACATGCCGCGCGCGGAGATCGCGGCGCGGCTCGGTGCCTACAAGGCGCAGACGCGCGTGCAGTTCGCCTGGTTCCGCGGGCCCGCCGCGCCCGACGGCGGCACCGAGGTGCAGCTCTCCGAAGAGAGCTCGATTGCGCAGGCAGCGGGCCCGGACTTCTCCGCGCGGCTCTCCAACGGTCACAACGGCGGGTTCGAGATCGTCTGGCTGAACGGCGAGATCTTCGAGCGCGGCCTGTTCGGGCCCTACCGCAAGCGGCGCACCGACCGCACCAGCCCGGAGCGCCTGCGCGAGCAAGCGCTGGCGGCGCTGCCCACCTTCGACCGCCTCGCGCGCGGCCTGCAGCTCAAGCCGGCGGGCGAGGCCCGCGTCGACGGCCGGCGCGCGCTCAAGTATGCGGTGGCGGGCACGGGCGCGCGGCCGCGGCGCGAGGTGGACCCGGACCTGCCGCCCTTGCAGTACCCGGAGGGGGCGCAGGCGCCGGGCCAGCCGGAGAAGGACCAGGGCCCCGACCCTGACACCGCACGCCGCCTCGAGCTGTTCGACAAGGAGGAGCCGATCTCGGCCACCGGCTTCGTGTTGGTCGATGCGCAGACCGGCGTGCCGCTCGCCTGCGACCTGCAGGGTCGCTTCCGCGTCGGCGGCTCGGGCAAGGAGACAGCGGCCGAGCTGCATCTGCACGCGGTCCTCAGCACGAGCGAGATCGGCAAGAACCCGAAACTGAAGTCGCCCGCCTACGAGCCGGACCCCTCGGTGCCGCACGCGGTGAAGGATCCGCTGCGCTTCCTCGGCCGCGCCGCACAGCCTGGCGCGCCGGCGGACGAGCGCGCGAGCGAAGAGGACGATGCGGAGCCGGACACCGCCCCGCAGCGATGAGCGGCCTCACATGGCCCGCCAGGGTGTGTTTTTTCCGCAGCTCGCGCGGACGCAGCTCATTAGGATTCCTGTCGCGCGACTGCCGGATTCTTGACTAAACGTCTGAGCAGGTTAGCGTGCCGGTTCCTGGCCCCGCGTCCGGCCCCTGCACCCGGGGGTGAAAAATTGGATCTGGGACCCCAGGCTTGTAGGCTATCGGCGTACTTCGCACGCGACCAAGGAGAGCCGCCCTCTATGAGCCCTCGAAACTCTTCCGGCACGATCACCACGACCGAGGTGCGGGGTCTCCTTCGCACCGCTGCCGAGAAGCTGAGCGCGCGCGAGGAAAAAGCGCTGAGAATGTCGCAGGGTGCCGGCGTGGACCCGGAAGCTGCCCTGCCGCGGCGAGGCCAGGAGCACCCCGAGGCGCGGGCGGAGCTCGCCGCGCTGGAGCTCGAGTTGCTGCGCAAGCTGTCGGCGCGCTCCGGCGTGCTCGCCGGAGAGCCGGCCGCGAAGGCGAGCCCATCCCCGTCGCAGAGCAAGCAGAAGGACAAGATCATCCGCGCACTCCGGCGGCTGAAGTAAGGATTTGGCGCTGTTTGCGCTTGCTTGTGCGCTGGCCGCCGCAAGCCCGGCGAAGGCCGGACCTCCGGCCCCCGCGCGCACCTACGGCCCCTCCCGTCTGCCCCCGGTCGAGGAGGCAGAAGACCCGCTGGTCGATGCGGCCCCTCTGGTCCCAGGCCTGATCGTCCGGCTCGCGTATGCCGGGCCAGACAACGTAACCGGCCGCGCCCTCTACCCTCCCCAAGCCAGGTGCCGGCTCCGCCGCAGCGTCGCCGGTCGGCTAACGCTCGCCGCGCGCGCTCTCTCGCGCCTGGGTTTCCGCCTCGTCGCCTGGGACTGCACGAGACCGGCCGCGGCCCAGGCCGCGCTCTGGGCGGCGCATCCGCGCCGGGGGTCGGTGGCGGACCCGGCACGGGGCAGCCTGCACCAGCGCGGCGTCGCGATCGACCTGGGCCTCGCCGACGCCGCGGGCAACCTGGTCGCGCTCCCCACGCCGTTCGACGCGTTCGGCCCCCGGGCCGCCGCCGACGCGCCGCTGCCCGACGACAGCCTCGCCCGCGCCCACCGCCTGCGGGTTCCCTCGTCGAGCAAAGCTCGACGAGCCTCCCTCCGCTGACGGCCGGACTCCCGGCCGGGCCGCCTCCGGCGGCGGGGTCAACTCAACTGATCTGCGTCAGCGGCAGGCTTCCCTCAGCTCGGCGAGGAGCGGCTCGACGGACGGCTGGGCGCCCTCGGGCTCGTCGCGCTGCGCGACCTCCGCCCAGAGCTCGCGCAGCGTGGGCCTGCCGCCGCGGCCCCACAGGCCGCGCAGGACCGGGACGGTGCGCGGGTTGCGCCAGTAGTCCTCGTCGAAGCGCTCGCGCAGGACGGCGCGGATGCGCGCGGCGCCGCACATCCCGCGAAGCTGCGACCAGGAGCCGAGGAAGGGATCCAGCTCGCGCAGCGCCAGCCCGGCGGGAAGCTCCGCCAACGCGGCGCGCGCGAAGTGGGTGCGGCAAGCCTCGGCGGCGCGCGCGCCGAAGCCGTCCTGGTGCGCATCCAGCGCCGCGAGCGTGCGGGCGGCGGCGAGCCGCGCGTCGGCGACGGCCGCCACCGCGATTGCCCTCTCGTCGTCCCGACCCAGATCGGCCTTGGCGCAGCGCCGGAGAAAGCCGGGGTCGCGCACGAGGCCCGAGAGCAGTTCACCCGCCGCCTGCGGCAGCGCCGGATCCGAAAACCAAAGGTCCTCCGGCGGCGCGTCGCCCGGGGGACCTGCGCGCAAGAGCGCGACGCCGAGCGCGTGCAGCAACTCCGCAAGCGCATGCGGTCCTTCCGCGGGCCAGAGGGCGATCCGCACCTCGTCGGGCGGATCTGTCGCCACCGCCCGCGCGCCCGAAGGCTTGAGCGGCCGCTCCTCCTCGTCGAGCTTGACCGCCCCGTCCGCCTGAAGGTCGAGCCGCAGCATCTCCCCAAAGCGGCGGCAGGTTCGCAGCTGCTCGCCGCGCGGAAACGCGCCGGCGAATTTTGGAGCGTGAATGAGGTGCAGCACGTCGTGCCGCTCGGCGCCGCCGGGATGGCTTCGCGCGCCGGTGTGGCGCTCGAGCAGCCAGGCGAACAGGTCGGCGGCGATTGCCTCGGTGCCCTCCAGCACGCGCTCGCAGGCCGCGCGCACGCCGGCCGCCGCGGTGGTCCCTTTGGGAACGGCGCCCCAGCCACGCTCGTGCAGGCGCGCGGCGCTCTCGCCGGGATCGCCCGGGTGCAGCTCGAGGAGCGCGGCCTGTGCGGCCTCCCAGACGGCGCCGCGCGCGGACGACTCCTCCTCCACCGCAGCGGCAAGCGCCCGCTCCAGCTCGCCGCGCCGCTGCCGCTCGCGAACCAAGGGCAGCCCGCGGTCGACGGCGATCGCGGGCAGCGCGCCGTGAAGGCCCGCATCGCCGGGCGGCCGCACCGCGGGCCGCCGCGGCAGATCGGCGACCTCCTGCGCCGCGCCTGGGTCGAGCGCCTGGGCAAGAGCGCGGACGAGGAAGTCGCGCAGCGAGGCAAGGCGCGCGGCGCGGCCGGGGCGCTCCGAGTCGGCGAGAGCGGCCTCCAGCGCCTCCCGCACCTGGGCGACACCGTCGCGCGAGGACGCCAGCGGATGCGCGCGGGCGCGCGCGGCGACCCCCGCTCCGCCGGGCAGGCCGGCCGCGCAAAGCCACTCGGCCTCCGCCTCCTCGCGCGCCAGGCCGGTCGCGTCCTCGCGCAGGGAAGCCATCTCGCGCAGGGTCACCGCGCCCTTCTAGCACCTCGGGGAGGCGCTACCGAATCAGCCGGCCCTCGCAGGCTCGGTAATCGAGGTTGCGCAGATAGGCCTCGACGTACTTCGCCCGCTCGGTCGGTTTGTAGTCGGGTACGAAGGCGTGCTCCCACGCATCCATCACCACGATCGGCCGGTAGCCAGGCAGGTTCCCGTCCTCGTGCAGGGTCACCCAGGAGTTGCGGATGCTCTTGCTCGCCGGGTCCTGGAAGGCGATCGCCCAGCCCACGCCGCGCATGGTCGCCACCGCCTTGAAGTCGGACAGCCAGGCGTCGACAGAGCCGTAGGAGGCGGCGAGCTGCCGCCCGAGCGCCGATTCCTTGCTGAGCGGCTCCGGCTCCGGCGCGATGTTCTCGAAGTAGTACTCGTGAAGCACCATGCCCGAGTACTCGAAACTCAACCGCCGGGTCATCTCGGCATACGCGGGATTGGTGCCGGCGGCCTTGCCCTCGCGCAGGAGCGCGCCGAGCTGCTCGTTGAGCGTGTTCACGTTCTTCACGTAGCCCTGGTACAGCTCGAGGTGGTTCTTCAGCACCTCGTCGGAGATACCGGACAGGCCTTTCAGGCGCGGGAACGGGCGGGGCTCATACCGATTCATCGATCCTCCTCGGAAAACCGCGGTTGGCCGCGGCGGAAGCGCCGCGGTCGGTCGCGGCGAGGGTCAAGCTGCGGACCGGGCGGAGCCGGGGCAACGACCAACGTGCGCGTGCGGCGGCCCGCCGCGCCCCGAGGCAGGCGCCGGCCAGGCGGCTGCGCGGTATTCTCGCGGCGGTGACCGAAGGGACCGTGGAGCGACGGGAAGGCGTGTGGCTTGCGGCAGGTACGCGGGTCGCGGGAAGCAGGCGGGCGGCCGCGCTCGCGCTGGCGGTCTTGCTTGCAGCCGCCTGCCGGTCCGGCGGCGGATCGCCCCAGGCATCCGCGGCCGCGTCACCTGGGGCGGCGGGCAGGACTGGCACCGCGACGATCTCCGGTAAGGTCCGCTCTGCGGGCCCCGCGATCGCTCCCGATCGCCGGCCCGCGGTCTTCGCACCCGGGTGCGGCAAGCTCGCCGCGCCGGAGACGCTGCGCCTGGGAGGCGCCTCTCACGACGGCGTGGAGAGCGCGCTGGTCTGGGTCAGCGAAGGCCTGCCGCCCGGCGACTACCCGACGCCCGCGCAGGCCCTCACGCTCGACCAGCACGGCTGCGAATTCGCGCCGCGCGTGTTTGGCATCCGCAAGGGACAGCCGCTCACCCTCGTGAACGGCGACCCGCTCCTGCACAACGTGCACGCCCTGGGCAGCGGCGGCGGGCTGCTCGCGCGCGGCGCCAACGCCTTCAACGTCGCGATGCCGGTGCAGGGCATGCGCGTCGTGCGGCGTTTCGATGCGGTGCAGGTTCCGGTCGCCATCGCCTGCGACGTTCATCCCTGGATGCGCGCGTTCGCCGGCGTGTTCGCGCATCCGTTCTTCGCGGCCAGCGCCGCCGACGGCTCGTTCCGCATCGCCGGGCTGCCCGCGGGCCGCTTCACGATCGAGGTCTGGCACGAGCGGCTCGGGCGGCTGTCGCGCACGGTCGAGGTCGCCGAGGGCGCAGACGCCGCCGTCGATCTCACGTACTCGCGCTGACGGAGAGCGGCAGCGCTCCCGCCCGCGAGGCGCCTCCTCTCCTCGACGCGGCGATCGCGGCGCGTTAAGGTGCGCGCCAAGAATTGGCAGTCAACGAAAGGACAGAAGACCGTGAGCGAGCTCCTCAACCTCATCTTCCGTTGGATCCACGTCCTGGCCGGGATCATGTGGATCGGTCACCTGTGGTTCTTCAACTTCGTCAACGCGCAGCTCGCCAAGACCTACACCCCGGAGGGCAAGAAGCAGGTCCTGCCCGAGCTCATGCCGCGGGCGCTCTACTGGTTCCGCTGGGGTGCCGCCTACACCTGGGTCAGCGGTTTGTTGCTGCTCTTCGTCGTCTACTGGCAGGGCGGCGCGATGGACACCGCGATGCAGCCCCACGCCGCGGGAGGGCTGGGCCTGGTGCTGATCGTGGTCGGCTTCGCCGTCTATGACCAGCTCTGGAAGAACGTGAAGAGCGAGCAGGTGGCGGCGGTCATCTCCTTCGTCCCTCCTCGGCACCATCATGGCCGCCAACGTCTGGATGCGGATCTGGCCCAGCCAGCGCAAGATCATCGCCGGCGTGAAAGGCACCGCGCCGGCGCCCGACGCCTCCGTCGCCGCACTGGCCGCCCTGCGCTCCAAGCACAACACCTACATGAGCGTGCCGCTGGTCTTCACGATGGTGTCCAATCACTTTCCCACGGTGTACGGCAGCGACCTCGCCTGGGTGTGGCTGCTCCTCCTCGTGCTGATCGGCTGGGCCGCGACGAAGTTCCTGTACAACAAGGCGGCATCGGCGACGCCGGCGCAGTTCTGACCGTTTCTGGTTCGCCGCAGGACAGGGTCGGCAGTCCGCGGGCCTCTAGCCTAGGCGCGGGGCTGCCGACTTCCTCTTTGACTTGCTGGCGCTCCCTCCACTAGAAGAGCGGCCTCATGCAGACCGTGAACCTGATCTCCGACGCCCGCTTCGCCGACGACAAGCCAAACGTGCTGCACGCGGTGAAGACCGACCAGCTCCTGATCGACGGCGTCTACTTCAAGCCGGGACAGGGCACGGGCTGGCACAAGCTGCCGGATGCCGACCGCGCTTTCGTCTGCCTGCAGGGCCAGGGCGAGCTGTTGCTCGAGACCCAGGCCGCGGGCAACGAGCTGCGGGTTCCGCTCGCCCCCGGCGCGGTGGTGCTGGCGCCGCGGGGCACGTTCCACAACCTGGTCGCGGGCCCGGGCGGCATGGTGCTGAGCGCCGTGTCCCGGTTCCCGGTCCGCGTGGTCGAGCGCGGCTGAGGGCGCTTGCGCCACCTTGACAGGCCTAGCAGGGTGCTGATTACGGAGTTTCATCATGCCGACTTACGAATACGAGTGCCCGAACTGCGGCACCTATGACGTGGAGCAGAGGATCACGGCACCCGCGCTCGCGGCCTGCGAGAAATGCGGCGGTCCGGTGCGCAGGCTGATCTCCCGATCGTCCTTCGCGCTGCGCGGCAGCGGCTGGTATGCCGACGGCTACGCCGGCAAGAGCGGCGGCGATGGCGCGAAGAGCAGCGGCGGCGGCGACGCGCTCAAGAAGGTGGGCTGACCGCGCCCGGACAGGGACGCGCGCGCCGCCCGCCGTCGCGGCTACGCCTCTCGGCGGAAGCGCCGGACGCGGGTGCGCCGCTCGTCGAGGTGATCGCTCGACGGGGCGGCATCGCGCCCGAGGAGGCGCGGGCAGCAATCGAGCGCGGCGGAGCGTTCGTGCGCGGCAAGCGCGTGAAGGACCCGGCGTTCGCCGTCTCGGCCGGCGACGCGATCGAAGTGCAGCTCCGCGAGCCCGGCGCGCCGCCCGGTCCCCCCACGCCGCTCGAGCCCTCGCGCCTCCTCCACCTTTCCGCGCAGGTGGTCGCCGTCGACAAGCCGGCGGGAGTGCTGGCGCAGGAGGGGCGGGCGGGGGGCGCCGCGCTGCCGGAGCTGGTCGCCGCGCTGCTGCGCGCGCGCGGCGAGGCCGAGCAGGCGCTTCTCGTGCATCGGCTCGACCGCGGGACCACCGGCTGCACGCTGCTCGCTCGCACCCGCGGGGCGCAGGCGGCACTGCTCGAGGAGTTCCGGCTTGGCCGCGTGCGCAAGGAGTACCGCGCCTGGGTGCAGGGCGAGCCGCCCGGCGACGAGTTCGCGGTCGACCTCGCGCTGGCCGCCGATCCGCACGCGCCGGGGAAGCGCAGGCCCGATCCGCGCGGCGAAGCCGCGCGCACCCGCTTCGCCGTGCTGCGGCGGCTGCCCGGCCTTTCCCTCCTGGCCGCCTTCCCCGAGACCGGCCGCACGCACCAGGTCCGCGTCCACCTCGCCGCACGCGGCCTTCCGCTGCTCGGCGATGCGCGCTACGGCGGCCCCCGCGCGCTCACCCGCGAGGGTGGCGAGCGTCTGGAGCTGACCCGCCCGCTGCTTCACGCGCTCTCGATCGAGGTCGCACACCCCGCAGGGGGGAGGCTCGCCGTCGCCGCCCCCCTCCCGCCCGACTTCGGAGAACCGGAGCGCTTCGCGCGCTGAGGGGATTGCGAGGCGCACTGCCCTCTGTTAGAGGACCGCCGCTTTGACGCGGGCCGCGGAGGAACGCATGGGCGAGATAAACGAGGGCGCAGAGAAGAAGGACCCGGGCCTCTTGATCGTGCAGAGCAAGGTGCGGGAGGTCATCCGCGCCAAGGAGAAGCGCGTCTCCGACGAGTTCATCTCCGCGCTCTCGCAGCACGTGGCCTCTGCCATCGAGCGGGCCATCGCTCGCTGCACGGCCAACGGCCGCAGCACGCTGCGCCCCGAAGATCTTTGAGCGAGCCGCTCGCGCTCGGCCTGCCGCGCGCGGTGGCCGAGCTCGGCGCGGACACGGGGTCCTTCCCCACGCCTTCAGGCGCGCTCGGACGCGCGCGCCGCGGCCCGGCTTACGCACCCGAAGGCCTGGGACGCATCCCCCGCGCTGATTGAGCGGCGGCCCCGGCGTTCAGCCTGTTACGCTCCTGCGCCCGTGCGCATGCGACTTCCCAACGGACTCACCGTGCTGGTCGAGGAGAACCACGCCGCCCCGGCGGCGGCGCTCCAGGTCTGGGTGCGCGCCGGAAGCGCCGATGAGCGCGAGGGCGAGCACGGGCTTGCGCACTTGCACGAGCACATGCTGTTCAAGGGCACGGCGCGGCGCGGCCCCGGGGAAGTCGCGCGGCAGATCGAGTCTGCCGGCGGCGAAATCAACGCCTGGACCAGCTTCGACCAGACCGTCTACCACGTGGTGGTGGCGAGCCGGTTCGCCTCGACCGGCCTCGACGTTCTCGCCGACGCGATTACCTCTGCGGCGTTCGACCCCGACGAGCTGTCGCGCGAGATCGAGGTCGTCTGCGAGGAGATCCGGCGAAGCGAGGACTCGCCCGCGCGCAAGGTCTCCAAGACCCTCTTCGCCGCCGCCTTCGCTCGCCATCCCTACGGGCGGCCGGTGATCGGCACCGAGGAAAGCGTGCGAAGCTTCACCCGCGACGGCGTGCTGCGCTTCTACCGGCGCTGGTACCACCCGGAGAACTGCACGCTGGTCGCGGTGGGCGACGTTCGGAAGGAGCAGGTGCTCGAGGTCGCCGAGGCCGCGTTCCGCTTCCCGGAGGCGAACGGCTTCGCGCCCGCGCCGGCGCGGCCCGAGGAGGCGCCGCGGGCTGCCCCGACGGCGCGCGTCCGCAAGGAGCAGGTCAAGGAGGGCTACCTCTCGCTCGCCTGGCCTGCGCCTGCACTGCGCGACGACGGACCGGCTCCGCGAGGCGGTGCGCGAGGCGCTGCGCTGCGTATACCGGCTGCGCGGCGAGGAGGTGACGCCGTCCGAGCTGACGCTCGCCTGCCGCCTGCTGGAGAGCGATGCGGTCTACCAGCGGGAGACCGTGCAGGGCATGGCGCGCAAGCTCGGCTTCTGGCAGTCGAGCGCGGGCGGCGTCGAGCAGGAGGCGGAGTACTACGCCCGGGTGGCTGCGCTCTCGCCGGCTGCGCTCCGCGAGGTTGCGGAGCGGCGGTTCGATCCGCGCAGGGTCACCGCCGCCGCGGTGCTGCCTGCGAGCTCCGACCTCGACGAGGCTGCTCTGCTGGAGCTCCTGGGCGAGGCCGCCGACGAGGCGCTGCGAGCCCCTTCGCGCGCGCAGCCCTCGCGTCCCGCCGAGCAGCGACAGAAAGTAAGGGTGCTGGGTGAAGCGAAGTCGGGGCCGCTCCTGCGCGAGGAGCTGCCGTCGGGTGCAGTGCTGCTCCTGAAAGAGGAGCGCGCGGTTCCGCTCGTGGCCTTGCGGGCGGTGTGGCCCGGCGGCCTGCGCGTGGAAACGCCCGCCACCTCCGGGCTCTCCTTCCTGCTCGCGCGGCTCGCCTCCAAGGGCACGCAGCAGCGGGGCGCCGAGGAGCTTGCGCGCGCGATGGAGGCGATGGGCGGCTCCCTGGGGGGCAACTCCGGCCGCAACTCGTTCGGGCTGCGCGCCGAGGTGCTCTCGCGCAACCTCGCCGACGGGCTGGATCTCTTCGCGGAGTGCATCCAGGAGGCGCGCCTCGCGCCGGAGGAGGTCGAGCGCGAGCGCAAGCTGCAGCTCGACCAGCTGCGCACCCGCGACGACAACCCCGCTGGGGTGGCGTTCCAGCTCTTCCAGCAGACCCTCTGGCGCGAGCACCCCTACCGGCTCGACGTCCTCGGCAGCGAGGCGTCGCTCGCGGCGATGGATCCGGAGCTTCTCGCGCGGGAGCGCGCGCGACTGTATCCGGCGGATCGGCCCATCCTCTCGGTGGTGGGCGACGTCGAGCCCGAGGAGGTGCGCCGCCTGTTGCGCGCGCGGTTCGGCGAAGGCGGCTGCCCTCGACCGCTCCCCGCGGTGCCGGCGGCCGAGGCGCGGCAGCCCGGGCCCCGCGCCGCGCTGCGCACGCTGGACAAGGCGCAGGCTCATTTGGTGGTCGGTTTTCCCGGCGCGCGGCTCAAAGACGCGGAGCGCTGGCCGCTGGAGGTGCTGTCGGCGGTCCTCTCCGGCCAGGGTGGGCGCCTGTTTCTCGAGCTGCGAGACAAGAAGAGCCTCGCCTACAGCGTGAGCAGCTTCTCGATGGAAGGCATCGACCCCGGCTATTTCGGCGTCTACATCGGCTGCGGTCCGGGCAAGGTGGGCGAGGCGCTCGACGGCATCCGCGCGGAGCTCCTTCGCGCGCGCGAGTCCGCGCCCACCGCGGTCGAGCTGGACCGGGCGCGCACGCACCTCATCGGCACGCACGCGATCGGCCTGCAGCGCAACTCCGCGCGCGCCGCGGTGTACGCGTTCGACGAGTGCTATGGGCTCGGCGCCGATGCCTCCAGCCGCTACGCCGACCGGATCGCGGCCGTCACCGCCGACGAAGTGGTCGCCGCCGCTCGGCGGTTCCTCGACCCCGCCTTCGAGGTGATTGCGCTGGTCGCGCCCGCGGGCGCCGCTCCGACCGCGATCAGAGACGCCGCGGGAGCCGGGGGATCGGCCGGCCAGCCATGAGCCATTCGCTCGTCGTCCATGCGCCCGACGAGGAACTGGAGCTGGTCGCGGCCCTGCTGTTCGAGCACGGCGCGCTCGGCGTGGAGGTGCAGGATCGCGAGGTCCTGCCGATGCCGGGCACGCCGCCCCTGCCCGAGGGCCGCGGGCGCTGCATCGCGCACTTCGAGGCGGCGCAGGCCGCCCGCGAGGGCGCGGAGGCGCTGCGGCTTTCCTTCGCGCATCTCGAGGTCCACGAGCCGCTCGAGGTGCAGGAGCAGGACTGGAGCCAAGCCTGGCGCGTCCACCACAAGGCTGCGCGGGTGGGCCCCCGTTCCTGGGTGCACCCGCCCTGGGAGGTGCCGCCTTCGGGGCCGGACGAGGTGTGCGTCGCGATCGATCCGGGCATGGCGTTCGGCACCGGCAGCCACCCGACCACCGCGCTCTGCCTTGCGCGCGTCGACGAGCTGCTCTTGGAGCGCCCCGGCGCCGACGTGCTGGATGTCGGTACCGGCAGCGGAGTCATCGCGCTGCTCGCCGAAAGGCTCGGCGCCGGGCGGATCTGCGGCACCGAGAACGACCCGGTTGCGCTGCGCGCCGCCCGCGAGGCGGCGGTGCTCAACCGGCTCGCGGAGGACCGCATCGCCTGGGAGCTGCGCGACCCCGACGGGCTGCCACAGCCCTACGCCGCGCCCTACGGCGTCGTGGTGGCGAACATCCTGCTCAACACGCTGGTCGAGCTCTCGCCGCAGATCGCGCGCAAGGTGGCGCCCGGCGGGAGCCTCATCCTCTCCGGCTTGCTCTCGCCGCAGGCCGAGGAGGCCGAGCGTGCCTACGCGGCGCTCGGGCTGCGTCCCGCGGGCCGGAGCGAGCGCGAGGGCTGGGTCCGCGTCGAACTCGCGCGCCCGCTCGCTCCGCGGTAGAGCAGGCGGGGTGCGCCGCCTCTTCGTGCCACCCGGCCAGCTTGCCGCCGCGCGCGAGGGTGTCCTGTCGCTGACAGCCGAGCAGGCCCGCTACCTGGGCCTCGTCCTCCGGCTGCGCGACGGCGACCTGGTGGAGGTGTTCGACGGACGCGGGACGCGGCTCGCGGCGCGGCTGTCGCCCCTCGGGGGCGAGCTGGCGCTGCGGCTGGGCGAGCCGGCGCGCGACGAGGAGGCCACCGGCTCGATCGTCCTCGCGCAGGCGCTGTCCAAGGGCGAGAAGCTCGACTGGGTGGTGCAGAAGGCGACCGAGCTGGGGGTTTCGCGGATCGTCCCCTTCGCCGCGGAACGCTCGGTGGTCAAGCTCTCCGCAGAGCGCGGGGCTGCCCGCGTCGAACGGCTGCGGCGGATCGCACAGGAGGCGGCACGCCAGTGCGGCCGCGGCGACGTGCCCCAGGTAGACGCGCCCGCGCCCTGGGACGACCTGCTCGCGCTGCCCGATCAGGACCCGGCGCTGCGCGCCGTGCTCCTCGACGCGGACCCCGGGCTGCCGCCCTTGGGGCAACTCGACGCCGGGCCGCGCGTGCTGCTGGTGGTAGGCCCCGAAGGCGGGTTCTCGCCCGGAGAGCGCCAAGGGGCGGCGGCGGCGGGCTTTGTCGCCGCCTCGCTGGGCCGGCGGGTGCTGCGCACCGAGACAGCGGGGCTCGCGGCCATCGCCGTCGTGCAACATCTGCGTGGCGAGCTGGGGTAAGCGCTTGCACGGCCGATCGGTCGTGGCCAGCTTGCCTGGGAGCGGTTGCACGGCAAGCCCCGTTCGATGGGGGAGCGAGCGCCATGGCGATGCGTCCAGGGGAGTCGTTGCGACTACGCGAGTCGGGGCCGGGTGCGGCCGGCGATACTGAATCGACCGGTCACGCGCGCGCCGACGGGACGATGGTCTCTGCGATCCTGCGCGGGGCGGCCGCCACCGACGACGGCGCGACGGCCGCGTTCCTCTGCCTGCGGGTCGGCGCTCGCAGGCTGCCGTTGCGCGCCCGCCGCACCATCGAGGGCATCTGCCGCATGAACGACGCCGAATTCGAGCGGAGTGCGGTGATCGTGCGCCTCGCCTCGCCCTCCGCGAGCGACCGTCGCGACGCGCTCGATCGGCTGGGGCGCATCTGCGCCCGCATCAGCCGGCTGAAGATCGCCGCCGCGCCAGCGTGAGGTAGGGCCTCAGTGGGCCCGCGCGTGATCGATGCAGTACTCGGTCAGCTTGCCGTGGCACTTCTCCGCGCAGTCGCAGACGCGGAACTCGAGGCCAGGCTCGTCCTTGTTGCTGCGCCCGCAGCGGGCGCAGACGCGCGCGCGGGGGACCACGGGCGCGAACGCCGCTGCAGACTGGCCCTGCGCGCGCCGCCGCGAGGTGGCGACTGCGCGGCCTCGCAGACGCTCGACGAGCGTGCCGCCGCAGAAAAGCAGGAAGGCCGCCATCGCGACCAGCATCCCCACGCGCTGGGCGGTCCCGCCCACCGCCATCTGGTACACGAGCAGCGCGCCGGTGGCGATGCCCACCCACTTCATCTTCACCGGCAGGATGAAGAACAAGAGGATTTCGTACTCGGGGAACTCGGTGGCGAACGCGAGGAACAAGGACTCGTTGATGTAGAGGTTGGTGACGCTGCCGAAGATCAGGCTGGAGGCGATGGTGGCCAGCGCCGCGAGCAGGTAGAAGGCGTCGAAGCGGAAGCTTCCCCACTCCGCTTCCAGAGAGCTGCCCACCATGTAGAGCATCTGCAGCGCGAAGAGCGCGAAGAACGCGTTCAGCCCGCCGCGCCCCACGCTCCAGGGAAGGAAGAGGAAGGTGAGGAGCCGCCACCACTCGCCGTTCGCGAGCGAGTGCGGCTCCAGCGTGAATTCGACGTACAGCTCGGGCCGCACGTAGAGCACGAGGTAGGCGAGCGCGGTGAAGCCGACCAGCCAGACGATCATCCCCGAGGGTGCGAGGCGGCCGAAGCGGCGCTCGAGGCGCGTGAGGACCCGGTCCATGGCGGCGTCTTCTAACAGAGGCTATACCGGCGGGCCATGGACGAACTGGAAACCGCCGGGCGCAGGCCGCCCCAGGCGAAGGACGATCCGGCGATCGCCGCGGCGTTCCTCTCGCATTCCGACGACCCCATCGCGCGTTTCCAGGCCCTTCTTTCGCAGGCGCGCAAGGACCCGCGCCACCGCGAGCCCACCGCCATGGCGCTCGCCACCGCCGGCGAGGGCGGGCGGCCCTCGTCGCGCATCGTGCTGCTCAAGCACGTCGACGAGCGCGGCTTCGTCTTCTACACCAACCTCGATTCGCGCAAGGGCCGCGAGGCGCGGGAGCGGCCCCCCGTAGCGCTGACCTTCCACTGGCAGTGGATGGAGGTACAGGTCCGGATCGAGGGCGAGGCGGCGCAGGTCTCCGAGGCCGAGGCGGACGAGTACTTCGCCGGCCGCCCCCGCGGCAGCCAGCTCGGGGCCTGGGCCTCGCAGCAGAGCGGCGTGCTCGCTTCCCGCGACGAGCTGGAGCGGCGCCTCGCCGAGGTGACCCGGCGGTTCCAGGGCAAGCCGGTGCCGCGCCCGCCGCGCTGGTCGGGATTCTCTGTGGCCCCGCTGGCCATCGAGTTCTGGCGGGGCCGCGAGGACCGACTGCACGACCGCGAGCTGTACCGCCGCGCGGGCGCCGGGCAGCGTTGGACGCGGGAGCTCCTCTACCCATGAACCCCGCCAACGTCCGGGCCGCGCCCGCTCGCGAGGCGAGCACCGGCGCGCGCCTTCGCGTCGCCTGCTGCCTTGCGCTGGTCTCTGCCGCCGGATGCTTCACCGAGGTGCAACCGGCGAAGCCGGAGTTCAGCAAGGTGCGGATCTTCGTCTCGCCCGACGTGGAGGTGACGGGCAACGACGTCGCGGCCGCGGTGCGCGACGGGCTCGACCGCGACCTGCGCAGCCATCTGGAAGGCGCGCTCGACCGCGCCGGCTTCCAGGTGGCGAGCCGCCGGGCGGGGGCGGGCGACTTCACCGCGCGCCTGTCGGTGGAACTCGCCTCGCACCACCTCGGTGCCGGCACGGTGGGCACCGTTCGCCTGCTCCTCCGCGACGCACAGGGCCGCGGCGTGGACGGTGCGACCGCCTCGGCGGGGGACGCGTACACCTACTCGACGGGGGCGTTCGCCGACCGGGCGACGGCCGCCCTGGCGACGCAGCTCGGCCAGTCGCCCAGGCTCTCCGAAGTGCTGCGCCACTGACAGGGCTTGGTTCGTCTCGGGCTCGGCCTACTTCGCCTTGGGCCCCACCATGTCCTCGGGACGCACCCACTCGTCGAACTGCGCCGCGGTGACGTAGCCGAGCTTGAGGGCGGCTTCCTTGAGCGTGGTGCCTTCCTTGTGCGCCGTCTTGGCGATCTTCGCCGCCTTGTCGTAGCCGATGTGCGGGTTGAGCGCGGTCACCAGCATCAGCGATTCGTGCAGCAGCTTCGCGATGCGCTCCTTGTCCGGCTCGATGCCGACGACGCAGTTGTCGTTGAAGCTCTGGCAACCGTCCGCGAGCAGGCGCGCGCTCTGCAGGAAGTTGTGGATGAGGAGCGGCTTGAAGACGTTCAGCTCGAAGTTGCCGCTGGCGCCGCCCAGGTTGACCGCCACGTCGTTGCCGAACACCTGGCAGCAGAGCATGGTCATCGCCTCGCTCTGGGTGGGGTTCACCTTGCCCGGCATGATCGAGCTGCCCGGCTCGTTCTCGGGGATGGTCAGCTCGCCGATGCCGCAGCGCGGGCCCGAGGCGAGCCAGCGGATGTCGTTGGCGATCTTCATCAGCGAGGCGGCCAGCGTCTTCAGCGCGCCGTGCGCGAACACCAACGCGTCGTGCGCGGCCAGGGCCTCGAACTTGTTCGGCGCCGAGGTGAACGGGTGCCCGGTCAGGCGCGCCAGTTCGTGCGCGACGCGGTCGGCGAACTCGGGGTGCGCGTTCAGGCCGGTGCCCACCGCGGTGCCGCCCAGCGCCAGCTCGCGCAGGTGCTGCAGGGAAGACTCGACGTGGCGTAGGCCGTGGTCGAGCTGCGCAACGTAACCGGAGAACTCCTGCCCGAGCGTGAGCGGGGTCGCGTCCTGCAGGTGGGTGCGGCCGATCTTGACGATGCCGCGGAAGCCGTGGGACTTGCGTTCGAGCGTGTCGCGCAGCGTGCGCACCGCCGGGATCAGGTGATCGACCAGCGCCGGCACCGCCGCCACGTGCATGGCGGTGGGGAAGACGTCGTTGGACGACTGGCCCTTGTTGACGTCGTCGTTGGGATGGACGAGTCGCTCCTCGCCGCGCGGCCCGCCCAAGAGCTCGCTCGCGCGGTTCGCCAGCACCTCGTTCATGTTCATGTTGCTCTGCGTGCCCGAGCCGGTCTGCCAAACCGCGAGCGGGAACTCGCCGTCGTGCTTGCCGGCGATCACCTCGTCGGCGGCGGCGACGATCGCATCGGCCTTCTTCGCGTCGAGCACCTTGAGGTCCCGATTGACCACCGCGCTCGCGCGCTTCACCTGCGCGAGCGCGCGCACCAGCGCCGCGGGCATCTTCTCGGTGGAGATGCGGAAGTTGTCCAGCGAACGCTGCGTTTGCGCGCCCCACAGGCGCTCCGCCGGGACGTCGATGGGGCCGAACGTGTCCTTCTCGATGCGCGTCGCCATGCCTTGGCTCCACTCGGAAAAAGTCGCGCCGCGCGCCGTGCGGTCGGCGGGAGGGCCGCGCGCGCGTTTGCGGCGCGTGCGGGCGCTGCATAGCGCGGCGCGGGCCGGCCCACAAGCGCGGCGCAGGCAGCTTTTCTTGATTTCTCCTCGGGCGGCCGTACGGTGCGCGACGTGCTGTGCACCCGCTGCTCGCATCCGCTGAACCCGCGCGCCGACCGCTGCCTGCGCTGCTTCGCGCTCAACCCGCGGAACCGGGGCGCAGAGCCGCTCGCTCCCGCATCGCCGCGACGCGGGCCGGCGGTCGCGGCCGGCGCCCCGGAGCAGATCGACCCGGAGCGACTCGACGCTGGCCGCCTCGATTTTCGCGTCGACGGCGACCCGCCTGCGAGCTACCGGGCGGCGGTGGATCCGGAAGACGCCCGCTTGGCCGCCGAGTCGCGCTCAAGGTCCTCTCGGCCAGAACGCGGCGGGGCACGCGCTGGAAGGCCGCAGCTCCCGTTCGCCTTCGGGCTGGCGTCCGACCCGTCGCACGACGAACGCCCACGCGACCCCCAGCAAGCTGAGACCGAGCCGCCGGAGGTCCACGCCGCAACCCTCGAGCCAGCCCTTCTCCAGGCAGCGGCCGCACGCTCGCCAGCGGCTCGGGCAGCGACGCGGGCAGGGCGAGCGTTCCCCGTTCCCAGCCGGGGCGCGCGGGTGGCCGCCTGGACCGTCGATGCGGCGGCCCTCGCCACGGCCTTCGCCCTCCACGCCGCGGTGGCGGTGCTGCTGGTCGGACCGAGGCGCATCTCGCCCGGCGGTCCGCAGTCGCTCGAGACCTGGGCCGACCTGCTCCTGTTCGCGCGCGCGCTCCCGCTGCTCTGGGCGCTCCTCGCCGCCTGCCTCGCGTTTGCCTATTCGTGGGCCTTCGTGGCGGTGGTCGGTCGCACGCCAGGCATGCTGCTCGCCGGTCTGCACGTCGTGCGGCTGCGCCGCGGAGCACCCCAGCGCGTCACCGTCGGTCGCGCGCTGGTCCGCGCGGCGTTGGCGCTGCCGTCGCTCGCCTTCGGCGCGTTCGGCTTCGTGCTGGCCCTCTTCGATGCGCAAGGCCAGGCGCTGCACGACAGGCTGACCGGCTGCCGGGTGGTGGCCGACTCCAGCCCGCGCGCCCGCTGAGCGGCCCCGGAGTCGTTGCGCCCCCGGGTCGTCCGGGTCTAGTGTCCCGCCCGCGCGCGGAAGCGGAGGCGACCAGCTTGGCCGAGGAGAAGCAGTACGTGCTGCCCATGCCGCGGAAGCGCGGCGTGATCTATTTCCTGATCGCCAACGCGTTCGCCTTCCTGCTCTGCGGGTGTGTCTGGGCGCTGATCTGGTACGGCGACTTCTTCACCGCCTTTGCGCAGGCGGTGTGGGGCTTCCTCGCCGCGCACTCGGGCTGGACGGTGGGAGCTGCGCTCTCGCCGCTCTTCGCCGCGCTGGTGCTCGGCTATGGCTATGCGCGCCGCGCGATGCTGCGGCGCGCGCGCGAGAAGGCACAGCAGCTCGCCGAGGCGGCCGCCTCGGCGGGAACCGCCCTTCCCGCGGCGAAGTGGGCGAAGTGATCGACGCGTGATCCCCGCACGCATCGCCGCAGCCTGCGCGGCAGCCCTGTCGCTCGCCGCCGGCCACGCCACCGCGAAGGCTGTTCAGGCCGCCGGGGCCGCTCCGCCGGCCGGCGCGGGAGCTTCTGCGCGGTCGGCCGCCGCGGCCGCGCTGGTGCCAGAGAGCGCCTCGGCCGCTTTGCTGCTCGACGGAGCGGCGGGTACCGCCGGTCTGCGCGAGTTCCTCGCAGCGGCGGCAGAATTCGCGCCGGTGCTCGAGCCCGAGGCGGTCGGCGCCGACCTGGCCCGCTCCGCTTCCCTGAACTTGTTGTCGGAAGCCGCCGCCTCGGCGGCCGGGCTCGCTCCCGCGGGAGCGCGCGCGCTGGTGGTCGCCGGCAACGCCGTGGGCCTCTCCGCTCCCGTCCGAGACCCAGCCACCGCGCGGCGCGCGCTGCACGCCTGGCTCTCACAGGCGGGGACCCTGCGGCCGACGCGGCATTCGCAGCCGAAGGGGCTCCTCGCCGGAGGCGACGGCGCCCAGCTTCGGGCCGGCATGATCGCAAACGTCGCCGGTCGCCTGCGGTGGATCGCCGCCTCGGGGCGCGGCGCAAACTTATTGGTCGCCGCGTTGGCCCACGTCGGCGCGCGCAGGCGGGGCGCGCCGCACCTCGCGCGAGCGCCGCGCGGGCTCGCCGCGACGGGCCTTCTGCTGCCGTCGGGCGGCGAGGCGCTGCTCGCCGGCGCGGCGCCGGAGCAGCCCTGCCAGAAGCGCGCGCTCCTCTGCGCCCGCGCCTCGCTGGGGCCCGCCGCTGCACAGCTCCTGTCGCGCGCGGTCCGCGAGCTGCTCGTGTGGGCCGTGGCACCGCTCGACCGCGCGCCGCTCGACCGTCTTCTACAGAGGGCGATCGGCGCCGCCTCCGGCCCGGCGGCGCTGACCGTCGATGCGCTCGACGCCGCCGCGCTCGCCGGCAGCCACGGCGGACTGGAAGCGATCTCCTTCCTCGCCCGCGCCTCCGCGCCGGATCTGACGCTCGAGCTCCCATCCCCCGCGCCGGCGGCGCTGGTCGCGATCCCCGGAGGGGTCGGGCTGCAGGGCGCATGGCCGCTCTGCCTGCGCGCGGAGGCGGGCACCGCTCTCTTCGGCGCGCCCTGCCCGACCGTAGCTCCCGTCCGGCTTTCGCCGGGCAGCGACCCGGCCCTACTGCTCTCCGCGCGAGTCGACACGGCCGCGCTGGCAGCGGCGCTGGGCAAGCTGTCGCCGCTCGACGCGCTGCGCTCCCAGGCGGCGGCCGGCGCCTGGGCGACGCATCTTCTCTGGGGCAGACTCTTCGCGCACTCCGGCCCGATCGCGCTGGAGGGCCGGCCGGCGCCGGGAAGGCCGGGCGCGATCGCGCTGGAGCTGCGCTGGCCCCTGCGCGGCAGGTAGCGGTCCCCTTCCCGCGGGGGCCTGCTCGAAGTAGGTTGCGCGCGCCATGGCCGACCCGATCGACTCGAGAAAGACCCTGCCGCCCGAGCCCGCCTCCGGCCTGTCGTCCGCCGCGCGCCAGGAGCGTCTCGCGGGCCTGGACCCGCGCGACCGCCTCGCCGCGCTCGACGCGCAGGCCGAGCTGGGCGGCGGCGCCGATCGGGTGGAGAAGCAACACCACGAGGGCAAGCTCACCGCGCGCGAGCGCATCGAGCTGCTCCTCGACCCCGGCTCGTTTGTCGAGATGGACAAGTTCAAGACCCACCGCAACGACGACTTCGGCATGCAGGACCGGACCATCCTCGGAGACGGCGTGGTCACCGGCTATGGCTCAGTCGAGGGCCGGCAGGTCTTCGTCTTTGCGCAGGACTTCACGGTCTTCGGCGGCAGCCTCTCCGGCGCCTACGCGGAGAAGATCTGCAAGGTGATGGATCTGGCGGTGAACACCGGCTGCCCCGTCGTCGGCCTCAACGACTCGGGCGGCGCCCGCATCCAGGAGGGCGTGGTTTCGCTGGCCGGCTACGCCGACATCTTCTACCGCAACGTCGCCGCCTCGGGCGTGGTCCCGCAGCTCTCGGCCATCCTCGGTCCCTGCGCGGGCGGCGCGGTCTACTCGCCCGCCATCACCGACTTCATCGTGATGGCCAAGCAGACGAGCTACATGTTCATCACCGGCCCCGACGTGATCAAGACCGTCACGCACGAGGAGGTGAGCAAGGAGGATCTGGGCGGCGCGCAGGCGCACAACGCGCGCTCCGGCGTGGCCCAGTTCGCCGCCGAGGACGAGGCGGGCGCGATCCGCATCCTGCGCGAGCTGCTCAGCTACCTTCCCTCCAACAACCTCGAGGACCCGCCGGCGGCCCCCACGCAGGGGCTTCGCCCGCCTCGGCGGCCGCAGCGTGGGCGTCGTCGCCAACCAGCCCGCGGTGCTGGCCGGCGTCCTCGACATCGATGCCTCCCGCAAGGGCGCGCGCTTCGTGCGCACCTGCGACGCGTTCAACATCCCTCTCGTCACCTTCGTGGACGTGCCCGGCTTCCTGCCCGGCACCGCGCAGGAGTGGGGCGGGATCATCACCCACGGGGCGAAACTGCTCTACGCCTTCGCCGAGGCCACCGTGCCCAAGCTGACCGTGATCACCCGCAAGGCGTACGGCGGCGCCTACGACGTGATGGCTTCCAAGCACATCAAGGCGGACGTGAACTTCGCCTTTCCCACCGCCGAGATCGCGGTGATGGGGCCCGAGGGCGCGGTGAACATCGTCTTCCGCAAGGAGCTGGAGGAGAAGACCCGGCACCCGTCCGGCGGCGGAGCGGAGCAGGCGCGCAAGGAGCTGGTCCAGAAGTACCGCGACACCTTCGCGAACCCGTACAAGGCCGCCGAGCTCGGCTACATCGACGAGGTCATCCTGCCCGAGCAGACGCGGCCTCGGCTGTGCCGCGCCTTGCAGATGCTGAAGAACAAGCGGGTCGAGGTGCCGAAGCGCAAGCACGGGAACATCCCGCTCTGACAGCGAGCTAGATGAATTCGAGCTCCGCCTCGACACGCACCGGCGTCGACAGCGAGTTGGCGACGTAGCACTCGCGGTGCGCTTGCTCGACGAGCTTCTTCACACGCGCTTCGTCGGGCCCCTTGCGGACGCGGATGCGCGGCCGCAGGACGATTTCGCGCAGCCGCACCGGCTTCTCGTCCTCGGGCATCTCCGCTTCCGCGCGGTCCTCATAGCCCACCACATCGAGGCGCGCCCGCGCGGCGACCGCGAGGAACGAGAGCAGCTGGCACGAGGAAGCGGCTGCGACGAGCAGCTGCTCCGGGTTCAGCCGGTCGGGGTTGCCCCGAAAGCTGGGGTCGGAGCTCAGCAAGAGCTCCGCCCGCGCCGGGGCGCACGCGACGGTGTGCGCTCGATCGTACGACTCGTAGCCCACGCCGGTCGAGCCTTGCCACGTGCAGCGGGCCTGATAGCGATGCGTTCGCGACATTTTGATAGAACCTCCTCTTAGGACGGGGCTTCTCGCACGCGGGGGCCCCAGGAATCTTGGACTTTCGAAGCGCGCGGAGGTCGCAAGTGTCGATCGCGGTCCGGCGGCAGACTCTCGCTCCGCAAACGGTGCTGCCGCCGCACACCCATGCCGCTCCCATGCTCGCCGTCGTGCTGCGCGGCGCAGCGGAGCTGCGGTTGCCCGGGCGCGCCTTCGGGCTCGGCGCTGGGGCCTTCTACACGCGCAGCGAGGAGCGCCACGCATTGCGCGTCGGGACGGGGGGCGCCGAGCTTGTCGTTCTCGACCTCGACGCCGAGCCGCAGGCGGCGCCTGTCTTGCGCTCGCCGCGGCTGCGCGCGATCGCCCGCCGCCTCGACGGTGCGCTCCGGGCGCGCGACGCGCTACGCGCGCTGTCCGTGGAGGGGCTGGCGCAGGAGGCCGTCGCCGAAATCGTTGCCGTAGGGCAGGTCCCACGCACGGCCGCCTGGCTCCGCCGCGTCGACGAGCTCCTGGACGCGCGCTTCCTGGAGCCGCTCCGGCTCGAAGACGTGGCGCGCGTCGCGGGCCTCCACCCGATGCACGTCGCGCGCACTTTCCGCGCGGCGCACGGAGAGAGCGTCGCCGCGTCGCTGCGCCGCCGCCGCGTCCTCTGGGCCGCGGAGCGCCTCGCCGCGGGCCGTGGGCCGCTCAGCGCCATCGCGCTCGAGGCGGGCTTCTGCGATCAGGCCCACTTCTGCCGGATCTTCCGCAAGGTGACGGGCCGAACCCCGGGCGCGTTCCGGCGACGCTTCCAAATCTGAGGAGGACGAGATCCGCGGCGTCGAGCATCCTCGACCTGGGCTGCGGCACGGGGCGCAACCTGCCGCTCTTCGCGGCCGGTACGCGCCCGGTCGGCCTCGACCCCTCGATGGACGCGCTGCGCTCCGCGCGCAGGAAGGCGCCGCGCGTGCCGCTGGTGCGCGGCAGCGCTGCGGCGCTCCCTTTCCGCGACGGGACGTTCGACACGGTGGTGAGCGGGCTCGTCTTCTGCAGCGTGACGCAGCCCGCGGCCGGGCTCGCCGAGGTGAAGCGGGTGATCGCGGACGGCGGCGCGCTGCGCATGCTCGAGCACGTGCGCGCCACCACGCCGCTCGGCCAGAAGCTGCAGGACTTCATCCAGCCGGCGTGGACCTGGGCCACCGGAGGCTGCCACCCCAACCGCGACACCGAAGCCGCGGTGGAGCAGGCGGGCTTTGCCATCGACCAGCGCAACCGCAGGGCCAAGGGCGCCATGCGCCGCTTCGAGGCCCGGAAGCGCTGACCCGCCCTCGGATCATCTGGTAGAAGCGCCCGATGGCCGTAGTCGAGTCTTCCGCCGGCGCTACTGCAGAGCTGGCGGCGCCCGCCCGGGCGCTCAGCTTCTGGGATGCGTTGGGGATCGGGATCAACGGCATCGTCGGCTCCGGCGTGTATCTGCTGGCGGCGCCGCTCGCCGCCCGCGCCGGACCCGCCAGCGTGGCCGGAGTGGTGCTCTGCGGCGCGCTGTGCGTGCTGATCGCGCTCTGCTTCGCCGAGCTGTCCTCGATGTTCGAGCGCAGCGGCGGCCCCTACGTCTACGCTCGGGCCGCGTTCGGCCCCGTCATCGGATTCGCGGTGGGCTGGCTGGGCGCCTGCGTGGGCGTGCTGGGGCTCTCCGCGGTGGCGAACGGCCTGGCCAGCCAGGTCGCGCCGTTCGTGCCCGCACTGTCCGACCGGCCCTGGTTGCGCACGGGCTTAGCGCTCGCGGTCATCTGCGGCCTCGGCGGAATCAACTACCGCGGCGTCAAGGCGGGCGGCCGCACCAGCACGGTGCTGTCGGCGGTAAAGCTCCTGCCGCTGGTGGCCCTCGGCCTGGGGGGCCTTGCCTTCGTGTCGCGCGAAAGCGTGGCTGCGGTCTTCTCCACGCCGTCCTCCGGACAGAGCTGGCCGCACGCGGTCGCCAGCGCGGCCTTCCTCGCCATCTTCATGACCTCCGGATTCGAATACGCGAGTGTCCCAGCCGGCGAGGTTCGCAACGCGCGGCGCGCGGTGCCCTTCGCCATCGTCTGCAGCTTGCTCTTCTCCTGCTTGCTCTACGCCGTGCTCCAGCTCGACGCGCTCTCGGCGCTGCCGGACCTGGGAGGCCGCGCTGCGCCTCTTCAAGATTTGGGCGTGCTGGTGTTCGGCGGCGCCGGCGGGCACCTCATCGCCTTCGCGGCGGTGCTCTCGATGCTCGGCTTCTGCAGCGGCGTAGCGCTGGTTGCGCCGCGCTACTTCCTCGCCATGGCGGAGGACGGTTACCTGCCTGCGCGCCTGCTCGCCTTTTCGCGCTACCGCACCCCCGGCGCGGCCATCCTCGCCTCGACCGCGCTCTCCTGCGGGCTCGCGGTGCTGCTCGGGTACGTTTCGCTGGTCGACGTGAGCAACGTCGTGATCCTCTCCGGCTACGCGCTCACCGCCTTCGCCGCGCTGGTGCTCCGGGTGCGCAAACCCGACGCGCCCCGCAACGTGCGGCTGCCGTTCGGTCCGCTGATCCCGCTCTGCGCGGTCGTGAGCGCGGTTGCGCTGCTCTGGTTCGCGCGGCCCAAGCCGAAGGAGTGGCTCTTTACGTTGGAGCTGGTGGTCCTCGGCCTCGCGGTCTGGGCCCTCACCAGCCTGGTGCGCCGGTTGGCGGGGCCAAGGTGAACCGCGCTGCTGCCGCCGCGCAGGCAGCCCTCGCCGCCGCGGCCCGCGCGAGCGATCGTGCGCGCTTCCTCTTCCTGCCGGCCGCGCTCTGCGCGCTCGCCGCGGTGGGAGCGCACGCGGCCGCCGACGTGCTGGCCGACCGGGTGTTCTTCGCCGTGGACCTGGCGAGCGCGGCACTGGACGGGTTCTTCTCGCGCTGGGAGCTGACGCGGCCGCTGGTCGACCTGGTCGGCGTGGAGCAGCGCAGCTTTTTCGCCCGCTCGATCGCGCTCGTGCTCGAGCTGTGTGCCGACGTGTTGCTCGCAGCGCCGATGGTCGGTTACCAGGAGCGCCCAAGCGAGATGTCCCGCGCGCTGGAGCAGCTCCGCAAATGGCGCAGCCGCCCCGGAACGCTGCGCATCTCGCGGCCCATCTTCACCGCCGGCGTGGCGGTGGCCGGCGCCTCGGCCGTGGCGCGGCTCGCGCACGGCTCGATCTTCGCGGGCCTGCGCCACCTCACTGGAGCGGGTGCCGCCGAGGCGATCGCGCGCTTCGGCGGGCTGCTTGCGCTGCTGTCTCTTTTGGGGCTCATCGCCTGGCGCGCCGTCCTGCGCAGCCTCGAGGAGACTTCGGTGCGCGCCGACCGGCAGACCCGCACGAAGCGGCGGGCGCTGACGGTCGGGCTCGCGGGCTCGGTGGCGCTGTCGCCCATCGCGTTCACCGCCGTCGCCCACGCGGCGCGGCTGGGGTCGTTCTTTCGATGAGCTCGCGCCTCGCCGCGCCTGAATCGCGCTGGCCCGCGGTGCGAAATGGGCTCCGCCGCGTCGGGGATGCCGCCTGCGCCCTGCTCTGCCTGTGGGCTGCCCTGTACCACACGCCGCCAGGGGCGCTCTTGCGCAGCGCCGCCGCGCACCTCTTCGGCGTCCGCGCGCCCGGCCGCCCGCTGCTCTCGTACTACAGCGCTGGGCTCTATCGCGGCCCCGCCTCGGCGGAGGCCGTGCGCGCGCTCTCCTTCGCGCTGCCGCCCCCCGCGATCGCGCGCGCCGACGCGCCGGGCTGGGGCGCCTTCGTGGCGCTCTCGCAGCTGCCGGAAGCGGAGCAGGCGCAGGTAGCCGTCCTCGCGCGCAAGGAAGGACTCGCGGCCCCGTCGCTCGCGGATTCACGCAAGGCGCCGGCGCAGCTCAGCGTGCTGCTCGCCCGCCTCGAGGGCCGGCTGGGCTCGGGCGATCTCGCCGCGCTGGCGCTCTTCTGTGGCGAGGAGGCGGCGGCCTATGCGCGCCGCGCCGCGGCCCACGGCGCGGGCGTCCTTGGGATGGCCCCTCGCCCCCGAGGCGCGCGTCACCTCGCAGTTCGGCAGCCGCGATCACCCGCTCTTGCCGGGCTACCGCCTGCACCGCGGCATCGACCTGGCCGCGCCGGAGGGCACGCCGGTGCACGCAGCCGGCGCCGGCCTGGTGCGGCGCGCGAGCCGCGACGCGATCAACGGCAACCTCATCGTGCTCGACCATGGCCACGGCGTGACCACGCTGTACCTGCACAACCAGGCCCTGCTCCGCGATGCCGGCGAGCGCGTCGCCCGCAGCGAGGTGATCGCGCGCTCCGGCAGCACCGGGCTCGCCACCGGGCCGCATCTGCACTACCAGGTCGAGCTGTCCGGCGTACCGATCGATCCGCTACGCCTGCGACTCGGCAAGGCGCCCCAGGGCGGCCGGTTGTGACCGGGCGTGGAGAAAAGCGCATGGGCGAGCCCGTCATCCGCAGCGCCACCGAGGCCGACCTGCCGTTGCTCTGCGCTTTCTTGGAACAGCTCGCCGCGGACGACGCCTCCGTCAGCACCAAGGCCTCGCAGGCGCTCCCGCCGGCGTCGCCCAAAGAGCCCGGCCCAGGTGTGCGCCGCGCCTTCGACGAGCTGTGCGCGCGCCCGGACGTGCAGGTGCTGGCGCTCGAGCAGGGCGGCCGCGTGCTGGGGATGGCCGTCTTCGTACTCCTCCCCAGCCTGGCCGGCGGCGGCCGCCCGCGCGCCCTGATCGACGAGGTGGTGGTGGATCGCGCCTTCCGCGGCCGCGGCCACGGTGAGCGGCTGGTGCGCCACTGCATCGCGCTTGCGCGCGCCCGCGGCGCGCGCAAGCTGCAGCTCACGAGCAACCTCCGCCGCGCCGCCGCACACCGCTTCTACGAACGGCTGGGGTTCGAGGCGACCCACCGCGGCTACTCGATGCTGTTCGAGTAGGAGCGGGCGAAGGGCCGCTGCGCGCCGCCGCCCGCGTCGTTCGAACAGCTTACTGCTTGTTCTGGACCTTGTTCTCGACCTTCTTTTCGGTCGACTTCTTCAGCTCGGCCCACGCGCCCTCGACGCCGCTCTTGAGCGCCTCCCAGCGCTCCTCTCCGGCCGTGCGCAACTCGTCGAGCTTGCGCTGCGCCTCGACCCGCTTCTCCTCGACCCGCTGCTCGGCGAGCTTGTGCTCGTACTCGATCTTGCCGTGCGCGACCACGCCCTCGGCCTTGGCCTTCATCTCCTTCAGCTTCGCGCTCCACTCCTTCACCTGCGCTTCCATCTTCTGCACGTACGCGTCCCGCATTTCCTTCATGCCCATCTTTTTAGTCTCCCGGCTGTCCGGTCGAGATGCCCGACTGCTCGATCTGCAGGCTGGCCATCGTGTTCCGGTCCCGCAAGCGAGAAACGGGCGCCCGGCAGCCTGCTTCCTGCTGCGCGCCGGACCCCGCGCTGCTACTGTGCGCCCCCGAACCGCAGGAGGGAAGGGTGCCGATCCGCAAGGTCCTGCGACGAGGCGGTTCGGGTGGGGCCGCCCGCCTCGCGCGAGAGCTACCTGGTCATCGACGGCGTCATCGCAGCCGCCCGCAAGACCTTTGCCGACGCCATCCACCCCGGCTATGGCTTCCTCTCCGAGAACGCCAAGTTCGCCCGCGCCTGCGCCGCCGCGGGCCTCACCTTCATCGGCCCGCCGCCGGAGGCGATGGAGGAGATGGGCGAGAAGACCCGGGCGCGGCGCAAGGCCATCGAGGCCGGCGTGCCGGTGGTGCCGGGGCTCAAGGAGCCCATCGCCGAAGGAGAGGAAGCGCTCGCTGCCGCCCGGCGCTTCGCCGACGACATCGGCTACCCGATCATGCTCAAGGCCGCGGCCGGCGGCGGCGGCAAGGGCATGCGCCTCGTCGAATCGCCGAAGGACTTCGACTCCGCGCTGGCCACCGCGCAGCGCGAGGCGATGGGGGCCTTTGGCGACAGCCGCGTCTACATCGAGAAGGCGATCGCGCGGCCGCGCCACGTCGAGATCCAGATCTTCGCCGACGCGCACGGCCGCTGCATCTGGCTGGGCGAGCGCGAGTGCAGCGTGCAGCGCCGCCACCAGAAGGTCGTCGAGGAGACCCCCAGCGTCATCGTCACGCCCGAGCTGCGCGCGCAGATGGGCGAGGTGGCCTGCAAGGCGGCGCTGGCGGTGAAGTACACGGGCGCCGGCACCTGCGAGTTCCTCGTCGACGGCAACACCGGCCACTTCTATTTTTTGGAGATGAACACCCGCCTGCAGGTCGAGCACCCGGTCACCGAGCTGTGCACCGGCACCGACCTGGTGCGCTGGCAGATCGAGATCGCCTCGGGCAAGCCGCTGCCGTGGACGCAGGAACAGGTGCTCCAGAACCTCCGCGGCCACGCCATCGAGGTGCGCCTCTACGCCGAGGATCCGGCGAAGAACTTCCTCCCCAGCCCGGGGCGGATCCTCGAGCTCAGGCTTGCGCACGGCCCCGGGGTGCGCAACGACTGCGGCTTCGAGAGCGGCTCTACGGTGCCGCGGTACTACGACCCGATGATCGGCAAGCTCGCCGTCTGGGCCCCCACCCGCGAGCAGGCGATCGCCCGGCTGCGGCGGGCGCTCTCGGAGACCATCATCAAGGGCATCACCACCAACACCCAGTACCTGAAAGGCATCCTCGAGCTCGAGGAGTTCGCGCGCGGCGATTACGACACCGGGCTGCTCGCGCGCGCGCAGGGCCGGCTCCTCCCGCGCAAGGTGGACGGCGAGGCGCTGAGCGAAGAGCAGGAGATCGCGCTCGCCGCGGCGGCCATCTGGCAGCTCGAGCAGGACGAGCGGGCCGCGCTCTCCGGCCCCGCATCCGCGCCCGCGGCGGCTCCCTCCCCCTGGGCGCTCTCGGGCCGGCTCTCGGCCTCGAGGAGGTCGTAGGTGCGTTACCACGCCATCATCGCGGGCCAGGAGCGGCTGGTCGAGATCGCCTCGCGGGGAACGCTCTACCGCATCGCCCTCCATCCCGGCCCCGAGGCGCGTGACTCCGCCCCGCCGCGGGTGCTGGAGGTCGATGCCGTGCACCTCGCAGGCCAGGCCGTCTCACTGCTTGCCGGCTCGAAGAGCTACGCGTGCGACCTCGAGCGCGGCAAGGACGGCGCGGTGGCGGTGCTGGTCAACGACTCGCTGCACGCTCTGGAGGTGCTCGACGAACGCAAGCTGCGCCTGCGGAGGGCCGGCGGGAAGTTCTCGCTGGAGGGCCCGCAGCGCATCGACGCGCCGATGCCGGGCAGGGTGGTGCGCGTCCTCGTCAAGGCGGGCGAGAAGGTCGAGGAGGGACAGGGCCTCGTGGTGGTCGAAGCGATGAAGATGGAGAACGAGCTGAAGAGCCCCAAGGCCGGCACCATCGCCGAGCTGCACGCGGTCGAAGGCGCGGCGGTCGAGTCGGGGGCCAAGCTGGTGGTGGTGGCCTGAAGGCCGGCCCATGCGCGAGTCGAGCTACATCCACGGCACCCACCCCGAGGAGCAGGGGCGGCTCTCCGTCCTGAACGAGCTGCTCAACGGCGCGGCGCTGCGCGAGCTGGGCCTGCGCGGCGGCGAATCGATCGTCGACTTCGGCTGCGGGCTCGCCCAGCTGACGCGAGCGATGGCGCGCGCCTCGCACCGGCGCGTGGTGGGCATCGAGCGAAGCGAGGAACAGCTCGCCGCAGCGCTCGCCCAGGCGCATGCAGCGGGCGAGCAAGACCTGGTCGAGCTGCGCCGCGGCGACGTGCACGAGCCGCCCTTGTTGGACCGCGAGTGGGGCTCGTTCGACCTCGCGCACGCGCGCTTCGTGCTCGAGCACGTGCCGGACCCGCCGCGCGTGGTCTCGGCGCTGGTCCGCGCGGTGAAACCGGGCGGAAGGATCGTGCTGCAGGACGACGACCACGACGTGCTGCGGCTTTGGCCGGTACCGGCCGGGTTCGACCTTCTGTGGGGCGCGTACATGCGCAGTTACGACCGCAACGGGAACGATCCTTTCGTCGGCCGGCGGCTCGTCTCGCTGCTGCACGAGGCCGGCGCGCGGCCCTCGCGGTGCACCTGGCTCTTCTTCGGCGCCTGCGCGGGCGAGGAGCGCTTTGCGCCCTTGGTCGAGAACATGGCCTCGCTGCTCGAGGGCGCACGCGAGGTGATGGTGGGCGGCGGGCTGCTCGGCGAGGCCGAGTTGGACGCCGGCCTCGCCGCGCTGCGCGCCTGGGCCGGGCGGCCCGATGCGGCCCTTTGGTTCTCGATCTGCTGGGCGGAAGGCGTGCGCCGCTGATGGAGCTCCCCGCCGAAGGGCAGCTCGACGCCCTCTACACCGTCGCCCCGGCCCGGTTCGTGGCGGAGCGCGACGCGCTGGCCAGGCAGCTGCGCGGGGAGGGAAAGCTCGAGCTGGCGAAGCAAGCCGAGGCGATGCGGCGACCGTCCGCCTCGGTGTGGGCGGTGAACCAGGCGGCGCGGACCAACGCCGCGCGGGTGGAAGCGCTGCTCGAAGCGGCGGCGCGGCTGCGGCGCGAGCAGGGAGCGGGCGACGCCGAGGCGCTGCGCGAGGCGATCCAGGCGCACCGCACGGCGCTGCGCTCCTTGGTGGAGGCGGCGGAAGGGGCGCTGCGGGAGGCCGGCATCAGCAGCGACCACAGCCGCGCCATCGAGACCGACCTGCAGTCGGCGGCCGCCGGCTCGCGCGAGCAGCGGGAGCAACTTCGCGCGGGCCGCCTGACCTCGGACCTCTCCCCCACTTGCTTCGACGCGCTCTCGCCCGCGGCCGCCTCCGCGTCCGCCCCTCCGCGTCCGCAGCCCGCCGCGCCCCACGAGAACGTCGCGCAGAAGAAGCGCGAGGAGCAGGAGCGCCTGGAGGCGAAGCGGCGCGAGCTGCAGGAGAGGGCCGACGCCGCCGAGGCGGCGCGCAAGCTCGCCGAACTGAAGCGTGCGCTGCACGCCGCAGAGGCGGAAGCGCACCGGCTGGAGGCGCGCTTCCGCACCCTGGACGCCAAAGCGGAGCGGGCGGAGGCCTCGGCCCTCGGCGCGCGCGCCGAGGCGGAGGACGCGCGCGCGGAACTGGCGGCCGCCAGCGAGCGCGTCGCGGCGTTGCAGCGCTCGCTAGACCCCAGCGGATAGTTCGCCGCCCACGGCAGGCGGGCGGCGGCCCCCCCGGTTGCCGGGCCGGTGAGCCATGCGCAGCTTCGGGGGCGATGAAGCCGGTGCGAGCAGCCTTGGCCGTTGCAACGCTGGTGGCCGCCGCAGTGGCGGGTTGTTCCCAGCCTGCTCAAAGCGTAAGCGATCGCGCTGCGGCTCCAGACGCGACCGGCGCCGGAGCCCAAGGCCCTCGCGACGGCGGTCTCGGCCCCCCAGACGGAGGCACCTCTGACGGCGGCTCGGGGGGCTCGGGAGCAATCTCACTACCGGGGCGGCCCGATGCAGGCCTTTCGGCGGATCTCTGTGCGCCGCCGGACGCCGGCCCCGGCGACATCGCCCAGGCAGAGCCAGGGTTGAGCACCTCGTGCGAAGGACTCGCAACCCGCGTTGCCGGCACGCCTTCGGCGGTCGACTTCACCCTCGGCACCATGGGCGCGGATTGCGTGTCCGCCACCTCGGACGGGAAGGGACGGGTTGCGTTTCTGATGAGAAGGTCCGCCCCCTCGAACTACCAACCCGTGGCGTGGCTGGGAGCGGCGGACGGCGGCCTTGCGCTCGAGCCGACCGCCGCGGCGGCCGCGCCGCAACCGTCCGGCTTCGCGTTCGCCGGGGCCCACCTCGATCTGCAGTACGGGCGCCACGACGTATTCTTCTACTTTTCCTCCTTGGACGATCGGCCGCTGCTCCTCGACGACTACGAGCCACCCACGATCGCTGCCGCGCCGGGTGGAGGCGCGCTGGTCGCCTTCTCCAGCTGGAACCTCGATCGGCGGTTCGTCAGCGCCCTCCGCTTCGACCCGAGCGGGCAGCAGCGGTCGCCCCCGCTCGATCTCGTCGACGGTCCCCGGCAACGCGGCAGGCCCTCGATCGCGGCCGCGGTTTCCCTCGGCGGCGATGGCCTCGTCGCGTTCAGCGGAGACCTCCTGGGGGATCCGAGCTCGATCTATGGCGTCTGGGTCGGAAGCGACGGATCGAGCGACCGCCGGCCGCTGCGGCTGGGAGCAGCGGCCAGCAGGGATCTCTTGCTCCGGCCGCTGGCAGACGGCTCCATCGCCGTTCGCTCCGGAAATCAGTGGGTCGCCCGCGCGCGCCCCTCCGGAAGCGTCGAGCTGCCGCCGCCGTGGTTGGCGCAGCTCGCTTCGCACGACGTGCTGCTGCGCAGCTCTGGAAAGGGCTATGTCGTCCCCTGGCCCGGTGCCGTCGACCCGCCTACGACCTGCGCGCCGCTTCTGCAACTGCGCGCCCCCGCCGGGAACCTTTGCGCCACAGTGGGCCTGCAAACTGCGGCAACGCGGGTCGAGCTCGGGCTCGACGGCACGCTGTTCGCCTCCTTCTACGGGCCGCCCTGCGAGTTCGGCGCCTGCTGCCACGTCCGCTGGTGGACCGGAGCGCTGCCATGACGCTGCTCGCGCTTCTCGTCGTCGCCGCTGCCGAATGCGCGGGCCTCGTCCCAGCGCTGCCGGCTCCCGCGCAGCTTCCTGTTCAAGATGGGTGCTCGTCCTTCGTCATCGACGGCACCAGTTCGATGGCCTCCGCCTGCGGCGCGACCGAAGTGTACCGGACGGTCGACGGCACAGCGCTGGGGACTTCGCACCTCGGCGTCTCCTTCCTCGCGCCCCGAGCCCGCGGCTTCTGGGCATCGCGCTCGGACTACGCCTCCAAGCTCTCCTTCGTCTCGGTCGATCGGGACGGAACGGTCCTGGGCACGTTGGACATACCGCTGACGCCGGGGGGGTTCGAACGCCACACCTTGGTTCCCGATCCCCGGGGCGGTGCGCTCATCCTCGACGTCGTCGCGCCCTCCGCATCCGTGCCGGCGGCGAATCCGCCGTGGCAGCTCGCGATGCGCCGGGTCACCGACGCGATGAGCGTCGTCGACGGCCCGCGGATCCTCGCCGCGGGATCCACCGACCCGCCGTCTGAGTTCGACGTGCGCACCTCGACGGACGGGGCCTTCCTGATCACCGCAGACGGCTGGCAATTTCCCCCTCTGCGCAACGACCAAGTGGCCGCGCGCTGGTTCGACAGCGGCGGCGCGCCGATCACCGATTGGTTTGCCGCCCTCGACCAGGCGGCGTTCGGTTGGCCCATGTTGTTGCTCGCCGACGGCTCGATCGTAGTCGACTCGCGCTACCGTCGGGCACGCCTGGCCAAAGGCATCGGCCCCGCGCCGTCCTGGTTGCCCGCCGATCTCCAGACCGTCACCGTGTTGCCCGACCGCATCGCGATCGCTCGCTGGTCCGCGTCGCCATGCGCCATGACGCTCGAGATCCATGCCCCTTCGGGCGCGCTGTGCGGCAGCTTCACCTTTCCGTTGACGGCCCAGGCCGGTCTCTGCAGTCAGGGCGTGCTCTCGGTGGCGCGGGAAGGCACCCTGACCCTGAGGGAATTCTTGCAGCCGCCGCCGGAGGTTTCCGTCTGGCCGCGTCTGCTCGCGCCCCCTTGAGATCCCTTGCCGGCTCGATCCCCGCTATAGAGGGCGAGGATCCGCCGAGGCATGGCCTCCGCGAGGGCGAGGAGCTGGCGATGGCGAGCAGCACGCAGAGGGTCGAGGCCGCGCTCGAGAAGTGGGCGCGCGAGGTCTACGGCAAGGCGGCGCAGAAACCGGGTGCTTTACGGCAGCCGCAGTTCCGCTCCTCGAGCGGGACCGACCTGGCGGCGCTCTACGGACCGCAGAGCGCGCCCCCGGAGCGCTACGAGGAGCAGCTGGGCCTGCCCGGCCAGTTCCCCTTCACCCGCGGCGTGCAGCCGACCATGTACCGGGGGAGGTTCTGGACCATGCGCCAGTACGCGGGGTTCGGCACCGCCGAGCAGACGAATGCCCGCTTCCATTACTTGCTCCAGAGCGGACAGACCGGCCTCTCCACCGCCTTCGACCTGCCCACGCAGATGGGCCACGACTCGGATAGCGCGCGCGCGGCCGGCGAGGTGGGCCGCGTCGGCGTGGCCATCGACACCATCGACGACATGGAGCGGCTGTTCCGCGGCATCCCGCTCGGCAAGGTGAGCACGTCGATGACCATCAACGCGACCGCTGCGACGCTGCTCGCGCTCTACCAGGCGCTGGGGGAGGCGCAGGGGGTCGCGCCGTCGGAGCTGTCCGGCACGGTGCAGAACGACGTGCTCAAGGAGTACATCGCGCGCGGCACGTACATCTACCCGCCCGGCCCGTCGATGCGCCTCATCACCGACATGTTCGACTACTGCGCGCGCGTGGTCCCGCGCTGGAACCCGATCTCGATCAGCGGCTACCACATCCGCGAGGCCGGCTCGACCGCCGCGCAGGAGGTGGCCTTCACGCTCGCCGACGGCATCGCCTACGTGGACGCGGCGGTGAAGCGCGGCCTCGACGTCGACGCTTTCGCCGGAAGGATCTCCTTCTTCTTCAACGTGCACAACCATTTCCTCGAGGAGGTGGCCAAGTTCCGCGCTGCGCGTAGGCTGTGGGCGAAGACCATGCGCGAGCGGTTCCGCGCGAAGGATCCGAGGAGCTGGATGCTGCGCTTCCACGCGCAGACCGCGGGTTCGACGCTGACGGCGCAACAGCCCGACAACAACGTGGTGCGGGTGGCGCTGCAGGCGTTCGCAGCGGTACTGGGCGGGGCGCAGAGCCTGCACACGAACGGCCGCGACGAGGCGCTCTCCCTGCCCACCGAAGCCTCGGCGCGGATCGCGCTGCGCACGCAGCAGATCGTCGCCTACGAGAGCGGCGTCGCAGACCTGATCGATCCGCTCGGCGGCAGCTACGCGCTGGAGGCGCTGACCGACGACGTCGAGGCCAAAGCGCTCGGCTACCTCTCCAAGATCGACGAGATGGGCGGCATGGTGGAGGCGATCGCGCGCGGGTATCCGCAGCGCGAGATCGAGGACGCTGCCTTCCGCTACCAGCGGGAGATCGAGGAAAAGTCGCGCGTCATCGTCGGGGTCAACGAGTTCGCGGTGGAGGGCGAGCCGCCGTTCGAGATCATGAAGGTCGACCCCGGGCTCGAGCACGAGCAGGTGGCGCGGCTGAAGGCCTTCCGCGCCGCTCGCGACGGGCGGGCCGCGGAGCGCGCCGCCGACGAGCTCAAGCGCGCCGCGCAGGGGACCGGCAACTTGCTCCCGCCGATCGTGGCCGCGGTGAAGGCGCGCGCGACGCTGGGCGAGATCGCAAACGCGCTGCGCACCGTGTTCGGCGAGCACGGCCGGGGTATCCAGGGCGCCTGACATCCCAGCGCGGAACCGCGGCCGCGGAGATTGCGCTAACGGAAGAGGGCGCGAAGCTGCCTCGCCTTGTCGTCGTCGCGCCACTGCGCGAGCCGGCCCGCGAGCTCGTGGGCAAGCTGGCCCCGCCGCGTCAGTTCGGAGATCTGTAGGCCCTCCAAGCCGTCGCGCGTGTCGGGCCATCGTGCTGCCGCTTCCTCGAGGAACTCGAGCCGCACGTCGGCGTCGTGCAGGTTGCCGAGCAGCTCCTGCAGGGGTTCCACTGCCTCCAGCACCGCGGCCAGCTGCTCCGGCAGCGCCGGCTGCACCAGCTCGGCGTCGTAGCGCAGCTTCTTCACCGCGATGCGCAGCGCGTGTGCGACGTCCGCGCGCAGGGAGGCGTCAGCGTCGCGCATCCGCTTGCGCAGCGCCTTGAGCCGCCGGCGCAGCCGCGCGCGGACCCGGTGGCCGCCCAGCTTTCCCTTGCGGTCGAGCGTCTCCAGCGCACCGAGCAGGCGCGGCTCGGTTTCTCGCCATCTCCGCAGCGCCTCGAGCAGCCGCTTCTCGGCGTGGCGCAGGTCATCCTGTCGGTGTTCGATCAGGGCGGCGAGGGCGTCGCGCTGGCGAGGGCGGCGGCCCAGGGGCTCGGTGGCCGAGAGCAGCGCCTCGCCCAGCCAGGCGATCTGGAGCTGCGCGTCGCGGACGGCGCCGAGCGCATCCTGCAGCCGCTTGGCCTCGCGCTCCTCGCCATCGAGGACCGGGCCGCACAGCCCGAGCGCGGCGCGCAGCCGCCGCGTCGCGACCCGCAGGTCATGCACCGCCTCGACCTCGTCGCAGTCTCGCTCCACCAGCTCGACGTAGCGGCGCGCGTCGGCTAGCCGGGCCGCCGTCAAGAGGCGCGCCGCCTCTGCAAGCGGCGTCTGCGCTGAGAGACCCTCGACCCGGGTGGGCTTCGCCATCAGCCGAAGGTCGCTCTCGCGCGGCGGATGAGCTGCGCGGCGCGCTTCGGCCCCTTCCAGCCGAGCACCCGGACTTTTTTGTCCTCGCCGTCTTGTGCGTGGGAGGGCAGCGCGAGGAAGTCGGTCATGCCGACAGGCTAGCTACGGGGGCGCGCCCGCGCCGGCAAGGGCGGGGACTGCTAGGCTGCCGGCGTGCAGGACCCGCACATCAGCGTGCTGCTGCCGGCGCGCAACGCGGCCCGGACCTTGGCGGAGGCGCTCGAAGGCCTGTTCGCCCAGCGCGGCGCGCCGCCGTGGGAGCTGGTCTGCGTCGACGATGGCTCCACCGACGGGACGGCGGAGGTGCTGGAGCGCGCTGCCCGCACAGCTCCCCAACGCGTTCCGGTGCGGATCGTGCGCGGCGAGGGGCGCGGGCTGGTCGCGGCGCTCAACCTTGGGCTCGCCCGCTGCCGCGGGGCGCTGATCGCGCGGATGGACGCCGACGACCGGGTGCACGAGGACCGGTTGCGCCTGCAGGCGGAGCTGCTTGCGCGGAGGCCCGCACTGGGCGCCGCGGGCAGCCTGGTGCGGATGTTCCCCGAGCCGGTGACGGCTGGCCTTGCGCGCCTCTCCCGCTGGCTCGACTCGGTGGTGGCGGAGGAGGACTGCGCGAACGCCCGCTTCATCGAGGCGCCGCTGGTGCATCCGAGCATCACCTTCCGGCGGGCCGCGCTGGACGCGGTCGGCGGCTTCCACGACCGCGGCTGGGCCGAGGACTGGGACGTGCAGCTCAGGCTGGTCGCGGCCGGTTTCGCGCTCGCCAAGGTGCCGCAGGTCCTGCTCGACTGGCGCGACGGCCCGCAGCGGCTCACCCGCACGCATCCCGCCTACGCGCCGGAGGCGATGCGGCGGCTCCGCGCGCACTTCCTCGCCCACGGACCGCTGCGGGGTCGGCCGCTCGAAATCTGGGGGGCCGGGCCTACCGGCAAGCGGCTGGCGCGCGCGCTCGAGGCACACGGGATCCGCCCGCGCAGGTTCTTCGACGTGGCCCCGGCGAAGCGGGTCGCGCGCGGCGCACCCGTCGTCCCCGCGCGAGAGCTGGGGCCGCCGTCGGAGGCGCTCCTGGTGTGCGCGGTGGGCGCCGCCGGCGCGCGCGAGGAGATCCGCGGCGATCTGTTCGCGCGCGGCTTCCGCGAGGGGCAGGACTTCCTCTTCGCCGCCTAACCCCAGGGCTCAGCTATGCTGAGCGGTGGGATTAGCGACCTGTCAGCGACCTGTGATCTCCGGCCTTCGCCCCTGGGCTCCGCAATGCTAGACCGGTGGGATAGGTCCCGTGCCGGAGGGAGCGGAGTGTCCCAGGACATCCAGCAGATCGGCCTCATCCTCTACGAGCGCGGCGTCCTCGACGACGCCACCTTCGAGGCGGCGCTCGCGAGCGGCGAGACCAGCGAGGTGCGCTTCCTCGCGCGCCTGCTGGCGGAACGGCGCTGCGACGAGGCCGACCTGGTGGCTGCGCTGGCGCAGAGCTCCGGGCTGCCGGGGATCGACCTCTCGCGCAGCGCGCTCGCGCTCGAACCGCTGGACCTGGTGCCGCGCGCGGTGGCCGAGACCGACCTGATCCTCCCGCTCTCGACCGAAGGCGGCCGCCTGCACCTCGCCCTGCTCTCCGCAGAGGGGGCCTCCCGCGCCACCGACGAGGTCCGCTTCATCACCGGCATGGAGGTCTCGACCTTCGTGCCGCCGGGACGGAGCAAGCTCGCGATCTACCTCCCGGGCCAGTCGCCGCAGGACCCGGCCACGCGGGCGCGGACCGGCGAGATCTTCGCCAGCGAGGAGACGCTGCACGAAGGCGAAGACGAAAGCTCGCTCGCCGAGGCGGAGATCGAGGAGCTCGACGACGCGGACGTGGAGGCCCTCTCCGCCGATCTGGAGGACGACGACGAGGGGCTTTCGTTGGAGGTCTCGCACGGCGAGGACGACGGCTCCGAGCAAGTGCTCGAAACCATCCGGGTGGGGCCCAAGCGCGTCCTGGTGGTGGATGACGAGCCGGACATCCTCCGGCTGCTCGAGCGGTCGCTGAAGGCCTCGGGGTACGCGGTGACGACCGCCGCCGATGGCCAGAAGGCGGAGCAGGCGCTCGCCCAGACGCCGCCCGATCTGGTGCTGCTCGACGCCATGCTGCCGCTCGTCAACGGGTTCGAGATCTGCAGCCGCATCAAGGCCAACCCCAGGCTGCGCAAGGTGCCCGTGATCATGATGAGCGCCGTGTACCGCGGCTGGCGCTTCGCGCAGGACGCTCGGGAAGCGTTCGGGGCCGACGACTACGTGGAAAAGCCGTTCCACCTCGCCGACCTGCTCCATCGCGTCGAGGAACGTCTGACCGAGGGCACGCGCAAGGCGCCGCCGGAGAAGGCGCAGGCGGAGGCGCTGCTCAAGCGCGGCATCGAACTGCTCGAGGCGAAGAAGCCGAAGGAGGCGCGCGTCGAGCTGGAGAAGGCGGTAAAGGAGGACCCCTTCTCGCCGCGCGGCCAGCTCGCGCTCGCCCGGGCGCTGGTCGAGCTGGGCGACGTCTTTCGCGCCATCACTGCCTATGAGCGCGCCATCGAGCTGCGCCCCAACCTGTTTCCTGCGCTGCGCAACCTGGCCGGGCTCTATCTGGAAAAAGGCTTCCGCCGCAAGGCAGCGGAAGCGCTGGAGCGCGCAATGCAGCACGCGCCCGACGCGGCGATGCGCGAGAAGATCCGCGCGCAGCTGCTGCGTCTGCTGTAGATCCCCTTCCCATGACGGTCTCCCTCGAGGAGCGCCTCCTGCAGAACCTCGCTGCGCCGCGGGCGGACACGCGCTCGGTGACCCCGAGCATCCGCGCCTTCGCCCAGGCGATCGATCGCCAGCGCGCGGGGCTGGAGCGCGTGCCCCTGCTCGCCGGCGCGCGGCCCGACCTGGCCACTGCCGCTCGCCGGCTCGAGGAGGCGGAGGTGGCAGCGTTGGCGGTCGAGCTCGACGACCCGCAGATCGAGCTGGCTGCGGTCTCCGACGTGGCGCGGGCCAGCGCGGTGCCGCTGCTCCGAACCGACCTGCTGCTCGAGGAGTTCCAGATCTACCAGTCGCGTGCAGCGGGCTTCGACGCGGTGCTGCTGGTTGCGGCGCACCTTCCGGACCCGGTGCTTGCGCGCCTGTGCAGCGCCGCCCGATCGACGCACATGGCGGCCTGCGTCGCTTGCGCGACCGCGGTGGAGATCGCCCGCGCGGCCCAGGCGCGCGCCGACGCGATCGCGCTGCCGGCGGCGCCCGCGATCGCGGCGGAGCTGCTCGCCGCCCTGCCCCGGCGCGCGCTGATCCTGGCCTTGACCTCTGGAGCGCCGGAGCCGAAGCATCTCTTGGGCCGCGCCGACGCGGCCCTGGACCGCGCACTTGGCGCCGCCGCAGACCCCGCGGCGGCGTTTCGCGCCGCGCTTGCCGAAGAGGATTGAGACGCCATGCCCCCGCCCTTCAAGAAGCACCTCTTCGTCTGTCTCAACGACCGCGGCCCCGACAACCCGCGCGGTTCCTGCGCGCAGAAGGGGAGCGAGTCCCTGCTCAAGGCCTTCAAGCGGGCCCTGGACGCGCGCGGCCTGGGCGAATCGATCCGCGCCAACAAGGCGGGCTGCCTGGACAACTGCGCGCTCGGCTGCTCGGTGGTGGTCTATCCCGAGGGCGTCTGGTACGGCCGCGTCACCGAGGCAGACGTGCCCGAGATCATCGAGCAGCACCTGATGCGCGACCGGCCTGTCGACCGGCTGCGCCTCTACGCGCCCCAGGAAGGCGGGCAGCAAACCGCTGCTCCGGATCGCGAGCCGGAGCCACCTTCTGAGGGAACCTCGCGATTCCCCTCAGCGAGCAAAGCTCGCTGAGCCTCCCCTCCCTCACGGCCGGGCCGGCTCCGGCGGCGGAGGCTCGAGTCGTCGCATTGGCAGTTTCTGGTCAGTTGAGGAGGCGGGCGGCGCGGCGAAGCCTGTGCACACGGCCGCGCAGCTCGGCGGCGTCGACCGCCAAGGGCTCGAGGTCGAGCACCTTCTCCAGCGCGCTCGCCGCGGCAGTCGCGCCGCCCAGCTCCTCGCACAGCTCGGCCCGGTCGCGAAGGCCGCGCAGGTTGTCGGGCGAGAGGAGCAGCAGCCGGTCCACCGCCGAGAGCGCGCGCGGCGCGTCGTTGCGCTGCTGGTAAACGGTTTTCAGGTTCTGCAGCATCCGCACCAGGATCTCCCGGGGGCGCGCAGGCCGCAGCACCCGCAGGTCGAACGGCGTCGCGTCGCCAACCGCGGCTTTGTACCGCCGTTTCAGCTCCTCGAGCGCGAGGAGCTGGCCGCGGTGGAAGGGGTCGACCACGAGCTCGCCCTCGTCGCCCAGCCCTACTTTGCACAGGAAGTGGCCGGGGAAGCCGATGCCGTGGACGTCGAGCCCGCAGCGCCTCCCCACCTCGAGATAGACGAGGCCAAGCGTGATGGGGATGCCGGTGCGACGGTCCAGCACCTCGTTGAGGAAGCTGTTGCGAGGGTCGTAGTAGTCGGCGCGATTTCCCGAGAAGCCGAGCTCGTGGAACAGGAATGAGTTGAGCCGGCCCACCCGCCGCTCCGGGCTCGCCCCCGAAGGCACCGCGGCCCGGGCCTGCGCCGCAAGCTCGTCGAGCCTGCGCAGATAGCGGCCCTCGTCCAGCTCCGGGTACTCCTCGCGCGCGATGGCGAGCGCGGCGCGGGCAAGGTCGAGCGGCTCCTCGGCCGAGAGGCGCAACAGTTGCCGGCGCGCGATCTCCGAGGCGTCCACGGCGAATATCTAACACGCCGGCCGGCCGCCTGCAGGCCGCGCCGCGGCGGCGGCTAGCCGCACTGCAGCCTGAATCGGCCAGCCGCGTTGTCGTTGTCGCTTGGCGGGTCCATCTCAAAACGCCTGCTCGATCAGCCGGAGAAAGTCCTCCGCGCTGCAGGGGCGCGGGTTCGACTGGTGGCAGGCGTCGGCCAAGGCCTTCTCGACCAGGCGCGGGATCATCTCGCGGGTCACTCCCGCCTGCGAGAGCCTGCGCGGCAGGCCCGCCGCGGCGCGCAGGCCGTCGATGGTCTCGACGAGTTGGTGCGCGCGCTCCTCTTCGCTCATCCGCGGATCGCCGCCCATCGCCACCGCCGCCTGCGCCAGCCGCGCCTGCGCCACGCCCCGGTTGAAGTCGACCACCGCGGGCAGCATGAGCGAGTTGGCGAGCCCGTGGTGCGTGCCCGCCACCGGCGAGAGGGCGTGCGCCACCGAGTGACAAGCCCCGAGCCCTTTCTGGAAGGCGATGGCGCCGAAGGCGCTGCCGAGCAGCATCTCCTCGCGCGCCTCGAGGTCCTTGCCGTCCCGCACAGCGCGCCCGAGAAAACCGGCGCAGCGGCGCATGCCCTGAAGCGCGATGGCATCGGCGAGTGGATGGTTGCCCTTCGCGACGTACGCCTCGAGGTTGTGGGTCAGGGCGTCCATGCCGGTCGCCGCGGTGATGAACGGCGGCAGGCCCACCGTCAGCTCCGGGTCGAGCACCGCCGCGGTGGCGAGCAGGTGCGGGCTGAAGATGACCACCTTGGTCCCGTCGATGACCAGCACGGTGCTGCGCCCCACCTCGCTCCCGGTGCCGGCGGTGGTGGGCACGGCGACGAAGGGCGGCTGCCGCGCGGTGATGAACCGGTCGCCCCCCTTGGCGTCGTCGAAGCGCGCAAGCGGCGGCTCGTGATGGACCAGCAGGCGGACCGCCTTGGCCACGTCGAGCCCGCTGCCGCCGCCGACACCCAGGATCGAGTCCGCCCCGGCGCTGCGGTAGGCGTCGATGCCGTCGAGCGCGTTCTTCTCCACCGGGTTCGGATCGACCTCGGCAAACACGCTGTAGCGGAGCCCGGCCTGCTCCAGCGCCGGGGTGATGAGCCGGAGCAGGCCGGCCGCCACGATCCCGCGGTCGGTGACGATGAGGACCTTGCTTGCGCCGGCGCGCTGCAACTCGCCGGGGATTTCGTTCGCCGCCCCCCGCCCATGGACGATGCGGGTCGGGAAGCTCATCACGTTGGCCATGCCGTGCTCCTGTCCGGGCGGATCCGGCTCAGATGATCTCGAAGTACCGCTCCAGCTCCCACTTGGTGACCGCCGCCTCGAACTGGCGGCACTCCCAGTCGCGGGTGCGCAGGTAGTGGTCGACGAACTCCGCGCCCAGGATCTCGCGCATCTCCCGGCTCTTTGCCAGCGCGGGATCTGGTGCTCGATGCCCCAGAGCCCCGCGCCCACCGAGGCAGCCAACGCCACGTACGGGTTCATGTCCGCGGCGGCGAGGCGGAACTCGACGCGGGTCGAGGCGGGAGAGCCGCCGATGATCCGAAGGGCGGTGGTGCGGTTTTCATGGCCCCAGGTGGCAAGCGTCGGCGACCAGGCGCCGCGCACCATGCGCTTGTAAGAGTTGATGGTGGGTGCGATCAGCGCGGTCATGGCCGGCAACAGCTCGATCTGGCCGGCGACGTAGTGCTGCAGGATCTTGCTCATGCCACGCGGCCCGCGCGGGTCGTGGAAGGCCGGCTCGCCGGCGAGGGTCCAGAGCGACTGGTGCAGATGACCGCTGCAGCCGGGCAGGTCGCGGTTCCACTTGGCCATGAAGCAGGGCATGGCGCCGTTGCGGGCACAGATCTCCTTCGCCGCGGTCTTGAACAGCGCCGACTTGTCGGCGGCGCGCAGCAGCGAGTCGTAGCGGATGGCCGCCTCGTACACTCCCGGGCCGGTCTCTGTGTGGAATCCTTCCAGCTCGACGTCGAACCCGTTCATGCCGTCGATGAGCGCGTGCACCAGGCCCGCGTTCTCGCTCGCCCGCAGCCAGGAGTAGCCGAACATCCCAGGCGAGAGAGGCGTCAGGTCGGAGTAGTGTTTCTGCCGCAGCGACTCCGGCGTCTCCTTGAAGAGGAAGAACTCGTACTCGCTCGAGGCCTTGACCGAGAAGCCGAGCGCTTTGGCCTTGGCGTCGATCGCCCGCAGGAGCTGCCGCGGCGAGACCGCGAGCGGCTTGCCCTGCTCGGCCTCGAAGTCGAGCAGGAACGCCGCCGTGCCCGGCTCCCAGGGGATGAACCGCGCGGTAGCGAGGTCGACGGTGGCCTTGGTGTCGGGGTAGCCGGTGTGCCAGCCGGTCACCTGCGCGTTGTCGTAGAGCTGGTCGCCCGAGTCCCAGCCGAAGATCACGTCGCAGAAGCCGAGGCCGCCCTCGGCCACGCTCCAGAACTTGTCCAGCGAGACGTACTTGCCGCGCAGGACGCCGTCCACGTCGAACCCGCCCAGCTTGACCTTCTTCACCTGCGCTTTGGCGAACTCGGCGCGCAGCGACTCGATCTGCGCGGCGCGAGGCGACCCGGCGATCTTGACCTCCATGCAGCTCCCTCCCATCGACGGCTTGGGGCCAGACTGGAGGCGCGCCGCCGGGGCGTCAAGCGCGGGCGGCGCGCGGTCTCGGCCGGTCCCGTGCGTCTAGGGTTGTGAGGGGTTATGATCCCCTGCAGTCGGCGGAGGTCACATGTCCACTCTGCAACGCGCACCCCGGATCCTGATCGTCCAGACCGGCAGCGCTGGGGCGCTGGTGCCCGCGCACGGCGACTACCCCGACTGGTTCCGCCGCTCGCTCGGCGCGAGCGAGGAGCAGACGCCGGTGTTGCGCGCGGCTCCCGGGCTCGGCGGAGAGAAGCTCGACCGCGAGGTGCTCTTCCGCACCAAGGCCAAGGGCATCCTGGTCACCGGCTCGCCGCTGTCGGCCGCCGCGAAGGAAGGCTGGATGGAGGAGCTGGGCCAGGCGCTGCTGCGCGCCGGCGAGGCCGGCACCCCGGTTTTGGGCGTCTGCTTCGGCCACCAACTCCTGGGTCAGTCCGCCGGCGGCGAGGTGGCGATGAACCCGCGCGGCCGGGAGATCGGCACCGTGCAGGTGCAGCTCACCGAGGCGGGCAAGAAGGACCCTCTCTTCTCCTGGGCGGAGGCGCCGCGGATCGACGTGCAGGCGACGCACAAGGAGACGGTGCTGCCGCCGCCGAGGCGCGCCACGCTGCTCGCGAGCAACGAGAGCTGCGCGACGCAGGCGCTTCGGCTGTCCGAGACGGTGGCGTCGGTGCAGTTCCACCCCGAGCTGGAGCCGCAGGCGCTGCGGGCGCTGATCCGCTCGCGCACCGAGCAGCTTCGCGCTGAGGGCCTGGACCCGGTCGGGCTGGAGGCTTCGGTCCGCGCGACGGACAGCGGCCGCATCCTGCGCGCCTTCGCCGAGCAGGTGCGGCACGCCTGAGCCTGCCGTGCGCCGCGGTGCGCTGAGCCCGCGCCCCGCAACCGTCCCCTGCGCCTCTCAAAGCACCGGGACCTCGCCGAGCAGGCGCATCCCTCCGGGCTCGGCCGCGCAGGCGAGACCCGCGACGATTACGCCGGACGCGCGCGCCCGGTACAGCGCCCGCGCGAAAGCGGGGTCGATCTCCGCGTCGGCTGCGATGGCGCGCACGTCGCCGCGCTGGGCGCAAAGCACGACCGCGCTGCGCAGGCCCGCGCGCGCACGGCGCGAGAGGAGCGCGAGGTGCCGTGCACCGCGCAGCGTGGGCGCATCCGGAAAGCGGGCGATGCCGTCGACGGCGGCGCCCACGCTCTTGACCTCGCAGAGCACGCCGCGGCGCAGGTCGACCGACGCAGCGCCGCGCAAGTCGCCGGGGACAGGGTCGTGCGCCGCCTCGCCGAGCAGCAGGTCGATGCGCGCATGGCCCAGGGCGATCTCTCGCGCGCGCACCCGCAACGGCGAAAGCGAGGAGATCAGGCCCTTCTCCAGCGCCGCCGCGACCAGCCGCGGCGCACCCGCCGGATCGAGCGACACCCAGGGAGCAGGCGGCGTCCGAGCCCGCGCGAGCAGTACGGTGAACCTGGTCCGACGGACCAGCCCCGCCCGCGCGACTGCAGCCACCAGGATGAGGGGCTGGCCCGGGACCAGCAGATCGAGGCAGCGACCGCGGTCGGGGACGTGCGCCTCGACCGACCGCCGCCCGACGCGGCAGAGGGCGAGGAACCGGTTCGGCCGGGCGATCAGCTCCGCCTCGACCGGCGTCCCCGGCCAGCGGTGGGAAATCAGCTCCTCGGCTGTTGGCACGATGCCCCCATTGTATGCGAGTGTAGGGGAACCAACGTCCGGGAAGCCCCAGGCTGCCTGGCGGGTTTACGGGTGGAGAGGAGTGCATAGATTCCCGACATGTTGATTGGAGCACTCGCCACCGTCTTGCTGGCCACCGCAGTGCCGGCCGAGCACCGCGGCCTCCCCGGCGACCTGCTGGTCGCCAGCACGGGGCATTCGGGGCCGGCCGGCTCGATCGTCGACCAGGCGACGCCGCAGCGCTCGGAGCCCGCGCCGGCGGCCGTGCTGCAGGAGGGCGACCGCCTGATGTGGCGGCCGCGCACCGGGAAGGCGGGCCCGTTGCCGCTCGATCTGGAGATGGAGATGTGGCAGGGGACCTTGTGCGTGAAGGGCGCGTGGACGCTGCGCGCGTCGCAGTCGCCCGACGAGCCGCTGGGCGACGCGGGGAAGCGGCCGCTGTGGAACATGCAGGTCTCGCCAGCGCTGCTGGCGGATGGCTCCCGCCTCATGCCCGGCATCGGCGCCAGCACGCGCTTCTAGCGCGTGGATCTCGTCCGGCTCGAGCGCGCGGTGATCGGCTACCGCGCTCCGCTTCTGCCCCCGCTGGATCTGGCGGTGCGCGCGGGTGCCACCCTCGGGGTCCTCGGGCCCAACGGCGCCGGCAAGACCGCGCTGCTCAAGTCGATGCTGGGGCTGTTGCCGCTCTTGGGGGGCCGGCGCGTCCTGCCGCAGGGCCGCCCTCTGCGCGTGGGCTACGTCCCGCAGCGCGACCGGTTGGACGCGAGCTGGCCGCTCAGCGTGCTCGACGTGGTGCTGATGGGCCGCACCAGTCTGCTCGGCCCGCTGCGGTGGTTCGGCGAGCGGGATCGGCGGGCCGCGCGCGACGCGCTGGCCGAGATCGGCGTCGGGGAGCTGGCCGATCGCCCGCTCTATGCGCTCTCCGGCGGCCAGCACCAGCGCGTGCTGATCGCGCGGGCCATCGCCGCCGAGCCCGAGCTCCTGGTGCTCGACGAGCCGACCTCGGCCATGGACCCCGCCGCCGAGCGCGTGCTGCTGGAGCTGGTGCAGAGGCTCAAGGCGGCGCACAATCTCTCGGTGGTGCTGGTCACGCACCAGCTCACCGCGGTGGCCAACTTCGCCAGCGAGGTGGCGCTGGTCGACCGCGAGCGGCGCGTGTTCGAGGTCGGCCCTGTGCGGCAGATGATCGACCCCGCCCGGCTAGCCGGCCTCTACGGCCGCGAGGTACGCGTGGTCGAGGTGGCCGGCCAGACCGCGGTGGTCATCGGCGCCGCGCTCGAGGGGGCGGCGAAGTGACCCCGGCGGCCTTCGCCGATTTCTGGGCCGGCCGCGACCTCTGGATCCTCCCGCTGCTCGCCGGCGTGCTCGCCGCGGGGGTGCTCAGCTATCTGGGCGTCTTCATCGTCCTCAGGCGGATGGTGTTCGTCTCCGCCGCGCTCTCGGAGATCAGCGGCGTGGGCGTGGCCTTCGCTTTCTACGTGGGCGCCCTCTCCGGCATCGACCCGCAGCGCGCTGGTCCTCACCATCCTCAACAGCCCCCGCATCGCGCAGGAGGCGCACGCGGTGGGCGACATCCTCTTCGGCAACGCGGTGACCGTGCCACTGCCACAGATCGTGGCGCTGGCGATCGCCGGCGCGCTCGCCCTCCTGGTGCACGCGCTGGTGTTCAAGGAGCTGCTCTTCACCAGCTACGACCCGGAGACCGCGGTGGTGCAGGGCGTGGGCGTGTTCCGCTACGAGCTGCTGCTCAACGTCGCCACGGCGGTGGTCATCTCGGTGGCGACGCGCGCGGTGGGCGCGCTGCCGGTCTTCGCCTTCTCGGTGGTGCCGTCGGCTGCGGCGCTGCTGCTCACCGAGCGGATGCGCTTCACCATCGCGCTCTCGGTCACCTTCGGGATCGTTTCGGCGGCGGTCGGCTATTACGTGAGCTGGGTGGAGCAGCTCCCCACCGGCGCCTCGATGGTCGTGGTGGCCTCGCTCTTTCTCGCGCCAGGACTGGTGCGGCTTTTGCGACGCACGAACGGATGACGTCGTCTCGCGATCCGGAATAAGGTTGAATGGACCGAATGAGACGAAGCCATGTCGCTGCGCTCTGCGGGTGCGCTTCCGCCTTCCTCGCCACGCACGCGGCACTCGCCGCGAACCCCGACCGCGGCACGGCGCAGCCCTGCCCGGCGGACGGAGGCACGGCCGACGGCTGCGCGCGGGATGACGCCGAGCTGCGGCGCGAGCTGGAGAAGGCGCTGCAGCAGGACGCCGAAGCGGCGCAAAAGGGGGGGCAGGCGGGCACGGCCGCTCCCGCCGAGGCGACGCAGGACGCGCCACCCCCCCCGCCGCCCATGTACCGCGGCTCGCAGTCGCTCAACCCGGACATCTCCGCGATCGTCGACGCGACCGGCGGCATCGAGAACCGCACGCCCGCATTCCGCGCCGGCGACGACCCTCTGCTGCGCTCGATCGCCACGGCCCCCGGCGCCGGCTTCACCGTGCAGGAGGTGGAGCTCGCACTCTCGGCTATCGTCGACCCCTACCTGAAAGGCGAGGTCTATCTCACCATCCCGAATCTGCAGACGCTCGAGATCGAGGAGGCTTTCGCGACCACCACCAGCCTGCCTTTCAGCCTGCAGATCAGGGCGGGAAGCTTCCGCAGCGCCTTCGGCCGCCAGAACGGGCAGCACCTGCACGTCCAGGACTTCACCCGCAGGCCGCTCATCAACGCGGCCTTCCTCGGCCTTGACGGCCTGCGCGGGCCGGGCGCGCAGCTCTCGTGGCTCACCCCGCTCCCGTTCTACCTGGCGCTCGTCGCCGAGGCGTTCTCGATCGGCCAACCCGCCGCCGACGCGCCAGTGGCAAGCTTCGGCGGCGGCAGGGGGACCAACGTGACCACTGCGGGCGAAGCCAAGGCGTTCTTTCCCTTCGACGATGAGTGGTCGGTGTCCGCGGGCCTCTCCAGCGCCTTCGGCGTCTCGCCCAACTCGCGCGTGGTCCAGACCTTCCCGCCGCCGGGCGCCAACGCCTTGGTCGATCGGCGCAGCGTGCTGTTCGGCGGCGACCTCTATGTGAAGTGGAAGCCCCCCAACGTTTCGGGCAGCTACCAGTCGCTCGCCTGGCAGACCGAGGTGATCTTCCGCCACCTCGGCGAGGGCAACGCCACCTTCGCCGGCGCGGGCCCCGCCAGAGTGCCCGGCGAGTGGGACGGCGGGCTCTACAGTCAGGTCGTCTATCAGTTCGCGCGGCGCTGGTTCCTCGGGGTGCGCGGCGACGTGCTCGGCCTTCCGGTCTCGAGCGCAACCCCGCGCACGTTGCGCGGCGCGGTCAGCCTCACCTTCCAGGCGAGCGAGTTCTCCCGCCTGCGCGCGTACGGGGAGGTCGAACACCTGGGCAATGCGCGCAACGTCGCCAACGCCGACTACACGCTCGCGCCGGATTCGCTGGTCGTCTCTGACCCGCGCACCAGCGCGGCCGCCTATCTACAGCTCGAGATTTCGATCGGCGCGCACGGAGCGCACCCGTACTGACCCATCCAGGCCCTGGTCCACGCTTGAAGGACGCTGGTCCGCCCGCGTCCAAGAGGCTCGCAGGAGGTCGCATGAGTCGCCCCCGGATCTCTCGCCTGGCCCTCGCCGCCGGGGCCTTCGCGCTCGCCGCCGCGGGGCTGCCGAGCCCCGCGCACGCCGCGCTCAAGGTCGTCTCCTCCATCCCCATGCTCGGCTCGCTGGCGAAAGAGGTGGGCGGCGACCGCGTCGAGGTGCAGGCGCTGGGCAAGGGCTATCAGGATCCCCACTTTGTCGAGGCCAAGCCCAGCCTGATGCTGGTGCTCAACCGCGCGGATCTGCTTCTGCACGTCGGCCTCGAGCTGGAGATCGGCTGGCTGCCGCCGCTGGTGCTGGGCTCGCGCAACCCGCGGATCCAGACCGGCGAGTTGGGCAACCTCGACTGCTCGCAAGCGATCCCGGTGCTCGACGTCCCCCGCACCCGCGTCGACCGCTCGATGGGCGACATCCACCCCCAGGGCAACCCGCACTACTGGCTTCCGCCCGCCAACGCGAAGATCATCGCCGGCGAGATCGCTCAGCGGCTGGGACAGATCGATCCCGAGGGCAAGCCGGAGTACGACCGACGGCTCGCCGCTTTCGACCGACGCGTCGATGCCCAGGTGAAGGAGTGGCAGCCGCTCACCGCCAAGCTCCGCGGCACCAAGGTCGCGACCTACCACAAGAGCTGGACGTACATGTCGCAGTGGCTTGGGCTCGAGGAGGTGGGCTACGTCGAAATCAAGCCCGGCATCCCGCCCGACCCGAGCCACCTGGTGCAGCTCATCGCCGCCATGAAGAACGCGGGGGCCAAACTCCTCCTGATGGAGAGCTTCTACAACAAGACCACCGCCCAGCTCGTCGCCGACAAGTCGGGCGCGCGCCTCTTGGTGCTTCCCACCGACGTGGGGGCGGTGCCTGCGGCGAAGGATTGGTTCAGCCTGGTCGGCCTGATCCTCCAGGATCTGGCCCTCTGACCGGTCACCGCAAAACGCGCATCAGCACGCCGAGCAGGAGTGCGAGCAGGACCAACGCGACGAAGATGGAGCCGTAGCCGACCAGCGCCTGACGGAAGGTAGGCGGGGGAAGCTCGTCGGGCTCGTCCGTCCGCCGCTCCTCGCTCACGAGCCGCTCCCGGTGCGCAGCGGCGCACCCGGCACCGTCGGCCACTCCCCGGAAACGGTCCCGCTGCCCGCGCGGTGCTCGCGTAGCCACACGGGAAGGTGGTGCTCGGCGATCAGGTTGAAGAAGACGGAGTGCGGTTCGATCAGCTCGTAGACGCCGAGGCCGCCGCGCTTCTCGAAGCCGCGGAACAACGCCCGGCCGGCGAAGACATAGAGCTCCTGCATCGACTGGTTCGCCTCGGCCACCGCGCAGACGAGCTGCAACACCGGCTGGGGGAAGACGAAGGTGTCGCGGATCGACGGGTGCAGCGCGGAGACGGCAAGCTCGCGCCGGAGGAAGACGAATTCCGCGTCGCGGGCCCCGACGTAGGCGCGCAGCGCCTCCTCGGAGACCGCCGCTCCGCCGTTGTAGATATCGCCGCCGGAGGAGGCCGTCTGGCCCGCCAGCCGCGCCACGAAGCCTTTGACACCCTCGCTCAGCACCCCCTCGGCGCCGCGGAGGTCCCCGCGCTCGACGCAGGCGCGCACCGCCGTCTCCCTCTCCGGCGCAACGGCGATGGAGAGCGGCTGCGAGATGAGGACCTGGAGCGGACAGCTCAGCTCCGGCTTGTTTCGCGCGATGCGCGCCTGCTGCACCAGCGAATCGACCCGCGCGCGCACGCCGCCGTTGCGCGCGGTGCCGCGCGCGCTCTCGTTGATCTTCTCCGCGATCGACACCTTGATGGCGCCGAACACCGGGTCCTCGAACGTCGCCACCTCCGGCGCCGCGCCGTAGGAGAGGAAGATGCCCGCCTCCAGCTTCTCGCCGCGGGCCTGCGAGAGCTGGGTCTCGCGCTCGTCCTCCAGCCGCGCCAGCTCGGTCCACAGCGCGCGGGTCCGATGCGCAGGGTCCTCGTTGGTCTCCGGGTCGCGCGTGCCCTGGGTCTGGGCGAGGCGAGCCTTCGAGATGGCCGCCTCGATCTGCACTTTGCGAGCGGCGTAGCGGGCCTCGATCCCCTCGATCGACCGCGTCACCGCGTCGCGCGAGGCCTCGCTGTCCAGCCGCGCGCCGTAGTTGCGCAGCGCCCGGCGGATGTCGTGGGTCAGCCCCACCAGCGAGGTCACGTCGCCGGAGAAGCTGATGGCGTCGCCGAGCAGGTTGTTGAGGTAGATGCCGCCCTTGTCGCCCAGGTGGGTGGCGCCATGGTGGTGGCGGCCGGCGGCGGTGAGGATCGGGGAGTAGAACTCGCGCGACAGGAAGTCCGAGACCACCGTCTCTTTGAGGAAGACGGTGCGCCGGGTGAAGTCCTTCACGTCGCAGAACAGGTGGCCCATCTGCGCCGCGGCAGGCCGGGCGCGCAGGATGGGCCGCTCGTCGAGGGCGAAGAAGTAGAGCTTGCCGCGCTCGTGCTCGTGCTCGAGGCCGTCCTCCGTCTCCGAGCCGTCCCGGTGCAACAGCAGACGCTCGCCCCGCTCGAGAATGCGCTCGAAGGCGAGGTCCAGGGCCAGCGCCGCCACCGAGCCGGCGAAGGCGCGGTGCGCGTCCGGTACTCCGAGCCACCGCGAGGCCGGCTCGTCCTCGCGCCACTCCTTCGCCGCCGCCGCGAGGATCTCGACGCTCGTCTTCGCCGGGTCGTTGCCGTAGGCCTTGGCCGCGGCCTTTGCCTTGGCGGCCAGCTCCTTGCGACGCTCGGGCACGGCCAGGACCCGCTCCAGCACGCCGGGCACCGAGTAGAGCTGCGCGAGCGTCAGGCCCTCGAGCGGGATCGGCGGGACCCTGCCCGAGTCGGCCGCGCGCACCACCGCGAGCAGCTCGCTGCGCAGGACGGACAGGGCACCCGCCCGCTCCGCCTTGCGCGCGGCATCCTTCGACGAGATGAGGTCGCTCAGCGACTCCTGCGCGATCGCGTCCGGGTCGGCGCCGGAGGCGATGCGACCCGCGAACACCTCCACCCGGGGCGGCGGCTCGAGAAAGACGGCGCCCCAGGCGCTGGCGTTGCTGCCCGCCACCTGCCGGCCCGACGAGAGGAACGGCAGGGGCGAAAGGCCCGCCTCGACCAGCGCGCCACCGACGCCGCCGGACACGCCCGCTTCCCGCGCCGCCAGCCGCATGGCGAGGAACAGCCCGACTGCGGTGGCACCGGCGAGCGTGCGGCTCAGCGGCGGGCCGACCGGCACCCCGCGCAACGCGGCCATCGCGGGCGCAGCGGCCGCGCGCAGAGCGACCACGGTCAACGCCGCCGTAGGCTCCGATTTGCCCGATTCGGCCAGCGCGCGGCGGAAGAGCGAGTTGAGCGCTGAGAGGAGGACCCGGCCCGGTCTGCCCTGCGCGATCCAGCCGGCCACCACGCCGCTGTCCAGCGAAGGATGCAGCTCCGGTCCCTCGAAGAAGACGCGGCGGACGTTCTCGCTGCGGATCTGCGCCGGCGCGCTGAAGCTCACCGGCCGCCCGGCGCGGGAGTCGAATCCGTCGAGCAGCAGGAGCCGGTCCCACTCCTCCTCGCGCAGGGAAGTGCGGTGGCGGATGCAGAGCAGGTGGAAGAGGTCTACCGCCGCGGTCTCGAAGGCGAGGATGAGCTGCGGGTCGACCGCCACCGGGACGCGCAAGTCGGCGAGCGACGTCCCGAGGTGAAAGCGCAGCGACCTCTGATCGAGGAGGAACGCGTCGCCGAGCGCCCGGCCAGCGCTCAGCGTGCGCAGGTGGGGAAGGAGCTGCAGTCGCTCTTCCGCGTAGCTCACGCACCTACTCTACCACCGCCCCACGTCTGGGCGAGTCTGCGGCGGCGAGCTTTACCGAGCTCTTCAACACCCCGCCAAAAGGGGACGCCTGCGTTCCGCAGCCGTTGCGGCGCCGGTCTTCGGCGGGTATCGTGGCGCCCCTCGCCTTCGGCCTGGGGCGAGAGGCCAAGGGAGCCATGAAGAAGATCGAAGCCATCATCAAGCCCTTCAAGCTCGACGAAGTGAAAGAGGCGCTCGCCGACGTCGGCGTGCTCGGCCTCACCGTCACCGAGGTGAAGGGATTCGGCCGCCAGAAGGGTCACACCGAGCTGTACCGGGGCGCCGAGTATGTCGTCGACTTCCTGCCCAAGGTGAAGATCGAGGTGGTGCTCTCCGACGACCTGGTGTCCAAGGCGCTCGAGGCGATCGAGCGCGCCGCCCGCACCGGCCGCATCGGCGACGGCAAGATCTTCGTCAGCACGGTCGACGAGGTGGTCCGCATCCGGACAGGCGAGCGCGGCGAGCCGGCGCTCTAAGCGCGGCCAGATTCTGCAACCACAGCCGTAATTTCGACGCGAGGGAGGCGAGATGGCGAAGCCGAAGGATGTGCTGGGCCTGGCCAAGGACAAGAACGCCGTCATGGTCGACCTGAAGTTCATGGACTTCATCGGTCTCTGGCAGCACTTCACCATCCCGATCGCCGAGCTGTCCGAGGGCATCTTCGAAGAGGGGCTGGGCTTCGACGGCTCTTCGATCCGCGGCTGGGCGCCGATCAACGCCAGCGACATGCTGGTGGTGCCGGACGTCGAGACGGCGGTGATCGACCCGTTCATGAAGGACTCGACGCTGTCGCTCATCTGCAACATCGTCGACCCCATTACCAAGGAGCCATACTCGCGCGACCCGCGCTTCGTGGCGCAGAAGGCCGAGCAGTATCTGAAGAAGAGCGGCATCGGCGACGTCGCGTATTTCGGCCCCGAAGCCGAGTTCTTCATCTTCGACGGCGTCAGCTACGACACCGGCCCCAACCACGGCCACTACCGGATCGAGTCGCGCGAGGGCCAGTGGTCGACCGGCCACGCCACCGAGACCTACTTCGACGGCAAGACCACCATCGAGCGCCCCAACCTGGGCTACAAGCCGCGCTACAAGGAAGGCTACTTCCCGGTGGCGCCGGTCGACTCGCAGCAGGACCTGCGCACCGAGATGTGCCGGGTGATGGAGCAGGTCGGCATCCAGGTCGAGCGCCAGCACCACGAGGTGGCGACGGCGGGGCAGGCGGAGATCGACATCCGGTTCGATTCGCTGGTCAGGACCGCCGACAAGCTGATGTGGTTCAAGTACATCATCAAGAACGTCGCCCTGCGCAACGGCAAGACGGTGACGTTCATGCCCAAGCCGCTGTACGGCGACAACGGCTCGGGCATGCATACGCACCAGAGCATCTGGAAGGGCGGCAAGCCGCTGTTCGCCGGCGACGGCTACGCGGGCATGAGCGAGATGGCGCTGCACTACATGGGCGGCATTCTCAAGCACGCGCGCGCGCTGGCGGCGCTCTGCAACCCGACCACCAACAGCTACAAGCGGCTGGTTCCCGGGTTCGAGGCGCCGGTGAACCTCGCCTACTCGTCGCGCAACCGCTCAGCGGCGATCCGCATCCCCATGTACTCGCCCAGCCCCAAGGCGAAGCGCCTGGAGTTCCGCTCGCCCGATCCCTCCTGCAACCCCTACTTCGCGTTCGCCGCCATGCTGATGGCGGGGATCGACGGCATCGAGAACCGCATCGACCCCGGCGAGCCGCTCGACAAGGACATCTATGGCCTCTCTCCCGAGGAGCTGAAGGACATCCCCAAGATGCCGGGCTCGCTGGAGGAGGCGCTCTCCGAGCTGAAGAAGGACCATGAGTTCCTGCTCAAGGGCGACGTCTTCACCGAGGACGTGATCGAGACCTGGATCGAGAACAAGATCGAACGCGAGCTCAACCCGGTGCGGCTGCGCCCCACCCCGACCGAGTTCGCTCTGTACTTCGACATTTAGGCGTTGGGTCGACGCCCGGGCTTTGGGGCCCGGGCGCGGCACTCAAGATCGCCGCCTCTCGGTCGACTGGTGGAGGATGCTCCCCTCCTCGGTCGAGCGCACGCTGCACGAGCTCGGCCTCCATCCCGATCAGCCTCCGTCCCCCGCGGACTGGAGCCGCTTTCTCGCCGCGCTCCCCGACGCCGAGCGCGCCGAGGAGCGCTCCGCTTCGCTGGCGCGGCTCACCGCCAACGCGTTCGACGAGCTGCACCGGGCGCTCCAACTGGTCGCGCACAACGCCGGCTTTCTCGACGACGCGGTGGTCCCCGTGCTGCGCGCACTGGGTGCGTACCGCGCGCTCCTGGAGCGCTCGGCGAGCGCCCGCGCCGCTCCGCACGCAGCCGAGGTGGACGAGTTGGCCCGCCGAGCCGACCTCGACTTCCTGGCCAGCGAGATCCCCGCCGCCGCCGCGCAGTCGCTGACCGGGCTTTCTCGCGCCGGCGCGATCGTGCGGGCGCTGGCCTCGCTGGGAAGGCACCCGGCGGCTGGGCCGGTCCAGGCCGACCTCTCCCAGGTGGTCTCCGCCGCACTGGTCCTCGCCTCCCCGCGCCTGTCGCAGGTGGCCGAGGTCCGTGCGGACCTGGCGGAGCAGGCGCGGGTGGCCTGGGCTCCCGGCGATCTCGCCCACGCCGTGCTCGACGTGCTCGACGCCCTCGCACAGGGACTGCCCGAGGTCGACGAGGACGGTGCGCCGCGCGGATCGCTTTCGGTGAGGGTCCTGCCCGAGCAGGGCTTCGCGCATCTCGCCATCTCGGCCGAGCCGGTGGCCGCGTTGCCCGTGCTTCCCTTGGCCCGCGCGCTGATCGAGGCGCGCGGGGGGATGCTGCGGGTCGGTCGCGAAGGCACGGGCGCCTGCGCGGTGCAGGCGCGGCTGCCCCTCTGCGGCTAGCAGCTCAGGGCGAAGGCGACCGCTCCCGCACCTTGCGCTCCCGCCAGAGGATCTCCTCGCAGCGCGAGAGCAGAGCAGGAAAGCCGTCTCCCGTGAGCGCCGACACCGCCACGCCGCCCGCCGCGTGGGCGAGCTGCGCGGCAATCTCGGGCGCGCGGTCGGCCTTGTTGAAAACCAGAAGCCGCGGCGTCCGTTCCAGGTCGAGCGTGCCGAGGATGCGCTCCACCGACTGCGCCTGCTGGCCGTGGCGCGGGTCGGAGGCGTCGACCACGTGCAGCAACAGGTCGGCCTCCTCGAGCTCCTCGAGCGTGGCGCGAAAGGCGTTGACCAGGTCTTTCGGCAGGTCGCGGATGAAGCCGACGGTGTCGGTGAGGACCACCTCGCCCTGCGGCTGCGGCCGTGCCCCGAACTCGTCGCCCTCCGCGGGCGGGCCCCCGTCGACGCGCGGCAGCTTGAGGCGCCGCGAGGTGGGGTCGAGTGTGGCGAACAGCTTGTCCTCGGCCAGCACGCTCGAATCGGTGAGCGCGTTGAGCAGCGTCGATTTCCCTGCGTTGGTGTAGCCCACGATCGAGATCACCGGCACGCCCTGCCGCGCGCGCTGCCTGCGCCGGGTCTGCCGGTCGGCGGAGAGGCCGGCGATGCGCTGCTCGAGGTGCGCGATCCGATCGCGCACGCGGCGCCGGTCCGTCTCCAGCTTGGTCTCGCCGGGGCCGCGCCCGCCGATGCCGCCCGCCAGCCGCGAGAGCGAGTCGTCGCGGCCGACCAGCCGTGGGAGCAGGTACTTGAGCTGCGCGAGCTCCACCTGCAGCTTGCCGTCCGCGCTCTGCGCGCGCCGGGCAAAGATGTCGAGGATGAGCTGCGTGCGGTCGAGGATCTTGAGCGCGGTCAGCTCGCTCACGTGGCGCGCCTGCGAGGGCGTCAGGTCGCGGTCGAAGACCACCATGTCCGCCGACAGCGCCATCGAGCGCACCAGGATGTCCTGCAGCTTGCCCTGGCCCGCCAGCGTGCGCGGATCGATCTGCTGCCGCCCCTGCAGGATCGCGTCCACCACCTCCACCGAGGCGGTGCGGGCCAGCTCGCGCAGCTCCAGCATCGACTCTTCCGCCTGCGCGCGCCGGCCCCCGGTGTACACCCCGACCAGGATGGCGCGGCCCTCGCTGCCCACCGCGCGGAGCGGCGCGGCCCGGCCCATCTCCTGCTCGAGGGCGCCCAGCCGCTCGCCCAGGTCGAAATCCGCCTCCTGGATCGAGGCGAACTCCTCCTGCTGATAGAGGTCCTCGCCGTCGTGCCGCCCGTCCACGGGCAACAGCGTGCCGAGATAGACCCGCCCGGGCAGCCCGTCCTGGCGCGCCACGATCGCCGCCACCGCGTCGAGGCGCAGGAGCACCAGGTCGGTGAGGTCGTCGCGGGTGAGCGGCTCGTCCTTGAGATGGGTGTGCACCAGCCGCAGGCCACGAAGGCGCACCTGCCCAGCGCGGGCGCGGCCGATGTCGGGCAGCGCGACCTGCCGCGCATCCCCCACCACCACGTTCTCCACCTCGCCGCGCCGGTTGAGCAAGACCCCGATCTGCCGACCGGTCTCCCGCGAGACCTCGCTCAGGTGCCGGGCCAGCTCGGCCGAGCACAGCTCGCGCTGGTGCACGCGGCGCCGGTAGGTCGCGAGCAGCCGCCGGGTCTGGCTCGCCTTGAGACCCGCGGTGTTGCCGAAGAGGTCGTCGCGCGTGGCGGTGGCTCAGGTGGGGGTGAAGGTTGCCAGGGCTTGCGTTACCATGATTGGAGCGCTGCTGCGCGACCGATGACCGACCGCGAACGCCTCCAACTCGCCCGCTGCAAGCGGCCCGTGATCAAGATTGGCTCCGCCGTGCTCGGCGGCCCCCGGGCGATGACGAACGCTTCCTCGTCCGCCGCCCAGGCGGCCCCGCAGCCGCTCGACCGCGCCCGCTTCGGCGCCCTCTGCGACGACGTGGTGGCGCTCTGCAGCGTAGCGGGCGCTCAGCGCCGCCACCCGGTGGTGGTGTCGAGCGGCGCGGTGGCGCTGGGGGTCGAGCGGCTCCAGCTCTCCTCCCGCCCTCGGGAGATGGCCCTCAAGCAGGCGGCGGCGGCGGCGGGCCAGAGCCGGCTGATGCGCCTGTACGACGACCACTTCGAGGCGCGCGGCCTCACCTGCGCGCAAGTGCTGCTCACGCACGCGGACATCGCCCACCGGGGCCGCTACCTGAATGCGCGCCGCGCGCTCGCCGAGCTGCTCGCGCGCGACGTGGTGCCGGTGATCAACGAGAACGACACCGTCTCCATCGAGGAGATCAAGTTCGGCGACAACGACGCGCTGGCGGCGATGGTGGTCGACCTCGTCGAGGCCGATCTGCTGGTCATCCTCACCGACGCCGGCGGCCTCTTCACCCGCGACCCCAGGCGCGACCCCTCGGCCGAGCGCATCCCGCTGGTCGAGCGCGTGACGCCTGCGGTGGAGGCGCTGGCGGAGCAAGGCTCCGGAAGCGGTTTCGGCACCGGTGGCATGGCGAGCAAGCTGCGGGCGGCAAAGCGCGCCAGCGAGGCAGGAGTGGCTTGCGCCATCGTCCCCGGTGAGCCCGGCGTGCTGGGCCGGCTGCTCCGGGGAGAGGACGTGGGCACGCTGGTGCTCGCCCAGGGGGAGCGCAAGCGGCTGCGCCAGCGCTGGATGCTCGACCTCAAGACGCGCGGCGCGCTGCGGGTGGACGACGGCGCCCGCCTGGCGCTGCTCGAGCGCAAGAAGAGCCTGCTCCCCAGCGGCGTGGCCGAGGTGGTGGGCAGCTTCGCCGCCGGCGACGCGGTGGAGATCGCGTCGCTCGACGGCACGCCGTTCGCGCGCGGCCTGTGCGTCTACGCCGCCGACGAAGTGCGGCTGATCGCGGGCAAGCGCAGCACGCAGATCGAGGCGGCGCTCGGCTACCGCCTGCTGGACTGCGTCGTGCACCGCGACGACCTGGTGGTGACCGCATGACCGCGCCGGAGACCCTGCTCGCCGCACGGGAGCTCGCGGCGCGCGCCCGTGCCGCCGGGAAGGCGCTCGCCGTCTGCACCGCGGAGCAGCGGACGCGCATGCTGCAGGCCTTTGCGGCCGAGCTGTCCAGCCCCGCCGTCGCGTCGGCGGTGGCGGCCGCCAACGAGGCCGACATGGCCAAGGCGCGCGCAGCGGGGACCCCCGCGGCGCTGCTCGACCGGCTGCGGCTCGACGACCAGCGGCTCGCAGCGCTGGCCGCCGCGGTGCGCGAGATCGCCGAGCAGGCCGACCCGGTGGGCGAGGTGGTCGAGCGCACCGCGCGCCCCAACGGCCTCGAGGTGACGCGGGTGCGAGCGCCGCTCGGCAGCGTGCTCATGATCTACGAAGCGCGGCCCAACGTCACCGCCGACGCGGCCGCGCTCTGCGTGCGCTCGGGCAACGCGGCGCTCCTGCGGGGCGGCTCGGAGGCTTTGCAGAGCAACTCGGTCTTGGTAGAGGCGGCGCAGCGGGCGCTGGAGGCTGTAGGGTTGCCCGGCGACGCGGTGCAGCTCGTGCCGCCCGACCGCGCACTGCTCGATGCGCTCCTGCAGCTCGAGGACCAGGTCGACCTCTGCATCCCCCGGGGCGGCCCCTCGCTGATCCGGATGATCGCCGAGCGCTCGCGGATCCCGGTGATCAAGCACTACCTGGGCGTCTGCCACCTCTACGTCGCCGCCGACGCCGACCTCGCGATGGCCGAGCGCATCGCCCTGAATTCCGAGGGGCGGCTCGGCGGCCGCGGGGAGCGGCGCTCGGCCGCCGATGCCCGTGCCCGCCTCGCCCGACGACTTCGGCCGCGAGTTCCTGGATCTGAAATTGGCGGTAGCAGTGGTGTCCAGCCTCGACGGCGCGCTGTCGCACATCGCGCGCTACGGCTCGCGCCACACCGAGAGCATCGTCACCGGCTCACCCGAGCTGGCCGAGCGCTTCGTCCGCAGCGTGGATGCGAGCTGCGCGCTGGTCAACGCCAGCACCCGCTTCAACGACGGCGGCGAGCTGGGCCTCGGCGCCGAGATCGGAATCAGCACTAGCAAGCTGCACGCCTATGGCCCGATGGGCGCGCGCGAGCTCACCTGCACCCGATTCGTGGTGCGCGGACACGGGCAGACCCGTAACTGAAGCAGCCGTACCAACGTTCGCAAGGAGGCGATACTTGATGGTCAAGAAGCCGAGCCAGATCGCCCTGTCGCAGCACAGCCGCCGCGAGCGGCGCAATGAGGATGATGAACATCGCGCCGCCGTGCGCGAGGGGGCCCGGGGCGCGGGGGCGGAGGCGCTGCGCACCGCGCGGCTCGCCGCCGAGGCGGCCCTGGACAAGAAGGCGGAGGAGGTGCTGCTCGTCGATCTGCGCGAGCGCTCCTCGTACGCCGACTTCCTAGTGCTCTGCTCCGGCTCGAGCGACCGGCAGCTCGAGGCCGTTGCCGATTCAGTCTGGATGCGCCTGAAGGAGGGCGGCCACCGCCTGGTGGGCAAGGAGGGCGGGGGCGCCGGGCGCTGGTTGCTGCTCGACTTTGGCGACGTCGTCGTCCACGTCTTCCACCAGGACGAGCGCCACCACTACGACCTCGAAGGCCTTTGGGCCGATGCGCCGCAGATCCGCGTCGAGCCGCGGCCCGTGGCCGCGCACGAGCCCGCCCCGGCAGCCGCGCTGGAGCTGGTCGAGCTGGCGGCTGCATCCGGCCCCGGGGCGTTGGAGCGTGAGGCGGACGCGATCCTCGGCGCGCAGGCGAAGCTCAAGGGCGCAAGCGAGGTGTGGGCGCTCGATCAGCGCGGCGTCGAGCTGACCAGCGAGGAGCTGGCCCAGCGGATCGGGCGGCTGCGGGACGCCTCCTCGGCGCTCTTGCTCTGCATCGGCGGCGATGAGGGCCTGTCTCCTCGCGTCCGCGCCGCCGCCCGCTTCACCTGGAGCCTGTCGCGCCTGACCTTGCCGCACCGGCTGGCGCGCCTGCTCGCGGTCGAGCAGCTCTACCGCGCGTTCGAGATCCTGCGCGGCTCGCCCTACCACAAGTAGCGAGAGCGTCCCGGCCCGTTGCGCGGCCGGGCTACGCTGCCTGCGTCGACTTGGCCGCGCCCGGACCCGGGAGCTCCTGGTCGGGAACCAGGGGTTGGGTGCTGGCCTCGAGCAGCAGCGTCATGGTGGTCCCCTTGCCGGGCGTCGACTCCACGCGCACCTCGCCGCCCAGCGCCTGGAGCAGCCCGAGCGACACCGCGAGGCCCAGGCCCGCGCCGTCGCCCGGCGGGCGCGTCGTGAAGAAGGGCTCGAACAGCCGCTGGGTGATCGCGTCGTCCATGCCGACCCCGTTGTCGATGATCTGCAGCACCAGCACGCCTTCCCAGAACTCGGCGACGACGCGCACCTCGCCGTCTTTGCGGTCCTTCGGCACCGCCAGGACCCCATTGGTGAGGAGGTGCACCAGCGCCTGCTCGAGCAGGAGGCCGCGGCCGCGCGCGACGAGGTTCTGCGCCGCTTCGACGCGGATGGCGACGCGCTTTCCCAGCGCGTGCTCCACGGTTCTCACGGCCTGGCCGATCACGGCGGCGATGTTGAAGGTGGCGTCGCCCCGATCGCCCGCCGCCACCCGCGAGACGAGCAGGAGCTGGCGCACGGTGCTGGTGATGCGCCTCGCGGCGGTGAGCGAGTCCTCCAGGGTCTGCACCGCGTCCGGAGGAAGCTTTCCTTGCCGCACGCCGCCGTCGAGCAGGTATTCCATGTTGGCGATCAGCGCCGAGCCCGGGTTGTTGATCTCGTGCGCCATCCCGCCAGCGAGCCTGCTCACCGCCGCAAACCGGTCCGCGCGCGAGAGCGCGTGCCAGGCGTGCTCGCGCGCCTGCGTACGCTCGTTGACCCGGCGCTCCAGGCTCGCCGGGAGCTCGTCCATGGCCCGGAGGTCCGACGACCACCGCCGCGAGAGGGCAAGCCCGACCAGGCAGATGCCGGCCGCGAGCCCCGAGTCGAAAAGGAGGTGCGGCGGCGCGGCGAGCGCGAACACCGCGGCCAGCCCCTCGCCTGCTGCAGCGAGGACCGGCAGTGCGATCGCGACGCAGAGCAGCCAGGCCTCGCTGCTGCGCGAACGGGTCGCGCGCGCGTAGCGCAGGAACGGCAGCACCAGCGCAACCGCGACCACGGCAGGCAGGGCCGCCGAGGACCGGCCGGTGGCCGAGGGCACCACCGCGAAGGCGACGAGCGCGGCCGCGACGGCTGCCGCCTCGGCGGTGCGCTGCAGGCGCCCCGGCAGCGGACCCAGCTCCTCGCCGGCGCACCGGATCCAGAGCGCGGCGTGGACGCCCGCGACGAGCGCCTGCACGACGCCCAGGCCGAGGCGCCCCGGCGCAGACGCGACCTGCGCCAAGGCCACGTCGAGGAGGCAATAGAGGCTCGCGCTCCCAGCGATGAAGAAGAAGAGGCGTTGCCGGCCCCTTCGGGCCACCCGGATAAACCCGGTCAGCGAGATCGCAACGTAGGCGGCGAGCACCGAGCTCGCGCCTCCGATCGCGGTGAGCAGGTTGCATTGCATTTGCGAGAGGCTCCCCGGGCCAGAAATCGGCCACCCTGGGCCAGAACTTTAGCCACGGCCCCACCGGACCGCCGGCGGGGCCCGCCCTTGCGCACTGGGCGCCGCACGGGCTAGTTCCTGCCTATGCGCAAGGTTCTGCTCTGCATTCTCGACGGCTGGGGCAACTCGGCGCGCCGGGAGGGAAACGCCATTCTGCTCCAGGGTACCCCCAACCTGGACAAGCTCGCCGCGCGCTTCCCGGTGGGACAACTCCGCACCAGCGGGCTCGCGGTAGGGCTTCCCGAAGGGCAGATGGGCAATTCGGAGGTGGGCCACACCAACCTCGGCGCCGGCCGGGTGGTCTACCAGGACCTGGTCCGCATCAACCGCGCCATCGAGTCCGGCGAGCTGTTTCGCAACGAGGCGCTGCTCGCCGCGATGCTGGCTGCGAAGGGCGGGGCGTTACACCTCTTGGGCCTCGTCGGCGATGGCGGCGTCCACGCGCACCAGGGCCACCTCCTCGCGCTCGTCGAGATGGCGCGGCGCGAGGGCGTCCGCAACGTCTTCGTCCATGCCTTCACCGACGGCCGCGACACCTCCCCGAGCTCGGGCCTGCAATTCGTCGAGGAGCTGGAGAGACACCTGACCCAGACATCGGCGACGGACGGCATGCGCGCGCAGATCGCGACCGTCACCGGCCGCTACTCTGCGATGGACCGCGACGAGCGCTGGGACCGGGTGGCCAAAGCCTACGCGGCGTTGGTCCGAGGCGAGGGCCGCAAGGCAAAGAGCGCGGCCCAGGCGGTCCGCGAGGCGTACGCGCGCAACGAGGGCGACGAATTCATCCAGCCCACCGTGATCGTGCAGGGCAACGGATCGCCGCGTGGCACGATCTCCGACGGCGACTCGGTGGTGTTCTTCAACTTCCGCGCCGACCGCGCGCGCGAGCTGACGGCGCTCCTTGCCTTCGACGACCCGCCGGGCTGGAAGGCCGACGAGTACGGCCCCATCTCCGACGTGCGCGGCAGAAGGCCACGGCTTGCGCGCTTCACCACGCTCACCGAGTACGACGCGCTTTTCACCGCGCGCGGCCTTCCCGTCGCCTTCCCTCCCGACCAGCCGAGAGAGAGCCTGCCCGAGCTGGTGGCGCGCGCGGGCGGCCGGCAGCTCCGCTGCGCCGAGACCGAGAAGTACGCGCACGTGACCTTCTTCTTCAACGGCGGGCGCGAGGAGCCGTTCCCGGGCGAAGAACGCATCCTGGTGCCCTCGCCGCGCGACGTGAAGACCTACGATCAAAAGCCCGAGATGAGCGCCGAGGAAGTGACCCGCAACCTCGAGCGGCGCCTGGGCGAGTTCGACTTCGTGCTGGTCAACTACGCCAACGCCGACATGGTCGGGCACACCGGCGTCCTGCCCGCGGCACTCAAGGCGGTGGCCAAGGTCGACGAGTGCGTGGGCCGGCTGTGGGCGGCGGCGGAGAAGGCTAACTTTGCGATGGTGGTCACCGCCGATCACGGCAACATCGAGTGCATGATCGATCCGGCGACCGGGGAGCCGTTCACCGCCCACACGCTGAACCCGGTGCCGATCTATCTGTGCGACCCGGAGCTGCCCGGCGCGAAGGTGCGGCCCGACGGCATCCTCGCCGACGTAGCGCCGACCCTGCTGCGGATGATGCACCTTCCCCAGCCCGCGGCGATGAGCGGCAAGAGCCTGATCGCCTCCTGAGCCCGACGCACCTTGACCCTGGCGAGGACCGGCCCGTCTAATCGGCCGATGCCGATGGCAGCAAAGGTCCCCCTCGCGCCCGCGACCCTGCGGGCGCTCTCGCGGGGCGCGGCGCTGTTCGACGCCGGCCTGTTCTGGGAGTCGCACGAGGCGTGGGAGGAGGCCTGGCTGGTCGAGCAGGGCGACGCGCGGGTGCTGCTGCAGGGCCTCATCCAGGTGGCGGCGGGCTATCACAAGGCGACGGTGCAGCGACAGCCGAGCGGCTGCGTGAAGCTGCTCGGCGCGGGCCTCGACAAGCTGCGCTCGGTGCCCGACCTGCTCGGGGGCGTTCCCCTCTCGCGGCTGATCCCGCAGATCGAGGCCACCCTCCGCGCTGCGGTGCGGTGGCGCGAAGGCGAGATCGCGGGCCTCGACCGCACACAGATCCCCCAGCTGCATCTCGCTTGAGGAGGTCCAGTTCGCTCGCTACCCCGGAGCATCTCGCTTAGTCCAGTTCGCTCGCTGCCCCGGAGCGAAGCGGGTCGATCTGAGGGAACCTCGCGGTCCCCCTCGGCGAGCAAAGCTCGCCGAGCCTCCCCTCCCTCACGGCCGGACTCCCGGCCGGGGCGCCTCCGGCGCCGGTGACTTCGGAGGGAACCTCGCGGTAACCTCGCGGTTCCCCTCAGCGAGCAAAGCTCGCTCAGCCTCCCTCACGGCCGACTCCCGGCCGGGGCGCCTCCGGCGCCTACGGAGGTGCGGCACGGCGGCTGCACGACCCCGGCAGCGTGCGCCTGCTCCGCGCCGCCACCGACGTGCTCGCGCGCGCCGCCGACCTGCTCTGGCCCCCTGCGTGCGCTGCCTGCGACGCGCTTGGGGAGGAGCCGTTCTGCGCCGCGTGCGCGGACACGCTCCTGCCCACGCCTTCGGGGTGCCCTGCTTGCGGCGCCCCGGCGGACGAAGCCCTGCTGCCGGCGCTGCGGCCGCGGCGGTGCCCCGCCTGCCGCGCCCAGGCGCCTCCCTACGCCTCCGCGCGCGCGCCCTACCTGCACGGCGGAGCGCTCGCGGAGGCCATCCACCGGCTCAAGTACGAGGGCCGGCTGGAGCTCGCGCGACCGCTCGGGGTGCTCTTCGCCGGCTGCGAGCCTCCCCGCGCCGACGCGGTCGCGCCGCTGCCGTTACACGCGTCGCGCCTGCGCGAGCGCGGCTACGACCAGGCGTTTCTGCTCGCCGCACAGGCGGCGCACAGGTTCGCGCTGCCGCTCCTGCCGCTCCTGCGACGGGTGCGGCCGACGCGGCAGCAGGTGGGCCTCGACCGCAAGCGTCGCGCGCACAACCTGACCGGGGCCTTCCGCGCCCTTCCCCGCGCAAGCGGGCTGCGCGTCTGCCTGATCGACGACGTGCTCACCACCGGCGCCACCGCGGCGGAGGGCGCGCGGGCCTTGCTCGCGGCCGGCGCCGCCGGCGTCGAGGTGCGAACGCTGGCGCGGGCCCCCTGAGCGCTCGCCGTCCCGCCCCTGGCAGCCGGCCGCTCCTCCAAATGCGCCGGGGTGGGCCTGCGTGCGTCTGACGGGCAAGTAGCGGGGCGAGCGCCAGCAGGCTACTAGAGAACAGGGGAGCCCCGCTTCGGAATGTGGCGGCCGGCGCGGCCGTTGGAAATTGCGCCGGGCCTGCAGGCGGCCCCTCACTGCCGGAGCGCGACGATGCAGAACGCCGCACGATCCATCGCACGATGCACGACGGGGAGAGCCATAGCTGTGCTCGGCCTCGGCGGGCGGACGAGGAGAATCCGGCGGCCATCGCCTCCGTGCTGGACGCCGCCGCTGCCTCCCCCGCGGCGCGGGCGGACGTGCGGGCGCTCGCGCTCGAGTTGCGCGGGCAGCTTGCGCTCGGCAGCGGCCAGCTCGCGCAGGCGCGCAAGCTCTTCGATGCGGTCGCGCCGGTGCGGTCGTGGGCGGTCATCGGACCGTTCGACAACGAGGGCCGCACGGGCTTCACCGAGCGGTTCGGGCCCGAGAAGGACGGCTTCGATCCAAAGGCGGTGTACCCGGGCAAGTCGCACGAGGTGGCGTGGCGCACGCTCCCCGACATCGCGCCGTACGGCTACGTCGATCTCTCGGCGGCCATCCAGCCGCACCGGGACGCGACCGCCTACGCAGCCACCGCGCTGTCCTCGCCGCGGGCGCAGGCCGCCATCTTCCACCTCGGTGCAGGCGGCGCGGCGAAGCTGTGGGTGAACGGCGTGTTGGTCCACTCCGACCCCAACCAGCACCCCTCGCGCTTCGACCAGCGCAGCTTCCCGGTTTTGCTGTCTGCGGGCGAGAACGCGGTGCTGCTCAAGATCGCCGGCGGGTCGTCCCGGCTCGGCTTCTCACTGCGGATCGCGGACGCGAACGACCGGCCCCTGCCGCAGCTCGCCTCGCGGGCGCGCGCGCCGTCAGCCGCGCCTTCGCGCGCGTTCGCGGTGCCGCTGGCCGCGGGCGAGGCGAGGCGCGCGAAAGCCCGCATCGCCCTGCCCCGCGTGATCGAGGCGGTGGATGAGCTGCGCGAGGCAGCGGCGAAGGAACCGGGGAACGCGCGCGCACAGGAGGACCTCGCCATCCTCTGGCTCGCCCGCCTCGAGGATCGCGATCAGAACCGGCGCCGCGCGGCGCTGGAGCGGGCACTCTCCAAACACCCGCAGGACCCGGAGGTCCTCTCGGCGCTGGCCGACTTTCGCCTGGAGAAGGGCGAGGGCTGGAAGGGGCTGGAGCTCGCCACCCGCGCGCAGGAGGCGTCGGGCGGCTCAGTCGAGACCGCGCTCCTGCTCGCGCGGGCGCAGGAGGCGGTGGGCCTCTCCGGCCGCGCCACCGCACTGCGGCTCGCGCAGATCGAGGCGCATCCGAACGACGCGCGCGCGCAGCTCGCCTCTGCACAGGCGCTGCGGCGCCTGGGGCGGCTGGACGAGGCCCGCGCGCATCTCGGTCGCTCGCTCCAGCTCCGCTTCGACGACTGGGAGGCGCGGTCCGAACTGACCTCCGCCTGCCTCGAGCAGGGAGACCTCGACGCCGCGCTGCGGACGCTCGAAGACAGCCTCGCGCTCGACCCCGCCTCGCTCTATGCGCGCCTGCGTGCTGCGGACCTCCTCTCGCAGAACGGCCGCACGCAGGAGGCGGAAGCTGCCTACGCCGGGGCGCTGCGGCTCGCGCCCGATGCCCCCGACGCCCACGAAGCATTGGGCAGGCACCGGCTGCGCACGAAGGACGACGCAGGTGCGCTGGCGGCGTTCGCCCGCTCGCTCTCGCTCAAGCCGCAGAACCCGGCGCTGCGCGAGCTGCTGCGCACCGTGCGCCCCGAGGAGCCGTACGCGCAGCCCTACCTCTACGACGCCGCCCAGCTGGTGCGGAGGTTCCCCGTCCGCGCCGATGCGAGCGAGGATTCTGAAATCCTCTCCGACCTCGTCGTCACCCGCGTGTTCGCGAACGGCCTCTCGTCGCGCACGCGCCAGCTGGTGGTGCGGGCCCTGACCGCGCGCGGCGTGGAGCAGACTCGGGCGCAGAGCGTTCAGTTCTCGCCCGACAGCCAGGTGGTGCACGTCGAGCGGGCCCGCATCCTGCGCAAGGACGGCACGGTGATCGAGAGCAAGAGCGAGGGTGAGCGCTCGCTCTCCGAGCCCTGGTACGGCCTTTACTACGACGTGCGGGCTCGGGTGATCGGCTTCCCGCAGCTCGAACCCGGAGACACGCTGGAACTGGTCACCCGGCTCGACGACGCGGGCACCAACTTCTTCGCCGACTATTTCGGCGACTTCGCCTACCTGCAGGGCACGAGCAGCAAGCGGATCGCCGACTACGTGCTACTCGGGCCCCCTGGCCGGACCTTCTACGCCGCCGCCTCTCCATTGCCCGGCCTGGTCCACGAGGAAAAGAAGCTCCCCGACGGCGGGCAGGTGCTGCGGTGGACGGCGCACGACGTACCCCGGGTGGTGCCGGAGCCGTCGATGCCCGGCTCCTCCGAGTTGTTCGCCTGGGTCCACGTCTCGACCTACAAGGACTGGGACAGCGTGGGCCGCTTCTACTGGGGCCTGGTCAAGGACCAGCTCAAGGTCACCGACGACGTCCGCAAGGCCGCGCAGGAGGCGACGCGGGGCATCGCAGCTGCCGACGAGGCGGCGCGCATCCGCGCCGTCTACGACTTCGTGGTCACGAGGACGCGCTACGTGGGCCTCGAGTTCGGGATCAACTCGTTCAAGCCGTATCCCGTGGAGACCATCCTCAACCGCCGCTTCGGCGACTGCAAGGACAAGGCGTCGTTGATGCACGCCATGCTCGAGGCCATCGGCATCGACTCCCGGCTGGCGCTCCTGCGCATGAAGCGTCTCGGCGGCATCGACGACCATCCCGCTTCGCTGGCGGTGTTCAACCATGCGATCCTTTACGTTCCCAAGTTCGACCTGTTCCTCGATGGCACGGCGGAGTTCCACGGCTCGAGCGAGCTGCCCGAGGACGACCGCGGCGCAGAGGCGCTGATCGTCGAGCCAACCGCGGACGGGGCCAAGGGCTCGCGCTTCTTGCGCACTCCGTTCGCGCGCCCGCAGGACAACGTGGACCAGCGCGAGGCGCGCATCGAGCTGCTCGCGGACGGCAGCGCGCACCTCACGCTGAGCGGAAGCGCGCACGGCTCGTGGACGGCGGAGGCGCGCCGCGCCTTCGAGCCGCCCGATCAGCGGCGCGTGCGCGCCGAGGAGCTGCTCACGCGCGGCTCCTGGCCGGGCGTGAAGGTCACGCAGGCGGAGGTCAGCGACCCGCACGACATCGAGGCGCCGTTCCGCAGCCGCATCGTCGCCGAGGCGCCTGCGTTCGCCACCGTCCTGGCCGGACGGCTGCGCTTCTCGCCGTTCGGACGTCGGCCAAGCTTCGTCGAGACGTGGGCCTCCCTGTCCCGGCGCGCGCTGCCCGTGCAGCTGCCGTTCCCGCAGCGCACCCAGTTGACCGCGCGGGTGGCGCTGCCGCGCGGCTTCGTGGCGGCACTGCCCGAGGGCAGCGAGGAGAAGGGGCCGCAGGGCTCCTGGTCGGTCCGCTACGAGCACGAGAACGGGCAGGTGGTTGCGCGCCTCTCGCTCGAGCTGCGCGGCGGTACCCTGCTGCCGAACGAGTACGGCGCCTTCCGGGCGTTCCTGGGCCGGCTCGATCAGGCGCTCCTGCGCAAAGTCGAAGCGGCGCGGGGCGACACCACGGCATTGAATTGAACTGACGCGCTCGTGGACACGGCGGCCCAAGTCCACGAGCGCGCGCCGCGCTTGCGCCAAGGCCGGCGACGATCGATGGAGAGACAGAGACCATGAGGCAGCTTCGGCGGTACCGGTTCGCGGAACTTGTGCTCGTACCGCTCGTCGCCGCAGTCACCTTGGCATCGGGCTGTGCGCCGGGTCGGCCGGTTCCGGCTCGCGGCGAGGATGCCTCCGCCCGGCTGGCCGCCGCCGAGCGCGCTGCAGACGCGGCGCCCCTCGACGCGATGCTGCAGGCCAAGGCTGGCTTTCTGCGCCTGCTCATCGCCTCCGAGCCGCGCGGCGCTTCGGCGCGCTTCCAGCGCGCGGAGGAGGCGGCCCAGGCCTCCGGCGACGCCGAGGCGGCGGCGCTCGCCCTGGCCGGCGAGGCGGAGATCGCCGACGACCGGCTCACGCCGGAGTCGGCGGAGCGATGGGCCCGGGCGCTCGAGCGGGCGCCGCACAGCGCCACGCTGCCGATCGCTGAGCTGTGCGCGCTGCGGCTGCTCGAGCTGCAGGGGGAGTCAACCCTGGGCGATCGCCGCATCCTTGCCGCGGCTGCGACGGCCGACGAGCAGGCGCGCGCGGGCCACGGGCTCCCCGGCCGCGCCGCGCGTCTCCTGCGGGAGGCCGCCGCGCGCATCGAGGGCGAGCACGCGGTGAACGCGGCCGGACTCGCGCGGGAGGCGGAGGCCTGGCGCGCGCTCGGCGCCGTGCAGCGGTGGCGCGTCGCCGGGCCGTTCGCGGCGCTGCGCCTCGGCGAACTGGGCAAGGTGCTCCCGCTCGATGCAAAAAGCCCTTCCGCGGCGCCGGCGCAAGGCCCCGCGGGCAGCACCGCGGAGCGCACGCTCGAGTTTCCCGACGGCGATGTGGGCCTCGATCAGGAGCCGCCCGAGGGAGACGTCTACTACGCGGCGAGCCAGGTGACGCTGGGGCGCGGCGGCGACTATCTCGCCGTCGTCGAGGGAGCAGCGGCGCTGGAGCTGCGCATCGACGGCGCGGTGAGGATCGCGCGCGTGCCGTGGCCGCGCGAGGTGCCGCGGGTGCAGATGGCCGCGGTCCGGCTCGCGCCAGGAGCGCATCAAGTACTGGTGCGTTGGAGCCGCGCGGAGGGCTCGCGCTTCCGGGTGGCGCTCGCGCGCGCGGACGGAGCTGCCTCCGATGGGACGAGCGAGGCGCCCGCGCAACTCACCGGGGCGCGCGCCGCCGCCGCCTGCGCGCTGGGCCAGAGCTGCGTCAGCGCACCGCAGTGGGCCGACGATGGCGGGCTGCGCGGGACCGCAGAGCTGGCTCTCGCGCGCGACGCCGGGGATGCGCTCGCGGCATTCTTCCTCGTGCGCGCGACGCTGGGCGACGACCGGACCGCGACGCGCGCCGCGGTCCAGGGGTTTTTTGCGGCGACGGCCGGGGGCTCTACGGCCCTGCTGCTGCGCGCCATCTCGGTGCAGCGCGACTCGGAGGTGCCCGATCGCCTCGGCCGCTCGCGCGCGCTGACCGACTTGGGCGAGGCGCTGCGCAAGAACCCGCTGCTGTTGCGCGCCCGCTCGGCGGCTGCGGCGTTGCAGCGCGAGTCGGAGCGGTACGACGAGGCCGGCCAGGAGCTCGATCGCGCCGAACAGGCGCTGCGCGAGCCCGGCCCGGGTCCGGGCCGGCCCGACGCCGCACCGGCCGTTCCGGCGGCGCCACTGCCCGACAAGCTGGTCCTGGCCCGGGCGCGGCTCGCCGAGGCGCAGGGGAATGGGGCCAAGGCGCTGGGGCTCGTGCGCGGCCTGCTGGCGCGGCTGGAGGCTAGGGGCAGCGACCGCTGCGACGCCCGCCAGCTCGCGTTCGACCTGCTCCGGCGCGAAGGCGGCCTCGCCGAGCAACGGAAGGCGGCGGAGGCAATGCGGCGTTGCGACGGCGGCGCCGCCGCGCTGGCCGGGATCCTACGCGACCGCGGCGAGCTTCCGGAGCTGGAGCGCCTGCTCTCGCTTCAGGTCGCCGCGCGGCCGGCCCAGCCCGGCCGGCTCGAGCAGCTCGCCGAGGCACTGGTCGCGCAGCGACGCTTGGCCGACGCCGGGCGCGCGCTGAAGGCAGCGGAGGCACTGGCGCCGCGTTCCGCGGATCCCCTGCGCCGGCTCGCGGGCGTGCTCGACCTGGCCGGCGATCGCAAAGGCGCCGACCAGGTCCGCGCCGCCGCGCTGCTCCGCGCCCCTGGAGACTTGCAAGTCCGCCGCCAGCTCGCGGCGTCGCGCGGCGAGGCGCTCCTCTCCTGGGCCGCGCGCGACGGCCTCGCCATCGCACGGCGCCCGGCCCTGCCGGCCGGACCCGGCGAGCAGGAGCCCTCGGCGGTCCAGCTTCTCGACCAAGGCGCCGTGCAGGTGTTCGCCGACGGCGGCGCGGTGGAGCGAATCCACACCGTCGTGCGCGTGCTCGACAAGCGGGGCATCACCCGGCACGGCGAGGTCCAGGTGCCGAGCGACGCGGCGGTGCTCGAGCTGCGCACCATCAAGCCCGACGGCCGCGTGCTGGAGCCGGAGTCGATTCCGCAGAAGGAGACCATCAGCCTGCCCGGCCTCGAGCCGGGCGACGCGGTCGAGCTGGACTACCTGCACGGCGTCGCACCGCGCGGGCCCGACCTGCCCGGCTTCTCCCTGGGGGCGTTCTTCTTCCGCGACGAGGAGGCGCCGCTCCTGGAGACGACCTATGAAGCGCGCGCGCCGGAGACCGTGCCGCTGGAGGTCGACGCGCACAACCTCCAGGGCTCGGCGCCGAAGATCCTCCGCGAGGGGGGCGAGGTGCGGATCTCGTACGGCGCCCGCGACGTGCACGCAGCGCAGCCCGAGCCTTCCGCGCCCAGCGAGAGCGAGACGTTGCCGTGGCTTCAGGTGGGCGCGGGCAGCGGGCAACGGGAGCTCGTCGCCTCCTTCGCCGACTGGGCGCTCCTGCGCGCGCGCCCGACCGCCTCGATCGACGCGCTCGCACGCGCTGCCGCGGGCGACACGCCGCGACAGACCGCGGAGGCCATCTACGCCGCGGTTGCGCGGGCGGTGCGCGGCCGCTCGAGCGGGGGCGACTTCTCGGTTCCTGCGCCGCACGTGCTCGCGCAGGGACGGGGCAACCGGCTCGTGGTGCTGCGGGCGGCGCTGCAGTCCGCCGGAATCTCCTCGCGCATCGCCTTGGTGCGGCCGTTCGGCGCCGACCCCGCGCCGCGCCGGTTCCCGCGCACCGACCTGTTCACCTACCCGGTGCTGCGCGTCGACCTGCCCGGCGGCCCCGTCTGGGCGGACCCCTCGCTGCGCATGGCCCCGTTCGGCCACCTGCCGGTCTGGGCGCGCGGGCGGCCGGCCTGGATCGTCCCCGAGCCGGGGGAAGCGCCGCTCGAGGCGCGCACGCCCGACGAGCCCGCCGAGGTCGACCGCACCAGCCTCTCCTTCGAGCTGCGGCTCGCCGCGGACGGGAGCGCCTCCGGCAGCGGCGTCGACCGGCACCGAGGCTTCGATGCCGCCGCGCTCAAGGACACCCTGGAGCGCATCGACGCAGACCAGCGCAAGCAGGCGCTCGAGTCGATGCTGGGCCGAGCCCTGCGCGGCGTGACCCTGGACAAGCTCGCGGCCGAGGGCGAGGGCGCGGTCGGCGGCGAGGCCACGCTGCTCTACGATCTGCACGGCGATCTGGCGCGCAAGGACTTTGGCGAGCTGCGGTTGCCGGCGTCGACGTTCCCGGCACGGCTGCAGCGCCGCTGGGTGGAGAAGGCGGAGCGCGCGCTGCCGCTCCTGCTCGACCAGCCCGAGGAGATGGAGATCGCGAGCAACATCGCGCTGCCCGCAGGCATGCACCTGCGCGGCGAGCGAAAGCCGGTCGCGCTCGAGACCCCCTTCGGCCGCTACTCCTGGGAGGCGCGCGAGGAGGCCGGCACGCTGCGCCTGCGCGAGAAGCTGTCGTTGCCCCAGCAGCGGGTCGCGCCGGCGCAGTATGCGGAGTTCGTGGCCTTCGCGCGCGCGGTGGACGCGGCGCAGGAGTACGAGCTGCGGCTGGGCCCCTGATCGGCTCAGAAGAACCGCAGCGCGGCCTCGCTGTGCAGATCGAGCCCGCGCTCGGTGAGGCGCAGCACGCTGCCCTCCTGCCCGGCGAGGCCCTCGCGCACCAGCTTGTCGATCTCCTGGGCGAAGCGGGTGCGCACCGGCAACTTGAGGTCTTCCTCGAGCTGCGCCAGGTCGATGCCGCGGGCGAGCCGCAGGCCGGTGAAGAGCCGCTCGCGCAGGTGATCTGCGGCGCTGATCTCCTCGCTGCTCGCGTCGCCGAGCCCGCTCTGCTCCACCCGAGCCATCCACCGCTCGGGCGAGCGGTCGTTGAGGAAGCGGCGCCCGACCCTGCGACCTTCGCTGCCGAAGGCGGCCGCGTCCGCGCGCCGGTCGCGCCAGAAGCCGCAGGCGCCGGTGCCGGCGGCGACGTACTCGAGGCCGCGCCAGTAGAGCGAGTTGTGCACCGCCTCGAAGCCGGGCCGCGCGTAGTTGGAGATCTCGTAGCGCGCGTAGCCGCCGCGACCGAGCTCCGAGCGCACCAGCTCGCCCATCTCGGCCTGCTCCTCGTCGCCGGGCAGGGACAGCTCGCCGCGCGCGACCGCGCGGGCCATCGGGACCTCCTCCGCGAGCCCCGTCAGCGTGAGCGCGTACGAGCTGATGTGCTCGGGCCCCAGCGCGACCGCGGCGGCGGCGTCCTGCGCGGCGCCTTTGACGGTCTGTTTCTCGCCGCCGTGGATGAGATCGAGCGACACGTTCTCGAAGCCTGTGGCCCGCGCCGTGCGGTAGGCGCGCACTGCGTCTCCCGAGGAGTGCTGCCGGCCCAGTGCCACGAGCTGCTGCGAAGCGAAGCTCTGCACGCCGATGGAGAGGCGGTTCACCCCGGCGGCGCGGAAGGCCGCAAAGCGCGCCTCGTCGGTGGTGCCCGGGTTGGCCTCCAGCGTGATCTCGGCGTCGGGCTCGACCGGAAAGAGCGCGCGCGCCTCGGCCAGCACGCGCGCGACCTGCGCGGGGTCCCACAAGGAGGGCGTGCCGCCGCCGAAATAGATGGAGACCGCGCGTCGCTCGACCCCGGGCTCGTCGAACAAGGGCGCGCGGGCGCGCAGCTCGCGGAGCACCGCGGCGGTGTAGCGCTCCTGCGGGATCACCTTCTCCGCCCGCGAGGCGAAATCGCAGTACGGGCACTTCGACAGGCAGTAGGGAAAGTGGATGTAGACGCCGAAGGGGACCATCTGGACCGGCGATCTGTCGTGGATCGCGGCCCCGCGCAAGCGAAACCATGCGCGCGACCCTCGGCAGCATGGGCGGCTAGCCTGGTCCCTGCGAGGCCGCGACCCAGGCTGCTCGGATGCGCTGCGCCACCTCCTCGGGCTTCTGTAGATGCAGGTGGTGGCCGACCCCGCGCACCTCCTCGATGCGCAGCCGCGCGAGCTTGCCCAGCCGCCGCCGCAGCTCGGGCTCCTGCGGCAGGATCCCGCTCTCCGCGCGCAGAAGCAGCACCGGCGCCGCGACCTCCGGCAAGAGCGACTGCAGCACTTGCTCGCTGAACGGCAGGGGCGAGTGGGCACGCACCAGCGGGTCCCACTTCCAGGCCAGCGCGCCGCCCTGCGCGGGGTCGGCCGACACGCCGCCCTGGGTGAGGTGCAGCGCGACCTCCGCGGGCAGGTTGGGCTGCGCGCGCCGCATCCGCTCGGCGGCGTCGGGGATGCCCTGCACCGCCTTGCGCGCGCGCGGCAGGTTGAGGTCGTCCAGGTACTGCTTCAGACGCCGCGGGATCTCCGTCGCGTGCGTCATCAGCGGCGCGCCATCGAGCAGCGCCGCGTGCGTCACCCGTTGCGGCCGCGCGGCGGCAAACACCAGCGCCACCGCCGCGCCCAGCGAGTGGCCGACCAGGCGCACCGGCGCGCGCCAGCGTGCGCACGCCCTCGCCGAGCAGGGGCGCCAGCGTATCGAACGAGCCGCGGTGGTCGAGCCAGCCGTGCAGCAACACCACCGCGGGCCCACGCTCGGGTCCCCGCTCGCGCACGCGCAGCGGGAGTCCCCGCACCTCGATGGTCCGTTCGCGAAAGTCGGCCACGCGCCGCGGATGCTGCTGGCCGGCGCTCGCCCCGTCAAGCGGCAGCGTCGCGGCGTTTTCGAATATACTCGCAACTTGCGCGGCGCCTGGCCGCGCGGGAGAGCCCGCTTGAACAGCCCGCAGCCGCTCGTCGGCGTGATCATGGGCAGCAAGTCCGATCTCGAGACGCTGGAGGGCGCGATCGAGCTGCTGCGCTCGCTGGGCGTGCCCCACGAGGTGCGCATCCTCTCGGTGCACCGCACGCCGGACCGGGCGCTGGAGTACGCGGCGCAGGCCGAGTCGCGGGGGCTGCGCGCGATCATCGCGGCCGCGGGCGGCGCCGCCCACCTGCCCGGCATGGTGGCGACCAAGACGCTGGTGCCGGTGCTGGGTGTTCCGGTGGCCATCACCGCCCTCAACGGCGTCGACGCACTGCTCTCGATCGTGCAGATGCCCAAGGGAGTGCCGGTGGGAACGCTCGCCATCGGCGCGCCCGGAGCGGCCAACGCCGCCCTGCTGGCGGCGCAGATCTGCGCGCTCTCCGACCCGGCGCTGCGCGAGCGGCTCCGCGCCTGGCGCAAGGCGCGCGCCGACGAGGTCGTCCGCGCGGACGAGGAACAGCAGGACGGGCGCGGCCAGCGCAAGTGAGCGTCCTGCTCGAGCTCGAGCGCGTCGTCAAGCGCTTTGGGGCCCGCGTCGCGGTCGACGACGTCTCGCTCTCGCTGCGGGCAGGCGAGGTGTTCGGGCTACTCGGCCCAAACGGGGCGGGCAAGACCACCCTGTTGCGCATCGCGGTAAATCTTTTGGTCCCCGACACGGGCTCGGTGCGGCTCTTCGGCGCTTCCCCAGGGCCGGCTCTCCTGGAGCAGATCGGCTATCTGCCCGAGGAGCGCGGGCTGCCCGAGCGCCCGCGCGCCGCCGAGATGCTCTCCTACTTCGGCGAGCTCAAGGGCCTGTCCCGCCCAGATGCGCGCGCGCAGGCGCGGCGGCTGCTCGGGCGCGTGCAGCTCGAGGCCCGCGCGAGCTCCCGCATCGGGGAGCTGTCCAAAGGCAACCAACAAAAACTTCAGATCGCCGCCGCGTTGATGGGGCGGCCGCGCCTGTTGCTGGTCGACGAGCCGTTCAGCGGCCTCGACCCGGTGAACCGCGCGCTGGCGCTGGAGCTGTTGCGCGAGGGTGTCGCCGAGGGCGCGGCGGTGCTCGTCTCCACCCACCAGCTCCCGGAGGGGCAGCAGCTCTGCGACCGGCTCCTGCTCCTGCACCGCGGGCGCGTCCTGCTTCAGGGAGCGGTGGACGAGGTGCGCGCGCGCTTCGCCGACGGCAGCCTGCTGGTGCGCGGCGACGCCAACTACGCGCAGCTCCCGTCGGTGGCGAGCGTCGTGCGCGAGAACGGCGGCCGCCAGCGCCTCCTCCTCCGCGCCGGCGCGACCTCCGGCGAGGTGCTGCGCCAGATCGTGGAGCGCGGGCTGCCCGTCGCGTCATTCGAGACCCACCTGCCCAGCGTCGAACAGATCTTCGTGCGCCTGGTGACCGAAGAGGAGACGGGGCCCGCGGTGGAGGCGCTGCATGGTTGAGCCGATCGCGGGCGACGTCGCGGTGCCGGCGCCCGACCGGCTGCGCTCCGGGCGTAAAGTTTTGGCGGTGGCGCGCCACGAGTTCATCGGCATGGTCACGCGCGCTGGCTACCTGATCGCGCTCGTCGTCACTCCGCTGTTCCTCGCGGGCTTCCCGCTGGTCTCCGGACTCATGACCAGCCGCATGGTCTTCGGACAGCTCGCAGAGACCCGGACGGTGGGCTTGGTCGACGAGTCCGGGCTCTTCGCCCGCGCGCCGCCCTGGGTCGTGACCGACGGAGGAGATGCGGTCCCTGGAGACGTGGCCCCGCGGCGCGCGGCGGCGGCACCGCCCCGCAAGCTGGAGCTGCGCCGCTTCACCTCGCTTTCGGAAGCGCGCCGCGCGCTGCTCGCGGGGGAGGTCGGCTTGGTGCTGCGCATCCCGGCGGGGTACCTCGCCACCGGCCGCGTGGACGAGTTCCGCAAGGCCCGGCGCGGGCTCGCCCTGGTCCAGGGCCACCTCGTCTCGGCGCGCGCGATGGAGGGATGGTTCGTCGGCGCTCTCGCGGGAGACCGGCTCGACCCCGAGGTCGCAGCGCGCCTGGTGCGGCCCGTGCTGCCGGCGGCTTATCTGGTCGAGGCGGACGGCGGCGTGGCCGAAGAGGACCCGCTGCGCGAGCTGGGCGCGCTGGCCGTGCCGGTGGGTTTCGCGCTGCTGCTGATGCTGTCGATCTTCACCAGCGCCTCCTACCTCGCCACCGGCCTCTCCGAGGAGAAGCAGAACCGCGCACTCGAGATGCTGCTCACCTCGCTGACGGCGGAGCAGCTCTTCTGGGGCAAGCTGCTCGGCCTCGGGCTCGCGGCGCTGCTGCAGTTCCTCTTCTACCTTCTGCTGGTCGGGGCGCCCGCCGCCCTGGTCTTCGCAGCATTGGGGCTCCACCCGGGCCAGTTGGTCGCGGGCTTCGCGTACTTCGTCCTCGGGTTCTTCTTCTACGGCGCGCTGCTCTTGGCCGTCGGCTCGGTCGGCAATACGCAGCGCTACACGCAGCAGCTCTCGGGGCTGGTAGCCATCGTCGCGATGGCGCCGTTCCTGGCCCTACCGGTGCTGCTCGGCGAGCCACAGGGAACGCTCGCGCGGGTATTCACCTATGTGCCCTTCACCGCTCCGATCGCCGGCATGCTGCGCTCTGGAGCGGGCGCGCTGCCTCGCTGGGAGCTCGCGCTCTCCCTGCTCTCGCTCGCCCTGGGCACCGCGGCGATGGTGCGCGCATGCGCAACGATCTTCCGGCTCGCGCTGCTCTCCACCGGCACCTCTCCCGGCCTCTCGCGGCTCTGGTCCTGGCTACGCGACTGAGTACCGCCCCGGCACGGGCAGTTCCACGCACGGCAGGTCTCCCCGCTCTCGCCGCAGGCAAGATGTACCGAGGGGGCGGCGGCGGACGGCATCGGGCCCGAAGCGAGTTCCGGAGCCGACCACCAGCCCAGTCCCGCCGCGAAACCGAGCCAAGCCGCCCGGCGAGGACCTGTCTGAGCAGCGGGCCCTATGCCCGTCCGCCGACGCACCCGCTTGGCGTCTCAGTCTGCGCCACCGCGCATCGTCTCCTTCACCATGCCGACCAGGTCGCTCCGGTAGACGGCCACGTAAGCGAGCGCGAAGAGCGCGCCCACGGTGGCGAGCGCATGCAGGGCCCTGCCCGTTCTCCGCAGCGGCACCACGCGCAGGCGCAGGCCGCTCAGCCCGAGGAGGAGCGCGCCGCCGCAGGCCACCTGCAGCACCGCGGCCCGCGGCGCCGGATCTTGCCCGAGGGACAGCACCGCGAGCACCGCCAGCACGGGACCGGCGATGCGCAGCTCGGCGGGCAGCGGCAGGATCGCGATGGGCCGGCGGCGCAGGAGGGAGGCCCCGAGCCACAGCCCGACGCCCATGGCGAGGGCCCCGGCCGCCCAGGCCCAGCGCTGCCGAGCGCGCAGCACTCGCAGCTGCGTTTCTTGTAGCCGGGCGAGCTCGCGCACCTCGGGATCGCGCGCGGCCAGGGCGAGGCGGCAATGGGCGAGCGCCTCGCTGTAGCGCCGCTCCTGCGCCGCCGCGTCGGCGAGGCCGAGCTCGCTGCGCCCGGTCCACGGCGAGTCCGGATAGTCGCGAGCGAGCCGTGCAAACCAGGCGCGCGCGGCTGCGCGATCGCCCAGCGACAGGCTGGCGCTGCCGATCCAGTACTCGGCGCGATCGCGCTCGGCGAACGGTCCTTCGTCGACGAGGCGCGCAGCCAGGGCGAGCGACAGCTCGGGCCTTCGCTCAGGGTAGGTCTGCAACAGCTCCAGGAAGCGCTCGCCGCGCCGCTCGGCCTCGGCTTCGGCCGCGCCGGCGGCGGGAGCAGCGGCAGCGGAGGCCAGCGCGAGGAACATCGGCCCCGCCCAGCGCGCTCTACCTCTGCGTACGCTCATTCGTCGTGGCCGCCTCGCCGCGCGGCCTTGCGCGCTCCCTGGCGCCGCTTCTCGTCCAAGCGCCGCGCCTTGGCCCCGCGGCCTGGCCTGGTCGGTTTTCGCGGCGGCGGCCGGTAGGCGCGGCGGGCCAGCTTCTCGCGCAGTCGCTCCAGCGCCCGCGAGAGGTTCTGCGTGCGCGAGCGCTCGTCCTTTCCCTCGGCCACCACGCGCGTGGGGCCGTGCACGAGCCGGATGGCGGTCTCGACCTTGTTGCGGTGCTGCCCGCCGGGGCCGCCGGCGCGGTGCACCTGCACCTCGCACTGGGCGAGCAGCGCCTCGTCGCCGAGTAGGTGGAAAGGCACGGCTTCCATCGCCGCCGGTCTGTACAGCGCCGCGCCGCCGAGGGGAAGTCCCCCGATCGACCGGCCCGGCCGTTCCTCAGGCCCGCTGGTCCTTCGCCGCAGCCTCGATCTGGCGTGCGAGGCGCAGGTCGCGCTGGGTGAGACCGCCCACGTCGTGGCTCGAGAGCGTGAGCGTGACCGTGCGGTACTGGATGAGGATGTCCGGATGGTGATCGGCGCGCTCCGCCAGCTCCGCCACCGTGTTGGCGAACGCCACGGCGGCCTTGAACGCCTGCATGTCGAACTTCTTGGTGAGCGTCTTCCCCTGCAGCTTCCAACCGGGCAGCTCGGCGAGCGCCCCCTTGATGTCCGAATCGTTCAGCAAGCCTTCCTCGGCCATGACGACCTCCCGGGGCTAACAACCTACACAGCGGGTAAGCTCGGCGTGAGTCCATCGTCGTCCATCTTCGCCCATCCTGGATTAGGCTCTGGGCGATGCCAACCACCATCGCTCCCGTGACCCCCGTGCTGCCGGTCGAGGTCTTCGCCGCTCGCCGGGCCGAAGTGATGCGCCGCATGGGCGAGCTGGTGCCCGGGGGCAGCGTCTTGGTGCTCTCCGCCACCCCGGTCGCCACCCGCAACAACGATGTCGAGCACCCCTACCGCGCCGACTCCGACCTGTTCTGGCTGACCGGGTTCGAGGAGCCGGAGGCGGTGGCGGTGCTGGAGCCCGCCGCGGACAAGCCGTTCACGCTCTTCGTGCGGCCGCGCGACCGCGATCGCGAGACCTGGACCGGCAGGCGCGCTGGCGTCGAGGGAGCGCAGCGCGCCTTCGGCGCCGACCGCGCGTTCCCGGTCGGCGAGCTCGGCGCGCGGCTGCCGCCGCTGCTCGAGGGCCGCCGCGCGCTCTTCTACCGATTCGGCGGACCCGACGTCGAGTTCGACGCGCGTATCGCGAGGCTGATCGGGGTCCTGCGGACGCGGGCTCGCTCGGGCGGGGGCGCGCCGCCGCGCATCGAGGATCCGGGGCAGATCCTGCACGAGCTGCGGCTGCGCAAGGCGCCCGCGGAGCTGTCGTCGCTGCGGCGCGCGGTCGAGCTGACCCGGCGCGGGCACCTGCTCGCCATGGCCAAGGGCCGCCCGGGCGAGAACAACGCGCGCGCCGAGGCGGGCGAGCTGTGGCTCATCGACGCCGGCGCCGAGGTCGATCTCTATACCGCCGACGTGACCCGCACCTTCCCGGTGTCGGGCCGCTTCACGCCCGCGCAGCGCTCCGCCTACGAGCTGGTGCTGGCCGCGGCGGACGCGTGCATCGCCGCGACGCGGCCGGGCGCCACCATCGACGGGCTGCACGCGCAGGCGATCCAGGTGCTGGTTGCGGGGATGATCCGGCTGGGTCTTCTGCGCGGCGCGCCTGACAAGCTGATCGAGGAGGGCGCGTTCCGCCGCTACTACATGCACCGCACCAGCCACTGGCTGGGCCTCGACGTGCACGACGCCGGCGACTACCGCAACGCGGCCGGCGCGCCGCGGCCGCTCGAGCCCGGGATGGTCTTCACCGTCGAGCCGGGCCTCTACGTCGCGCCCGACGACGAGAGCGCGCCGCCCGAGCTGCGGGGCCTGGGCGTCCGCATCGAGGACGACATCCTGGTAACCTCGTCCGGCTGCGAAAACCTGACCGCGGCCATCCCCCGCACCGTCGCGGAGGTGGAGGCGGCCTGCCTCACTTGACCTTCTGCGTCTTCTGGCCTTCGGGCTCGAACGGGTCGATGAGCTGGCCGTACTTGATGATGTCGCCGGTCGCCTTGAACTCGGCGATGGAGATGAAGACCTCGGTGTCCGCGCCCTCGAAGCCCAGGCCCAAGAGACCCTGCTCGACGTCGTCGGCGCGGTACTGGGCGAGGCCTTGCTGGATGAAGGGGCCGATCTCGTTCACGTACTGCTCGACGCTGTGCACGCGGATGCGCTTCAATGGCGGTCTCCGGTGGAGGTCTTTGCCTGCGTATTCGTAGCACAGCCCGCGCTGCCGCGCAGAAGCGCACCGCCCTCGCCGGGCCGCTGCTCGAGTGGTTTTCGCGCGCGCGGCGCGACCTGCCGTGGCGCACCGAGCCGCGCGACCCGTACCGCACCTGGGTGAGCGAGGTGATGCTGCAGCAAACGCGCGTCGACGTGGTGGTGCCGTACTACCTGCGCTTCGTCGCGCGCTTTCCCACGCTGCGCGCGCTGGCCAAAGCTCCGCTCGACGACGTGCTCGCGCACTGGAGCGGCCTCGGCTACTACGCGCGCGCCCGAAATCTTCATCGGGCTGCACAGAAAGCGCTGCGCGAGCACGGGGGCGCGCTGCCGCGCACGAGCGCCGAGCTCGCGACGCTGCCCGGGTTCGGACCGTATACCGCGGCGGCGGTGGCGAGCCTCGCCTTCGGCGAGCAGGTGGCGCTGGTCGACGGCAACGTGGCGCGCGTGCTGGCGCGGGTGCTGCGGCTCCCCGGCGACGCAACGCAGGCGCGGGTCGCGGCTTGGAACGAGGTCCGGGCGCTCTTGCCGGAAGGACGCGCCGGCGAGTTCAACGAGGCGCTGATGGAACTGGGCGCGACCGTGTGCACGCCGCGCGCGCCCTCGTGCAGGGACTGTCCGCTCGCATGGGCCTGCCGATCGCGGCCGCGCGGCGACGCGGAGGACTTCCCTGCTCCCAGGGCGCGGAAGAAGCGGCCGCTTTTGCGTTGGTCGGCGGTCGCGCTGTTTCGCGGCGACGGCGCGGTGCTGCTCTCGCGCCGGCCAGCCGGATCGCTGTTCGAGGGGCTCTGGGACCTGCCGTCTGCCGAGCTGCCCGCGGTCGCAATGCCGGCCGGCCGGGACGAGGCGCGGGCGGCGGCGCTGGATGCGCTAGAGGCTCTCGTCCGTCGCCCGTCGCGGCTGCGCGCGGCGCTGTGCATTCAGCTTGCGGGCACGGTTGCACAGACGCTGACCCACCGCGAACTGAACGTGAGCGTGCACACAGCGTCACCGGCCAGCACCTTCGCGGGGAGGAGCGATCGGGGCGCCGGAATTCTCGCAAGCTGCTTCCCCGGCGGCGCCGATCTGCGCTGGGTGATCCCCCGGCCAGCCGAGCTGCGCAACCTGGGCCTGTCGTCGCTGGCGCGGAAATGCCTGCGGGCCGCGGTCGCCGGGCGCCAGCTCCGCGAGCCTGATGAGACAGCCGCCATTCCCGTCGCGATCGGACGAAAACGGCGGCCTCGTCCGACAATTGCGTAGCTTGTGGCTCGCGCGCTCGCCTGGGGCTGCGCCGATGGCACCCGAGCGGCAGCCCTGCCCATCGATCGCCCACGGCGGTGGCGACGAATTTGTATCTTGTGTGAGCGCGAGCGACGAGTCTGTCATTTACTGAACGCCGCCGCGCCCCATCTCCCTCCCATCTCCCAGAGGAGAACTGCCTCCGCGACGCGGTGCGCCGACCTTGGCAACTTTGTTGCACGAATCGGGGCGGCAGTCCCCACCCAAGGAGGCAATTCTGGAAGCCGCAACCATCCCAGTCCCGACGAGCGAGGCGCGAGCGCTCGCCTCCACGCCCCGGCGCTGGGTTCAACTCGTGTTCGGCCTCTTGTGCATGATGGCCGTGTCGAGCCCGCAATACGTCTGGACGCTCTTCACCAAGCCGATGCTCGCCCACCTCGGCGGCACGCTCGCACAGATTCAAGTCACCTTCTCGATCCTGATCGTCCTGCAGACCTTCTTCTCGCCCTTCCAGGGCTTCCTGGTCGACCGCTTCGGGCCGCGCGCGCTGCTCTCCGCCGGCGCGCTGCTCACGGGCGCGAGCTGGCTGCTCGCTGCCGGCGCGAAGTCGCTCACGGCGCTCTACCTCACCTACGGTCTCTTCGGCGGCCTCGGCACCGGGATCATCTACGTCGGCGTCGTCGGGCTGATGGTGAAGTGGTTTCCGGACAAGCGCGGCTTCGCCGCTGGCGTGGTCGCGGCGGGCTATGGCATGGGCGCGATCGTGACCACTTTCCCCATCTCGGCGAGCCTCGCGGCGGTCGGCTACCAGCAGACGTTGACGAAATACGGCTTCATCCTCGGCGCGGCCGGGCTCATCGCCGCGCTGGGTCTGAAGCGCCCGCCCGCGGGCTGGATGGCCGAGCACGTGACGAAGACGATCGCTCCTTCGACCGGCGCCGGGCCGAAGGAGATGCTTCGCTCGCCCGTGTTCTGGGTCATGTTCGTCATGATGACGATGATGTCGACTTCCGGCCTGATGGTGATTTCGCAGATGGCGACGTTCGCCAAGGACTTCGGCGTCGCCGCGGTCACGATCGGCGGCATGGCCGCAGTGCCGCTCGCGCTCAGCATCGATCGATTCACCAACGGGCTCACGCGTCCGTTCTTCGGCTGGGTCTCGGACCACCTCGGACGCGAGAACACGATGGCCGTCGCCTTCGGCCTCGAAGCATTGGCCATGTTCCTTTGGCTGGTGACGCGCGACAACGCGGTCGTCTTCGTGATCCTGTCGGGCGTGGTCTTCTTCGGCTGGGGAGAGATCTTCTCGCTGTTCCCGTCGACGCTCACCGACACGTTCGGCACGCGCCATGCGACCACCAACTACGGCTTCCTGTACATCGCGCAGGGCGTAGGCTCGGTGTTCGGCGGCCCGCTCGCGGCGCTCATGCACGAGCGCGCAGGAAGCTGGCTCCCGGTCTTCAGCCTGGTCATCACGATGGACTTGCTGACGGCGCTCGCGGCCTTCTTCATCCTGAAGCCCATGCGTCGCCGGCTCGCGCTCGGGGCGGTCTAGCGCTCACCCTCTGGCAAGGCTCCGGTCGTCCGATCAGGTTGCGGCGACGGCGAGCTTCGCCGCCGAGCGGTTCAGTTCGCTCTGCGCGATGAACCAGACCGCAGGCGAGAAGACGAGCCAGAGCACGAAGAGCAACCAGCGGTTGAATCTGTCCGGCGACCACTTCTCGTAGAGCTCGGAGAACTTGTACAGCGAGTAGATGTTCGCGATCGGCACGAAGAGGAGCACGGTCCAGAGCGCCGGGCTCGCCTCGCTGTCGCCCGTGGCCTCCTGCAGCTCGCAGGCGACCGAGTAGAACCAGTAGATCGAGTAGATGCCGAAGGTGACGCAGAAGAGCACCACCTGGATGAGCATCGAACGGTTGCGGATCATGCGCAGAAGGCTACCAGGCCAGGCGCGGCCGGGCTACGCGCTGGCCGCGCGGGGACCGGGTGAGGTTCTCGCGGCGCGCTCGCGCGCACGACCGCCACCGCTGTCAGTGCGGCAACGATCGTAGCAGGGCGAGCCTCATCGCGTGGTCGCCCCGAGCGGCGAGGTCCCCCCGAGCGACGAGGTCCCCCCGAGCGGCGCGAATGGACCGGTGGGCCCAAACGTCGGCGTGCCTCCAGGCGTGCCTCCAAACGTCGAGGTCCCTCCAGGCAGCGAGGTGCCTCCAAACGTCGAAGTGCCCCCAAAAGTTGGGGTGCCCCCGAGCGTCGAGGTGCCCCCGAGCGTCGAGGTGCCCCCGAGCGTCGAGGTGCCCCCGAGCGTCGAGGTGCTCCCAAGCGTCGAGGTGCTCCCAAGCGTCGAGGTACCCAGCCCGGTGTTAGGCCCGACGATCGATCCTGGCAACCCGCTCGGTGCGACTCCGCCGAGCGTGTTGGGGAAGGTAGTGCCAGCGGGCGGGGGCACGCTAGGAAGGACGGTTATTCCCGAGGGCGGGATCGTGGACCCCACCCCCGGCTGGGAGGTTGACCCCGGAAGCGCGCCAAACGAAGGGGAGGTTCCGGCGGTGCCATACGGGAGCCCCTGGGCGGAGGCTCCGAGACTCAGAAGGAAGAACAGGGCAAATGCGTATCGACTCATATCGTTCTCCGGTCTTGGTCAACGCAGGGGAGGGCTGGAAGGGCATTGCCGCACGCTCTGCATCATTCTCTGCTCTTGCTTGAAGAGTACCCATCGCGACGGAGGAAAGCCGTCCGGATCCGGTGGGTACCCGGATCTAGACGACGAGATGCCGCGGACCGCCGACCGGTGCCAGCGCTGGCGTCAGGGCCACGGGTTTTTCGACGCTCGTCGTTATGGGGCGGTCGCGGGGGGGCCGCGAAAGCGATCGCGCATGCGCAGGCGCCAGGCCGCCGCGAGCACGAGCAGGCAGGCCGCGAAGGTCCAGCCCGCGAGCTGATTGGGCGGCAGCACGAAGAGGACGACCAGCACGCAGATCCACAGCAGGGCGAGCAGGTTGACGGCTCCCGAGAAGCGGCCCAAGTCCCAGGGGCCGCGTCGCTGCCAGCGCCCAGCGCGCCGCGCGCGCAGGCCGAGGAAGATAGGCACGCCGTACGAGGCATAGAGCGCGATGGTGGAGAGCGCCGTCATGGCTTCATAGGCGTCCGACCAGAGCGCCACCGCCAGGGCCGCGGCGCAGGCGGTCCACACCGAGACTTGTGGACTGCGGAAACGCGGCGAGACGAGCGCGAGCCGCGCCGAGAAGGGCAGGCCGCCGTCGCGGGCGAAGGCGAAGAGCATGCGCGAGTTGGAGGTGACCGAGGCGAGCCCGCAGAACCACATCGCCGCCATCGCTAGCCAGACCAGCGCGCCACCCGCGCGGCTCCCCAGCGCGCCCTCGAGGACGTGGAGAAAGGGGTTCTCCGCCGCAACGGCCGCGGGCAGGTCGGGGATGGCCAGCGTCACCGCGAGGAGCAGTGCCCAGCCGGCGATCGCGCTGACCGCGACCGACAGCACGATGCCCCAGGGCGCATTGCGGGTGGCGTCGTGCGTCTCCTCGGCACCGTGCGCGGAGGCGTCGTAGCCGGTGAAGGTCCAGCCGGCGAGCAGCAGGCCGACGAGGAAACCGTACAGTCCGGCGTGCCCCTGTGCGAAGGCGGGCGTGGGCGGCGCGGGCGCGGCCGCGAGCAGGAAGCCCGCGGCCTGGTGGGGCGCGAAGAGCCAAAGGCCGAGCACGATGGCGGCGACGCCGCCCAGGTGCACCCAGGCTGAGAGCGAGTTGAGCCGGGCCACCGCGCGCACGCCCAGGTGGTTGAGCGCGCCGTGTGAAGCGAGGAGCGCTGCGCAGATGCCGACGAGGTGGGGCCGGTCGGCCGGCATCCCCAGCATCGGCGCTACGAACTGGGCGAGGCCGTAGTCGATGCCGGCGGTGATGGCGGCCTGACCGATGGTGTTCAGCCAGGCGGTGAGGAAACCCCAGCCGCGCCCGCCCAGGATCGCGGCCCAGTGATAGAGCGCGCCGGCGGTCGGGTAGCTGGAGGCGAGCTGCGAGAGGCTCGCGGCGACGGGGAGGGCTAGAAGGGCCACCAGCGGCCAGCCGAACAGCATGACCCTGGGGCCGCCCCAGGAGAGGCCGTGGCCGTAAAGCGTCACCGCGCCGGTGAGGATGGAGATGACCGAGAAGCTCAGCGCGAAGCTCTCGAACCCTCCCATGCGGCGCAAAAGCTGCTGCGCGTAGCCGAGGCGCGACAGCGACAGCTCGTCGGCGTCCTGCTCCCTCGCCTGCCTCACGCATAGGCGTGTAACGCCCTTCCGCCCTGGTGCGCAAACGACCGATGAGTTTCGGGGCGTCGGCCAGTCTCAACGACAAGCACCGCATTCTCGAGAGGAGCTGACCATGTTTGCGAACACGAAGGCGTTCAGCGGTTTTGCAGTCGACGACGTGCAGAAGGCCCGGGCGTTCTACGGCGAGACGCTGGGGCTGAAAACGTCCGAAGAGCACGGCCTGCTGACGCTGGAACGGCATCTTCCGCGGCGGGGGGCCGTACATTGCCTGGTTCAAGGACCCCGCCGGCAACGTGCTGTCCGTGCTCCAGAAAAAATAGCCCGCTTCAGCTGTGAAGAGCCGCCGCTCTCGGCGGTCAGAACGTAAAGACGGCCGCGGTTCCCGCCGCGATCAGGACCGCGCCGCCGATGGCGGCAATTGTCGCGAGCCTGCCCTTCGAGTCCATGTCGCTCCTGAGCGAGGCATCGGAAGCCTGCAAGGTGCCGGCCTGGTACCTGCGCGAAAGCTCGTTCGCCGACGACTGCGCGGAGGCATGGAAGATGAAGGCGAGCACCTCCGCGCCGATGCCGACTCCCACGGTCGCGAGGCCGGCGTAGCGCAGCGTCTTGGCTCGCGCCGTCTTTGGTGCCGCGGAGGCGCGCAGCGCATCGGCGGGCGCGGCGGTGGCGGGCGCGGCCGGAGCGGGCTGCGCGAGGTCGGGCCGCTGCGAGGCAGCGGGCACGGCGGGACCGGTAGCACCCTCTTCCGCCACGACCGGGGAGGCAGTCGCCGCCGCGGACGGTGCATCCGCCATCCCGGGGGTCGCTCCTGGGACCAGGGGGGCTGTCGACGCGGGCGCGGCGGAAGCGCCCTGCGCCGGAACCGGGCTGTTTCCGCCAGATACGACTGCGGCCGGAGCCCCGTCGTGCGGCGCCTCCGCGCCCACCGGCTGCGCGCCCCCGGCCGGGGACTGCGCCGGACCGGCGGCTTCCTCGGCGTCGACCTTGCGGCGCATCTGCGCGATGAACCTCTCGACGTCCGCGCGGTTGCTGGCGCCGGGCTTGCGCTCGAGGAATTTCGAATAATACGAGTAGGCCTCGCGCGCATTGCCGGCACGCCGGAACGACTGTGCGATGTTGAAGAGGATGGCTGGCTCGTCGCGCAGGCGATAGGCCTCGCGGAACTCGGCCGCTGCCTGCTCGAACTCGCCCAGGCCGTAGTGCGTCTGGCCCCGCTTGAAGTGGTCGCGCGCCGAGGTCACGTCGTCTGCACGCGCGGGCAGAGCGACGAGCAGCAGGGCCGCGACGCCCGCCGCAGCGACGCGGGCCGCCCCCGTAGTTCGCGGGGGAAGGCGCGATCCGATCATGGAAAGCTCCCGAGTACGGGCACGTGTATCCCAGGTTGTTCGAGCGGCAGGCGTCCTTGGCGGGGCCCGACCACGAGGCGGCGGAAGCTGCGCTGGTCGAGTCGGTGATCATCGCGTAAACGCGCCCGCCCGCGGCCGCGAAGAGGATGCCGTCGGAACCGAGCACCACCGAGTCTATGGCCACGGGCAGGACCGGCAGCGCGAACGGGGCCGCCGCGCCCATTCCCTGAATCGGGTCCGCGGTGCGCACCGCGATCGCGCCGGTTCCGCCCACGTTTGCGAAATAGGCGAGTGGAGCTGCGGCGCCGTCGAGCACGGGCGGCAAGCTGTTGGGCAGGGTGCCCGGCAACGCGACTCCCAGGTTCGTGCCGGCGAACGACAGGGACTGAAAGCCGCTTGCGCTGGAGGCGACGATGGTCCCGGCGCCCGCCGACGACTGCGCGAGCGGGCCGGTCGCCCCCGCGTTCTTCCACTTGCTCGAGAAGGCGTTGGCCGCAAAGTCGTAGCGCTCGAGTCCGGTGCCTACCGAGTCGGTGAAGAGCACCGTGTCGATCCCGGCCCCGCCCGCGGCAGCGATGAAGCCGCTCGCGCTGGCAATGGCGATGGTGCTCGGCGTGCCGCCCGCGACCGGAACGGCCGCGAGGCTGGTGGCGGTCGGAAGATAGAGCAGGTTTCCGTTGGCGCTGAGGGCCGCGCTGCTCAGCTCCGGGAGGGTGGCGGAGACGTCCGTGCAGCCGGCCGAGCTCATACGCGTGCGATTGGTCGTGATCTGGGTGACCGGGGAACCGCAGCCTCCGCCGCACTGGTTGCTGACCGAGCAGGGTTTGGTCCCGCAGTCGGGGCAGGAGAAGCAGGAAGTGATCTGCTCGTAGCGGCTCGAGGTGAGCAGAGTCGCTGCATCGAGGAGGACCATGCTCTGAAGGACGAAGGAGTTGTTGAGCGCGACGCCGGTGGTCAGCGAGCAGGTGCTGAGCACCGTTCCCAAGCCGAGATCGACTGCTCGCAGGGCCTGACCGCTGGCAAGGAACGCGAGCGGGCTGGCTCCGTTGTTCGAGGCGACGGCGAATCGCGCGTTGGCGTTGTACAGCTGGGCAGGCGGCCCGCCTGCGGCCCGGCTCAAGGTGAAGACGCCCGAGGTCCCCGCGGCCACGACCTGCGACGGCCCGAGCCCGAGCGCGTTGTAGCCGGGAGCGACGGCGTCGTTGGTCGACCAGAGTCGCCGCGTCACCTGCACCACCCTGGACGAGGAGCTGGTGTTGGCCGCGCCCCCCGCGAGGTCGCCGAGTCCGATGCCGACCGAGACGCCGTTGTCCGCGCCGGGATAACTACCGATCGACGCGCCGCCGAAGCCGGACGCGAGCGAGATCGTGTACGAGTAGACGGCGGCGGTCTGGCCGTTCGCACACGAGTGCGCTCCGGCCGAGGCCACGCTCAGGCTCGTGCCACCCGGCGAGCCACCCACGGAGAACGTCCGGGAGGTGCTCATTCCGGCGCCGCAGTCGTAGGCGGTGAAGATGAACAGGTTGCCGCTGTCGCGCAGCGTGAAGTGGCCTCCGTCGTGTCCCCAGGCAAGTGGCCCCGCGGCCGCCGCCGGATAAGGAATGGTGGCGGTGTTGTCGATCGCCGGCGGGTTGACGTCGCAGGATCCTACAGCGGTGGTTCCGCTCAGGATGGCGATCGAGCGCAAGCCGCTGACGGGCCTCGTCGGAGCGCTGGAGCCGAGTTGGATCTGCTGAAACCCGCTGGCCGGCGCATTTCGCGAATACCAGGCCGCGTCGGCCGGAACGATCGGTTTGAACGACTCGGCGGCGGCGTCGTCGAAATACAGGGTGAGCTGCGGGCCGTTCGCCGAAACATTCCCCGCCAGGTCGCGAGCGACGACGGTGTAGGGCGTTCCGGAGCCGGAGGCGTTTTTGCCGCCGAGCCGGGGCACGACGAAGTGCCAGAGCCCATCCGCCTGCAGCGCTCCGGGAACGCTGTTCGCCGTCTGCACGCCGCCGGGATAGCTCGTGAAGGTGATGCGCGGCGCGTTGGCTGCGCTGGTGTCTAGATTCGGCTCGACGATGGGCACCGCGATTTCGATGTTGCTGGCGGCGACGCTCGGGCCCTTGTACCAGGCGCTAGCGCCGACGGTCCCGTCGGGCGGCGTCACCAAAGTCGGACTGCCGACCGCGGGCGGCACGTTGTCGAAGTTCAGGGTCACTCCCGCAGCGTTCGTGATCGTATTGCCCACGGCGTCCACGGCCTTGACCGCGAGCGGCAGGGGCGTGTCGCGCGCAGCGGTCGGAAGCGCGATGGCCTGCGTCGCCGTCCAGAGTCCGGAGGACGGGGTGCCGCCGTTGAGCGCAGCCGCCGCCGAGCCGCCGCCCGCGACGAAGATGGTCGCGCTCGCCACGCCGCTGCCGACGTCGGAGATGCCGACGCTGGGCGTCGCGCTGGTCATGCCGCTGACGCCGTACCAGCGGCTGTCGAAGCCGGCATCGACGGTCGGCGCAACGTCGTCGACCTGGAGCAGGTAAGTGGCGGTCGACTGATTGGAGAGCTGGTCCTTGGCGACGATGGTCACCGGATAGGACCCGGCGATCTGCGCCGGCGCGCCGGAGAGGCTGATCGAGCCGGCGAAGATGCCGCCCGCTTTGGGCGCTAGCGCAGCCGCGACCCCGCCGTCGGGCGTCGCGACGACCGATTGCACGCCGCTGCCCGGGTCATTGACCGCGACGTCGATCTCCTGCGTCGCGAATCCGCCGTCGGCTGCCGTCCTCGGGACCCAGGCGGTGGGCTGGGGCAGCGAGAGCTGCGTCGCGAACCTGGGCGGCTGGTCGTCGAACTGGACGGTGGCAACCGCGGTGGTCGGGTTGCCCGCCTGGTTCTTCAGCACCAGGTTGAAGGTCTGCGGACCCTCGAGACCGATTCCGGCGGCGCGCGGCACGTAGAACACGTAGGGCGGCGGCGCATTCAGCGGACCCCGATCGAAGGGCACAGGCGAGCCGGCGTCAGGGCTCGCCCAGCTCACCGCGACCGACGCAGGATCGATGGGATCGGGCCCGCCGTCGACGCGGGCGGAGAAGACGGCGGAGCCCGCACCCGCCTTGTAGTACCCGACGCCGCCGTCCTGGAAATCCGGCTGCGTGGCGACCCCGAAGCTGAGGATCGCGGGCGCGCTGCGATCGATGATGATCGCAACCGGCGTCGCATTCAGCGTGCGGCCGGCGCCGAAGTTGACCACGGCGCTCAAGAGGACGCTCCCTGCCGGGGCCGAGGCGGGAGGACGAAGGTCGGCTGAATAGATACCAGGTGCCGTGGCCACGGCGGCCACGGAGCCCAGCTCGCTGCCACCGCTCGCGCCGAGAAAGAACGTGACCGAATCAGGAGTCGTCGGATCGGTCGCGGTCGCCACCACGTGGACGACCTCGTTCACGTAGGCGTTGTTCGCGGGCGAGGTGATCCGCAGCCCCTGCGCCTTGAGGCACAGGCCCGCGGTGCAGCGCTCGTCGGGCTTGCACTGCGAGTCCGCCGAGCAGACGCCCTGGGCGGAGGGCGTGCAGGCGGAAGCATACAACCCGCAGAGCAGAACGA
>WNFI01000160.1_pt1 | contig 97277 bp, 91 predicted proteins | sample 5400471 | NCBI WGS metagenome assembly WNFI01 (sample SAMN13153348, study PRJNA577476) | soil metagenome | isolation source: 100 cm saprolite on Douglas fir-dominated hillslope | place: USA:California | collected 2013-09-17 | reverse complement strand
CGAGGTGGTGAAGCTCGACTTCGCCTCGGGCATCCGCTCGATGATGCGCCAGGACCCGGACGTGATCCTGGTGGGCGAGATCCGCGACCAGGAGACCGCCGAGATGGCATTCCGCGCGGCGATGACCGGCCACCAGGTCTACTCGACCCTGCACACCAATTCCTCGATCGGCTCGATCCCGCGCCTCATGGACCTCGGCGTGCTCCCGGACATCATGGCGGGCAACATCATCGGCGTCATCGCCCAGCGCCTGCTGCGAAAGCTCTGCGGCCAGTGCAAGGCGCCGGTCACGCTCGACGCGGGAACGCGCCGGCTCCTCGGCATGGAGCCGGACGACACGCGCCCGGTCTATCAGGCGGTGGGCTGCGCGCGCTGCGACAACATGGGCTACAAGGGCCGGGTGGCGATCATGGAGCTCTTCAAGCTCGACGCCGAGATCGACGAGCTGATCGCGCGCCGCGCGACCGGGCGCGAGATCCGCGCGGACGCGAGCCGCAAGGGCTTCCGCACCCTTGCCGACGACGCCATCGCGAGGGTCCTCCTCGGCCAGACCAGCCTCGAGGAGATCTCGCGCGTGGTCGACCTCACCGACCGCGTGATCTGAAGGTCTAGCCGATGGCCCTCTTCGCCTACCGGGCCGTCGACGCCGAGGGGCGCATCTCCACGGGAAACCTCGACGCCTCCAACGCGATCGACCTGGAGCTCAGGTTGAAGCGCCTGGGCCTCGACCTGCTCACGTTCGAAGGCGTGAAGCGCTCCACCGCGGCGCGCACGCGCAACGTCTCGCGCGAAGAGCTCATCACCTTCTGCTTTCACCTGTCGCAGCTGCTGAAGGCGGGCGTGAACATCATCGAGGCGCTCACCGACCTGCGCGACACGGTCGACAACCCGGGCTTCCGACAGGTGATCGCGCTGGACGAGCTCTCCGAGAACCTCAAGTGGCAGGACGAGATGGCGAGCCAGGCGAAGAAGGCGCTGGTCTATCCCGCGCTCGTCTTCGTGGTGATCATCGGCGTGATCTTCGTGCTGATGATCGTGCTGGTGCCGCAGCTCGCCGCGACCTTCAAGACGCTGGTGCCGAAGCTGCCGCGCGAGACCGAAGTCCTCATCTTCATCTCCAACATCTTCGTGCGCTGGTGGTATCTCCTCCTCGGCATCCCCGCGGCGCTCGTGGCGGGCGCGCTCGCCTTCGCGCGCACCAACGAGCGCGCGCAGCGCGCCATCGACGAGATCGGGCTGAAGATGCCGATCCTGGGGCAGGTGCGCCAGAAGATCATCCTCGCGCGCTTCTCCACTTATTTCGCGCTGCTCTACAAGGCGGGCATCAGCGTGCTCGACTGCATCCAGATCTGCGAGAAGATCGTCGGCAACCGCGTGATGGAGGAGGGGCTGCAGCGCGTCGGGCGCAGCATCTCCGAGGGCCAGGGCATCTCGGCCGCGTTCGCCGCGACCAAGCTTTTCCCCCCGCTCGTGCTGCGCATGCTGCGCGTGGGCGAATCCACGGGCGGGCTGGACACGGCGCTGCGCAACGTGAGCTACTTCTACAACCGGCAGGTGCGTGACAGCATCTCGCGCATGCAGACGCTGCTGGGGCCGGCAACCACCGTGGTGCTCGGCATGCTGATCGTCGCGATCCTCTACTCGATCTTCCTGCCGATCTACGACGTGATCTCGAAGATCAAGTTCTAGCCGTGAGACATTTCCTCTACCTCACCAACACGCGCCTCGTGAGCCTCATCGCGCGGCGCGGGCGCATCGTGTCGCGGCGCGAGTTCGCGGTGGCCGGGGCCGGCGCCAACGCCTTCGAGCGCTACCTCGCCGGCATGGCCGAGGTGCCGCTGCGCATCTTCACCGATCTGGCCGAGGAGGACTTCCGCCTCGACACCATCCCGCACGTGGGCGCGCGCGACCGCGAGGCGCTCCTCACGCGCAAGCTCTCGCAGATCTTCCGCAACACACCCTTCCGGCACGCCCTCCTGCAGGGACGCGAAGCCGAGGGGCGCCGCGACGACCGCGTGATGTACACGGCGGTCACCAACCCCGAAGTGCTGCGCGTGTGGCTGGAGATCGTCGAGCGCCTCAAGGTCTTCCGCGACCGCGAGATCAAGTTCAGCCGCCTCACGCCGATCGACCTCGAGGAGGGCCAAACCCTCGGCACCATGATCGCCGAGGAAACCACGCGCACCTGGCAGTACCTGGACAGCCTGCGCCACTTCTCGCAGGAGGACCGGCTCGAGGTCTGCGTGCTGGTGCACAAGAACGACCGCGCCGCGATCGAGTCGGCGTTGCGCGACTTCGCGCAGCTGCAATACCGCCTGCTCGACATCGAGCAGGTGGCGCAGAAGCTGGGGTTGAAGCCCCCGCCGCTCGATTCCACCGCCGAGGAGGTGATGGTGCACCTCTTCCTCATGCGCAAGGCCGAGAACCATTTCGCCTCCTCCGAGATGCGCCGCCACGCGACGCAGAGAAGCGCGCGCCTCGCCGCCACCCAGCTCGCCGCCGCGATCGTCGTGGCGAGCCTCGCGTGGGGCGGATGGAACGTCTCGCGCGTGTTCCAGCTGACCCAGGCCGACCAGCGCTTGACCCAGCAGCTCTCCGCGCTCAACCGGGAGTACGAGGACATCACCAAGGCGTTGCCCTCCTTCGGCGTGGGCGGCTCGACGATGCGCGACGCGGTCACGTTCTACAACGGCTCCATCCGCGGCTTTCCGACGGTGGCGAGCTTCCTCGTGCCGCTGTCGACGGTGCTGCGCTCCCATCCCGAGGTGCGCCTCGCGCAGCTCAGCTGGCAGGTCACCGACGACGCCAAGGCCGCGCCGCGCATGACCGTCACGCCATCGCGCGAGACTCCGCCCGTGAAGTCGATGTCCAAGGGCGGGGAGGCGGCGCCCGCGCAGCCCCCGGGGGCCGAGGACGCGAGCCCGGCCTTCGGCGCCGCCCGCTACGAGGTCGCGCTGATGGAGGCGACCGTGCGGGTGGCCAACAACGACTTCCGCGGCGCGATGGCGGAGGTCGAGCGCCTCGCCGCCGACATCGGCCGCATCGACGGATTCCGCGCCGACGTGCTCGAGAGCCCGCTCGACGTGAGCCCCGGCCTCGCGCTGCAGGGACGCCACGCCGAGCGCGAGGCCGCCTCGATGCAGCCGCGTTTCGTGCTGAGGATCGTGCGCGAGAGGCGCGCGGCCGCATGAACCACGTGTTCAGCGCCGAAGGCTTCCGCACCATGCGCGTGTCGTGGGCGCTCCTCATCCTGGCGCTCGTCGCCGGCGCGGCCATCATCGGCGCGAGCCACTGGTACGCGCAGCAGGAGAAGCGCGACAGCGCCGATTCCGGGCGCCGCCTGCAGGAGGCGCGCGCACGGCTCGACAACGCCCGCAGGGAGCGCGACAGCCTGCAGGAATCCGCGGACGTGTTCCGCACGCTGGTGGACCGGGGCCTCTTGCAGGGCGAGCGCCGCCTCGAGCTGGTGGAGCTCGTGAACACCCTGCGCGCGCGCCACCAGATCGCGCTCGACTACGAGATCGCGCCGCAGCGTGCGCTGGCGCTCGCCGGCGGGCGCGTGTTCGCCTCGGTGGACGTGCTCGCGAGCCGCGTGAAGCTGAAGGCGCGCGCGCTCCACGAAGGCGACCTGCTCGCCTTCGTCGACGCGCTCGCCACCAACCCGCAGGGTTTCTACCCCATCGATCGCTGCGCGATGAGGCGCATCGAGGTCGCCGCCGCCGAGACCTTGCAGCCGCGCGTCGAGGCCGATTGCACGCTCGAATCGATCACGCTGAAGGAGAAGCGCGGTGCGCGTTAGGCGCTCGCTCGCGATGATCGCGCTCGCGCTCGCCGCGCCTTGCGCCGGGGCGCTCGAGCTGGGCACCCTTTTCACCACGCCCGAGGAGCGCGCGCGGCTGGACCGCCTGCGCCGCGGCGAGCCCGAGGGCGCGGTCCAGGGCGAAGGCGCGCGCGCGCCGACACCCACCCTCACCGGCTTCGTGAAGCGCAGCGACGGGCGTCATACCGTGTGGATCGACGGCACGCCGGTGCCGGTATCGCGTCCCGGCGCGGGCGCGCTCCTCGAGCCGCGCGCGGTCGGCAACGCCACCAGCGCGGACGACACGCTGAAGGTCGAACGCAAGGCGCCGCGCTAGTCAAGTGAACTGCGCGAAATGCTGTTGCCGCCTTTCCAAGGCGCTTCGTTCGGCCGCGTGGTATCCATGGGCCTCGCGATGAAACATCGGAGGCGGGATGCGCAGGCAACGCGGGCAGCACGGCATGGCGCTCGTCATCGCGACGCTCCTCGTCCTCGCCTGCATCGGCGCCATATTCGCGATGGGGCTTGCGGGTGCCGCGGGCGGCAGCGCGCGCGCGCGCGCCAGCCAGCGCGCGCTCACCGAGGCGCGCGAAGCCCTCATCGCCTACGCCGCCGACCATTCCATCAACGCCGTGGTGGGCCCGGGCTACCTTCCCTGTCCCGACACCGACGACGACGGCTGGGCCGAAGCCACGTGCGGATCGCAGAACGGCGACAGCGGCCAGGCCGACCGGCTCGGGCGCCTGCCGTGGAAGACGCTCGGCCTCGCGGACCTGCGCGACGGCTACGGCGAGCGCCTCTGGTACGCGGGGTCGAGCAAGTACAAGGGGCTGCTCAATTGCGGCGTGAGCCCCGCGTGCCTCGACATGACGCCCGACGCCGCGCTCGGCACCATCAGCGTACGCGACAACGCGGGCTCGATCCTCCACGATGGAACGATCGCCGAGGCCTATCGCGCCGAGGCGGGCGGCGCGGTCGCGGTGGTGTTCGCGCCGGGCCCCGCGCTCGCGCGCATCGGCGGCATCGAGGCGGCCGAGCAGCGCCGCGAGTGCGCTCCCGGCGACTGCGACGCGGCGGGACGTTGCGTGACCGACCCGCCGCAACGCGCCGCGCGCTGCGATCCGGCGAACTACCTCGACAAGGCGCCCGGCGCGCGCTACGGCGACGAGGACAACGCGGACTTCATCGACCGTAACGACGCCGCGGGCCGCGCGCGCAACGCGAACGGCTTCATCCACGGCCCGGTGGTCCTGCCCGACGGCAGGCTCGCCGTGAACGACCGGCTCGCCGTCATCGCCTATCGCGACGTGATGCCGCGCATCCGCCAGCGCGTGGCCCTCGAGGTTTCCGGGTGCCTGCGCCATTACGCGACGCGGCCCGAGAATCGCGGACGATATCCGTGGCCGACGCCCGCATGCCTGCAATCGTCGGGCGCCTGGGATGGGAGGAGCTCGGTCGCGTTCGGCAGGATCGCGGACACGCCGTTCGCGCCATCGGACACCATGCTCGCGCGATGGTGGGGCGACGACGAGGTCATCGCTTCGGGGAGCGCCTGCAAGATCGCAACCGCGCCGGGGAGCTCCGCGCCGGGCTCCACCGCGGGGCACGACGGCCATTCGTGGTGGAGCGCGTGGAAGCCGTACGTGTTCTATGCGCTCGCGCGCGGCTTCGCCCCGGACGCGGGCGGCGCGGCATGCGAAGGCGCGGCGTGCCTCGAGCTCGTCGATCCCAGCGGGCGGCTCCTCGGCGCTCCCCGGCAATACGCGGTGATCGTCGCCGGCGCGCCGCTCGCGCGCGACGGATTCGTGCAGGCGCGCGGCGGCGCCAACGTGGCCGACGTGCGCCAATGGCTCGAGGATGCCAATGCCGACCTCGAGGGCGCGCCGGGGTGCTCGCCCCCTCCGGTCTTTTCGTGCGAGGGACGCGGCACGTGCCAGCGCGTCACCGCGAGCGGCGGGGGACGGGGATTCAACGATGTGGTCGTCGCGTTTCCCTGAGCCGCGCGGCTTCACGCTGATCGAGGTGATGGTGGTCCTCGTCATCCTCACGGTGATGCTGAGCGGGCTCGCGGTGCCGCTCGCCGCGCAGCTGCAGCTGCGCCGCCAGGAGGAAGCGCGCCGCCAGCTGGACGAGGCGAAGGAAACGCTCCTCGGCTTCGCCGCCGCGCACGCCCGGCTGCCGTGCCCGGCCTCGGCGGCGAGCAACGGCATGGAGAGCTTCGCGCCCGGCGGCGACGCGTCGAACGGCAACTGCTCCAACTTCTACGACGGCTACCTGCCGGGCGCCGCCCTGGGCCTGGCACCCCTCGATACCGAGGGCTTCGTGCGCGATCCCTGGATGAGCGCCAGGGGCCGCGTCCGCTACGCGGTGTTCGGCGGCGGGAGCGAAGTGAATGGCGTGGTGAATCCGCTCACCCGCACCAACGGCATGCAGGCGGCGACTCTCGCCGGACTGGCGGCGGCGCCGCACTTCATCATGATCTGCTCCACGGGCGCGCGCGCGAGCGCTTCCACCTGCGGCCCGGCGGCCAACCAGCTCACGTTCCGGGCCGCCTTCGTGTTGCTCTCCCTGGGCGCGAACGGCGGCGCCGACCCCGCGCCGGGCGGCGACGAGGCGCGCAACGTGGCCGGCAACCCGGTCTTCGTTTATCGCGAGGCCTCCGATGTCGCGGGCAACGAGTTCGACGACATGGTCCATTGGGTCGCGGTGCACCTGGTGGTGAATCGCCTGATCGTCGCGGGGCGCCTTCCCTAGGGCTTATAATTCTCGATCCGGCCCAGGATCGTTCCGATGAACCAGCGCGACGCGAAATTCCCCATCCCCGACGTCCAGTCCACGCCCGACACGCGGCGCCTCGCCATCGATCGCGTGGGCATCAAGTCGATCCGCCACCCGGCGCGCATCCAGGAACGAAGCGGCGGAGTGCAGCACACCGTCGCGCACTTCAACATGTACGTGGGCCTGCCGCATCATTTCAAGGGCACGCACATGTCGCGCTTCGTCGAGATCCTGAACGCGCACGAGCGCGAGATCTCGCCCGACACGTTCCGCCTCATGCTGCGCGAGATGGTGAAGAAGCTCGAGGCCGAGAGCGGCCACATCGAGATGAGCTTCCCCTATTTCGTCTCGAAGAAGGCGCCGGTGTCGGGAGTCGCGAGCCTCATGGACTACGAGGTCACCTTCGTGGGCGAAATTGTCGACGGCAAGGAGATCTTCACGCTCAAGGTGCTGGTGCCGGTGACGAGCCTGTGCCCGTGCTCGAAGAGGATCTCGGAGCGCGGCGCGCACAACCAGCGCTCGCACGTGACCATCGCCGCGCGCATCAACACCTTCGTCTGGATCGAGGAGCTGATCGATCTCGCGGAGAACGAGGCCTCGTGCCAGCTCTACGGGCTCCTCAAACGCCCCGACGAGAAGTTCGTCACCGAGAACGCCTACGACAACCCGAAATTCGTCGAGGACATGGTGCGCGACATCGCCGCCAGGCTGAACGCCGACAAGCGCGTCACCGGCTACGTGGTGGAGAGCGAGAACTTCGAGTCGATCCACAACCATTCGGCCTACGCGATGATCGCGCAGGCAATGGACGCCTAGTAGCGCTTGGTGAGCGTGAGGTTCGGCCCCTCGCGGCGCATCTCCATCCTGTTGAGGAAGCTCATGCCGAGGAGCGGAATGCCCGAGCCCTGGCTCACCGAGCCCTCGACGTTGAGCAGCGTCATGTCGCCCAGCGTCACGCTGTCCAGCTTCACGCGCCACGAGGCGACGCGGCGCCCGTCGGCGAGGACCGAATAGCCGAGCCGGCCCTTCTGGTAGTCGATGCCGAGACGCGCGGCCTCGGAGATCGGTATCGAGACCAGCGTCGCGCCGGTGTCGACCATGAAGCGGACATGAGAACCGTTCACCATCCCGTCGGCGATGAAATGGCCGCTCGCGTCCTGGGCGAGGTTCACGCTCTGGCGGCCGCCGTCGTCGGCGGGCGTCGAGGCGAAGTGCTGGCCCATGTCGAGGGTCTCGCGCTTGCCGTCGACCTCGAGCACGGCGCCTTTCGCATCGGACGAGATGAGCACCACGCCCTCGGCGGTCTTCTCGCCGACGGAAAGCGTGCGCGGGGCGCCGCGGTTGATGGTGACCACCGCCTTGCCGGGAAAGACGCCGATCACGTTCACGTCCGTGGCGAGCGCGGCGGTGGCGAGCCAGGGCATGGCGAGCAAGAGGAAACGGATTTTCATCGATGAGCGCCGTGAATCCGGTGGCCGTGTTTCGATTTTCGGATACGGAAGGTCCAGGTCATTTTGCCACATTCCTCCACGCCCGCGGCGTGCCGTGGAAGCTGGTGAAGCTCGATGAGGGCGAGGCCGTTTCCCCCTCGAGCGCGCCGTTCGCGGGCCTTGCTTTCATGGGCGGCCCGATGAGCGCCAACGACGACCTTCCGTGGACCCGTCCCGTGCTCGAGCTCATGCGCGATGCGCTCAGCCGCGAGGTGCCGGTGATCGGCCACTGCCTGGGCGGGCAGATGCTGGCGCGCGCCGCGGGCGGCGAGGTGAGCGCGAACCCGGTGAAGGAGATCGGCTGGAACGCCGTGCGCGTGGAAGATACGCCGCTCGCGCGCCGCTGGTTCGGCGACGACCTCAAGGAGTTCACCACGTTCCAATGGCACGGCGAGACCTTCACCATTCCGCCCGGCGGCGAACGCATCCTCACCGGCCGCCACTGTCCCAACCAGGCCTACGTGCTCGGCGATCGCCACCTGGGATTGCAGTGCCACGTGGAGATGACCCCGGAGATGATCGCGAGCTGGATCGCGAGCGGCCGCGACGAAGTCGAAGCGAACCTCGCGAGCCCCGCGGTCCAGCCCATCGAGCGCATCACCGGGGAGATGCGCGAGCGCCTGCCGCTCCTCTCGGCGTATGCCGGCCGGCTCTACGCGCGCTGGATCGAGGGCCTCAAGCGCTAGGCGCGAGCGCGAGCGCGAGGAAGCGCACGCCGTCCACCGGGTTGTCGTTGTACGGTGGGGTCTGCTCAAAGCCCAGCTCGGCGTAGAGGCGCTGCGCGTCGCGCATCGTCGGCAGCGTGTCGAGCTTCAGCGTGCGGTAGCCGAGCGCGCGCGCCTCGTCGATCACGCACTCGGCGAGCGTGCGACCGAGGCGCATGCCCCGATAGTCCGCGCGCACGTAGAGGCGCTTCATCTCCGCCACTTCCGGCGCGAGAGGGCGCAACGCGACGCAGCCCGCGGGCTCCGCGGCGATGCGCGCGAGGATGAGCCGCCCGCGCGGGCGCGCGTAGTCGCCGGGCAACGAGTCGAGCTCGCGGTCGAACTGCTGGAAGCACAGGCTCACGCCGAGCCCCTGCTGGTATTCGACGAAGAGCGCGCGGCATTGCGCGATCGCGGCTGCGTCGAGCGCCTCGCCAATGTCGAAGCCGGTCGAGTGGACCAGCGGCTCGCTCACCCGAGCTGCTCCCCTCAGTCGCGGAAGTTCTCGAACTTGAGCGGCACCTCGGTCACGCCCTTCCTCACCAGCTGGATCGCTTCCTGCAGCAGGTCCTTCTTCGCTCCCGAGACGCGCACCACGTCGCCCTGGATGGACGCGGTCACCTTGAGCTTGGCGTCCTTCAGCATCTTCACGATCTTCTTGGCGAGCTCGATTTCGACGCCGTTCTTCACGGTCATCTTCTGCTTCACCTTGTCGCCGCCCATCTTCTCGGCGTCGGCGAGCTCGAGGAAGCGCGCGTCCACGCCGCGCTTGGCCATCTTCGCCATCAGCACGTCGCGCACCTGGCCCAGCTTGAAGTCGTCGTCGGCGAAGGCGGTGAGCTCGTGCTCCTTGTCCTTCAGCTCGATCCTCGCGTCCGAGCCCTTGAAGTCGAAGCGGTTGGCGATTTCCTTGTTGGCGGTCTCGACCGCGTTCTTGAGCTCCACCGCGTTGGCTTCACACAGGATGTCGAATGACGGCATCGGTCTTCTTCCCGGAGTCAAAACCGGATTCTAGCCTTCCTGACGTAAGATTCTCCGTTTCCCCCGCGAGGCGCGAACACTTGGGCACCATCCTGCAATCCCTGCCGGCCGGCGAAAAGGTCGGCATCGCGTTCTCCGGCGGCCTGGACACGAGCGCGGCGTTGGCGTGGATGCGCGAAAAGGGCGCCATTCCCTACGCGTACACCGCCAACCTCGGCCAGCCCGACGAATCCGACTACGCCGAGATCCCGCGCAAGGCGAAGCAATACGGCGCCGAGAAGGCGGTGCTGGTCGAGTGCCGCCCGCAGCTCGTGGCCGAGGGCATCGCGGCGATCCAGTGCGGCGCCTTCCACATCTCGACCGCGGGGGCCACGTACTTCAACACCACGCCGCTCGGCCGCGCGGTCACCGGCACCATGCTGGTGGTGGCGATGAAGGAGGACGACGTCCACATCTGGGGCGACGGCAGCACCTTCAAAGGCAACGACATCGAGCGCTTCTACCGCTACGGCCTCCTCGCCAACCCGAATCTACGCATCTACAAGCCGTGGCTCGACCAGCGCTTCATCGACGAGCTGGGCGGGCGCAAGGAGATGAGCGAGTACCTGGTGCGCCGCGGCTTCGACTACAAGATGAGCGCGGAGAAGGCGTACTCCACGGACTCCAACATCCTCGGTGCCACGCACGAGGCGAAGGACCTCGAGTTCCTCGACAAGGGGATGAGCATCGTGAACCCCATCATGGGAGTCGCGTTCTGGCGCGAGGACGTGGCCGTGCGGCCCGAGACCGTGACCATCGCCTTCGAAGAGGGCCAGCCCGCATCGTTGAATGGCCAGACCTTCAAGGACACCGTGGCGCTCCTCGCGGAAGCGAACGCCATCGGCGGCAGGCACGGCATCGGCATGTGCGACCAGATCGAGAACCGCATCATCGAGGCCAAGAGCCGTGGCATCTACGAGGCGCCCGGCATGGCCCTCCTCCACCTCGCCTACGAGCGGCTGGTGACCGGGATCCACAACGAGGACACCATCGAGCAGTACCGCGGCAACGGCCGGCGCCTGGGGCGCCTCCTCTACGAGGGCCGCTGGTTCGACCCGCAGGCGATGATGCTGCGCGAGACCGCGCAACGCTGGGTCGCGCGCGCCGTGACCGGCGAGGTGGCGGTGGAGCTGCGCCGCGGGAACGACTACTCGATCCTCGACACGAGGAGCGCGAACCTCACCTACAAGCCCGAGCGCCTCACCATGGAGAAGGGCGAGGCGTTCTTCACGCCGGCCGACCGCATCGGCCAGCTCACCATGCGCAATCTCGACATCGTCGACACGCGCGACAAGCTGCGCATCTACTCGGAGACCGGCCTCATCGGCGGGGGCGGCGGGGTGCCGTTGCTGGGCGATGACTCGAGCAAGTAGCCGGCTAGGCTAGGTCTCGATCTTTCCGAGCAACAGGTATTCCATCAGCGCCTTCTGCACGTGCAGGCGATTCTCGGCCTCCTCCCACACCACGCTCTGCGGGCTCTCGAGGACCTCGGCGGAAACTTCCTCGCCGCGGTGGGCGGGAAGGCAATGCATGAAGAGCGCATCGGGGCGCGCGCCGGACATCATCGCGGTGTCCACGGTGAAGCCGCGGAAGGCCTTCTCGCGCGCCGCCGTTTCGGCCTCGAATCCCATGCTGGTCCACACGTCGGTGTTGACCAGGTCCGCTCCGGCGACGGCCTTGCGCGGGTCGGTGAAAAGCCCCACGCGATCGCCGGCGCCGCCGACGCGCGCGGGATCGACGCCATACCCCGCGGGAGTGGCGACGTTCAGCGTGAAGCCGAAGATCGCCGCGGCCTGGATCCACGTGTAGCACATGTTGTTGGCGTCGCCGATCCACGCCACGGTCTTGCCGCCGATCGGGCCGCGCTGCTCGAGGTAGGTGTAGACGTCGGCCAGCACCTGGCAGGGATGGTAGTCGTTGGTGAGGCCGTTCACGACCGGCACGCGCGACTGCGAGGCGAAGCGCTCGATCACGGCATGCTCGAAGGTGCGGATCATCACGATGTCGACCATGCGCGAGATGACGCGCGCCACGTCCTCGATGGGCTCGCCGCGCCCGAGCTGGGTCTCGCCGGTATGCAGCACGATGGACGAGCCGCCCAGCTGATAGATGCCGGCCTCGAAGGAGACGCGCGTGCGCGTAGAGCTCTTCTCGAACACCATCGCCAGCATGCGGTCGGCGAGCGGCTGGTAGGCGACGTAGTTCTTGAAGCGCTCCTTGATCACGCGCGTGCGCTCGAACAGGTGCTCGAACTCCGCGCGCTCGAAGTCCGCGAGCTGCAGGAAGTGCTTCACGCAGCCGCGGCCGCGGGCGCTTCGGCGAGGAACGCCTTGACCAGGGGGGCGAGGATCGCCACGACCTGGCGCGCCTCCTCCTCCTTGATGACGAGCGGGGGCAGCAGGCGGATCACCTTGTCCGCGGTCACGTTCATCACCAGGCCCGCGGCGAGCGCGCGCCTGGTGATCTCGCCGCAGGGGCGATCGAGCTCCACGCCGATCATGAGGCCCATGCCGCGCACCTCCTTCACGCCGGCGACGCCGGTGAGCTCGCGCACGAGGCCGCCCATGATGACCTCGCCCATGCGCCGGGCGTGCTCGAGGAGGCCGTCCTTCTCGATGACTTCGAGCGTGGTGAGCGCCGCCACCGAAACCAGCGGGCCGCCGCCGAAGGTCGAGCCGTGGTTGCCCGGCTTGAAGACTTTCGCCGCCACCCCGCGCGCGAGGCACGCCCCGATCGGCACGCCCGAGCCCAGCCCCTTGGCGAGCGTGATCACGTCGGGAGCGATGCCCGCCCACTGGTGCGCGAACCACTTGCCGGTGCGACCGACGCCGCTTTGCACCTCGTCGATCATGAGCAGCCACTGCTTGCGGTCGCAAAGCGCGCGCACCGCGCGCAGGTAGCCCGCGTCGGCGACATGGATGCCGCCCTCGCCCTGCAACACTTCCATCAGCACCGCGACCACCGAAGGGTTGTCGGCGAGGCGCTCCACGGCGGCGATGTCGTTGTACGGCACGCGCAGGAACCCGCCCATGAGCGGCTCGAAGCCCGCCTGCGCCTTGCGCGAGCCGGTCGCCGAGAGGGTGGCGAGCGTGCGCCCGTGCCACGCCTTCTCCATCACGATGATGGTCGCGTTTTCGATCGCGCGCTGGTGGCCGTGCAGGCGCGCCAACTTGATGGCGGCCTCGTTCGCCTCGGCGCCGGAGTTGGCGAAGAACGCGTTGTCCATGCCCGCGAGGGCGCACACGCGCTCGGCGGCGCGCTCCTGCTCGGGAACGCGGAAGAGATTCGAGGTGTGGATGAGGCGCGCCGCCTGCTCGCGGAGCGCGCGCGTGAGCACGGGGTGGTTGTGGCCCAGCCCATTCACGGCGATGCCGGCGAGCGCGTCCAGGTAGCGCTTGCCTTCGGTGTCCCAGAGCCACGCGCCGTCGCCGCGCGCGAAGGCGACCGGCAGGGGTGCGTAGGTTTGCATCAAATGACTCATGCTCGGCCTCTCATGCGAATTGCGCTGCCTTAAAACGAGAACGGCGGCCTTGGGCCGCCGTGGGCTTGCGAATTTGCCTTGCCTTCAGGTGCGGGGGCTTCCCAGCGCCTTGACCTGCGCGGCGAGCCGGCTCTTGTGTCGCGCCGCCTTGTTCTTGTGGATGATGCGCTTTCCCGCCATCGCGTCGATGGTGGCCTGCTCGGCCTTGAGCGCGGCGCCGGCGGCGGCGTGGTCGGCGGCACCGACCGCCTTCTGCACCTTCTTGATGGCGCTACGCAGCATCGTGCGCAGGCTCACGTTGGCCGCGCGCTGCTTGACGGATTTCTTGGCGCGCTTGGCGGCCTGCTTGGTGTTGGCCATGGTGATCGTGTGTCCTAAGTGGGGGGTTCGGCGGTCGGGTTGGTGAAACGAAGCCTGATATGATACACCGCTTGTCCATACGAAACAAAGCCCTAGATTGAATCTGCTGAGGGCGGCCGCATCCGTGAGCGGCATGACGCTGGCCTCGCGAATCACGGGTTTCATCCGCGACACCCTGTTCGCGATCCTCTTCGGCGCGGGCTTCGCGATGGACGCATTCGTCGTCGCGTTTCGCATCCCCAATCTGCTGAGGCGGCTCTTCGCGGAAGGCGCGTTCTCGCAGGCGTTCGTCCCGGTGCTCGGCGAATATCGCGGGCGCAAGGGCGACGAGGCGACGCGCGAGCTCGCCGGAAAAGTGCTCGCGGTGCTCGCCGTGGTGCTGTTCATCGCCACCGTGGTCGGCGTGCTCGCCGCACCCGCCATCGTCTACCTCAGCGCCTCGGGCTTTGCCAAGGATCCCGAGAAGTTCACGCTCACCGTGACGATGCTGCGCATCTGCTTCCCGTACATCCTGTTCGTCTCGCTGGTGTCGTTCTGCGCGGGGCTCCTCAACACCTACGGGGCCTTCAAGGCGCCGGCGTTCACGCCGGTGCTCCTGAACCTGTCGTCCATCGCGTTCATGCTGTGGGTCGCGCCGCACATGGAAAAGCCGATCGTCGCCCTGGCGTGGGCGGTGTTCTTCGGCGGGCTCGCGCAGCTCCTGTTCCAGGTTCCGTTCCTGAGGCGCATCGGCATGTGGCCGCGGCCGCGATGGGCGCCGCACGACGAGGGCGTGATGCGCATCGTGAAGCTCATGGCCCCGGCGGCGCTCGGCGTGTCGGTCGCCCAGGTAAGCCTGCTCATCAACACGCAGATCGCCTCGCAGCTGGGTGACGGCGCCGTGTCGTGGCTTTACTTCGCCGATCGCCTGATGGAATTCCCCTCGGCGTTGCTGGGGGTCGCGATCGGCACGGTGCTCCTGCCTTCACTCGTGCGCCACCACGCCTCCGACGACACGCAGGCGTACTCGCGCCTCCTCGACTGGGGCCTTCGCGTCACGTTCGCGCTCGCCGCGCCGGCCGCGGTGGCCCTCGCGCTCCTCGCGGTGCCGCTCGTGTCCACGCTCTTCTGGCACGGGGAGTTCCTGCGCAACGACGTGATCATGACGAGGAACGCGCTCATCGCCTACGCGGTGGGGCTCGCCGGCATCATCCTGGTGAAGGTGCTGGCGCCCGGCTTCTACGCGTCGATCTCGGTGGGCGCGTGCTTCAACGCGGCGTGGCTGTGGTACCTCATGCGCAAGGCCGGCATCTACCGCCCCGAGCCGGGCTGGGGCGCTTTCCTGCTGAAGCTCGCCGTGGCGCTCTATCTCATGGGCGGCGCCCTCTGGTACGCGATGGGGAGCGAATCGTCGTGGTTCGAGATCTCCGCCACCGTGCGCACCGTGAAGCTCGCGCTGGTGATCGCCGCCGGCAGCGTGACCTATTTCGCATCGTTATGGATCATGGGTTTTCGACTGAGGGATTTCTCGCGGCATGAGTAATGCGAGCGGCGGTGGATGTTGAAGATCCTCCGCCATGCGGCAGCGCCCGCGCCCACCGCGATCGCCATCGGCAGCTTCGACGGCGTGCACCTCGGCCACCAGGCGATGCTCGCGCACGTATGCGCGGCCGCGAAGGCGCGCGGGCTGGCGAGCGCCGCGCTCACCTTCGAGCCGCTGCCGCGCGAGTTCTTCGCGCCGCGCGAGGCGCCCGCGCGCCTTTCCAGCCTCGCGGAAAAGCTGGCCGCGATCGAGGCCACCGGCATCGGCATCGCATGGGTGCAGCGCTTCGAGCGGCGCTTCGCCGCGCTCACCGCCGAGGGCTTCGAGCGCCGCCTGCACGATCACCATGGCGCGCGCTGGGTGATGGTGGGCCAGGATTTTCGTTACGGCGCGGGCCGCAAGGGCGACAGCGCCTCGCTCGCGGCGGCGGGCCGCGCGCTCGGCTTCGAGGTCGCGATCCTTCCCCCGGTGAGCATAGACGGCGTGCGCGTGTCGAGCACGCGCGTGCGCGACGCGCTCGCCGCCGGGCACCTGGAGGCGGCGCAACGCCTCCTCGGGCGTGCCTACGCGATCTGCGGCCGCGTGGTCCACGGCAAGAAGCGCGGCCGGCTCATGGGTTTTCCCACCGCCAACGTGCGCCTCGCCCGCGCGCGGCCCGCCCTGCAAGGTGTGTTTGCGGTAAAATGCTTCGGTGCAGCAACTCGCGGACTCGAGGGAGTGGCGAGCCTCGGAATCAACCCGGCCGTCGAGGTGGACGGCCCGGCGAGTCTCGAAGCGTTCCTCTTCGATTTCTCGGGCGACCTCTACGGGCGCCGCGTCACCATCGAGTTCGTGAAGAAGCTGCGCGACGAGGCGCATTTCGCCTCGCTCGACGAGCTGCGCGCCCGGATCGGGCGCGACTGCGACGAGGCGCGCGAATTTTTCCGCGCCTCGGCAACGCGATGAGATCCGCCCGATGCCCGACGACAAGAAGATCGACTACAAGCGCACCCTGAACCTGGTCGAGACGCCGTTCCCGATGCGCGGCGACCTCGCCAAGCGCGAGCCGCAATGGATCAAGGCGTGGCAGGAAACGCGTCTCTATGAGCGCATCCGCGAGCATAGCCGCGGGCGCACCAAGTATGTCCTGCACGACGGCCCGCCGTACGCCAACGGCGACATCCACATCGGCCACGCGGTCAACAAGGTGCTGAAGGACCTGGTGGTGAAGTCGAAGACGCTCGCCGGATTCGACGCGCCGTACACGCCGGGATGGGACTGCCATGGGCTGCCCATCGAGCACATGATCGAGAAGAAGCACGGGCGCAACCTCGAGCCCAACAAGGCGCGCCAGCTGTGCCGCGCGTACGCCGCCGAGCAGATCGAGCGCCAGAAGGCGGACTTCCAGAGGCTCGGCGTGCTGGGCGACTGGGACCATCCCTACAAGACCATGGACTTCGAGACCGAGGGCTCGGAGATCCGCGCGCTCGGGCGCATCTGGAAGAACGGCCTCCTCTATCGGGGCCTGAAGCCCGTCAACTGGTGCATCGATTGCGCCTCCGCCCTCGCCGAGGCCGAGGTCGAGTACGAGGACAAGACGTCGCCCGCGGTGGACGTGGCCTTCGAGGCCGTCGATGCCGCGGCGCTGGCGGCATCCTTCGACGCGAAGAAGCCCGCGCGCGCGTTCGCGGTGATCTGGACCACCACGCCGTGGACGCTTCCCGGCAACCAGGCGATCGCCGCCGGCGCCGATGTCGTCTACGAATTGGTCGACACCGAGCGCGGCGCGCTGATCCTCGCCGCGGACCTGCGCGAGGCGTGCCTCGCGCGTTACGGCCTCACCGCCACGGCGATCCTCGGCCGCGCCACCGGCGCCGCCCTCGAGGGCCTCGAGTTCCGCCACCCGTTCCTCGAGCGCAAAGTGCCGATGGTGCTGGCCGAGCACGTGACGGTGGAGTCGGGCACGGGCCTCGTGCACACCGCGCCCGCGCACGGCGTCGAGGACTTCCAGGTCGGCATCAAGTACAAGCTTTCCCTGGACCAGCCGGTGGACGACCATGGCCGCTACAAGTCGAGCGTGCCGCTCTACGCCGGCATGAGCGTGCGCGAGGCCGACCAGGCCATCGTGGAAGCGTTGAAGGCGAGCGGCGCGCTCCTGAAGCACGAGCCCTTCCGCCACAGCTATCCCCATTGCTGGCGCCACAAGACGCCGATCATCTTCCGCGCGACCACGCAGTGGTTCATCGGCATGGACCGGCCGGTCCATCTCGGCATGCCCGGCACCGACGGGCACACCCTGCGCGAAGTCGCGATCCACGCGATCAACAACACGCGCTTCTATCCCGAGTGGGGCCGCTCGCGCTTGACCGCGATGATCAACGGCCGTCCCGACTGGACGCTCTCGCGCCAGCGCTACTGGGGCGTGCCGCTGCCGTTCTTCCTGCACCGCGACACCGACGACCTGCACCCGGACACCGAGGCGCTCCTCGAAAAGGCCGCGAAGAAGGTGGAGGAAGGCGGCGTCGAAGCGTGGTTCGCCGCGACTTGCGAGGACTTCGGCGTGGATCCGGCGCGCTACCGCAAGCTCTCCGACACCGTCGACGTGTGGTTCGACTCGGGCACCACGCACTTCTCGGTGCTGCGCAAGCTCGCCGCGGAGAAGTGGCCCGCCAACCTGTACCTGGAAGGCTCCGACCAGCACCGCGGCTGGTTCCAGTCGAGTCTCCTCACCGGCTGCGCCATGGATGGGCGCGCGCCCTACGATGCGCTGCTCACCCATGGCTTCACCGTCGACGGACAGGGCCGCAAGCAGTCGAAATCGCTCGGCAACGTGATCGCGCCGCAGAAGATCTCCGACACCGTGGGCGCCGAAATCATCCGCCTGTGGGTCGCCGCGACCGATTACTCGGGCGAGCTTTCCATCTCCGACGAGATCCTGAAGCGCGTGGTGGAGAGCTACCGGCGCATCCGCAACACGCTGCGCTTCCTGCTCGCCAACACCTCCGACTTCGACGCGGCGAAGGACGCGCTGGCGGTGGAGGAATGGCTCGAGATCGACCGCTACGCGCTCGCCATGACGCGCGAGATGGCCGCGGGCTGCATCGCGGACTACGCGAAGTTCGAATTCCACCTGGTTGCGCAGCGCCTGCAGACCTTCTGCTCCGAGGACCTGGGCGGCTTCTGGCTCGACATCCTCAAGGACCGCCTCTACACCACGGGCGCGAAGTCGCCCGCGCGGCGCTCCGCGCAAAGCGCGCTGCACCACGTGACCCAGATGCTGCTGCGCCTCATGGCCCCGATCCTTTCCTTCACCGCCGAGGAAGCATGGGCGGTGCTGAATCCCATGCGCGCCGCAGAGCCGCCCGACAGCGTCTTCCTGCACACGTGGAAGGAAGTGCTGCCGAAACAGGAGGGCGAAGCCGAGCTCCTGCGCAAATGGGTTCGCATCCGGGCCATGCGCGCGGAGGTCACCCGGCGGCTCGAAGACGCGCGCAGCGCGGGAGCGATCGGCTCGTCGCTGCAGGCCGAGGTGGTGATCGGCGCGTCGAGCGACGACGTCGACCTCCTGCGAACCCTCGGCGACGATCTCAAATACGTTCTCATCACGTCCAAGGCGAGCGTGCGCCAAGCGTCCGGCGGCGAATTCGAGGTGCACGTGACCCCCAGCAGCCACGCCAAGTGCGAGCGCTGCTGGCACTATCGCCCCGACGTCGGCGTCGAGGCGCGCCATCCCACGATCTGCGCGCGCTGCGTCGCGAACCTCGAAGGCCCGGGAGAGGTGCGGCGCCATGCATGAGGCGCCGAAGAGCTGGACGCGCTGGCTCGCAGTGACGGCCGCGGTGCTGGTGCTCGACCTCGCCACCAAGGCGTGGGTGAGCGCCGCGTTCACGGCGGGCGAGACGCGCGAGGTCACGCCCTTCTTCAACATGGTCCTCATGTACAACGCCGGCGCCGCGTTCAGCTTCCTCGCCGGGGCCGGCGGCTGGCAACGCTGGTTCTTCACGCTGATGAGCATCGTCATCTCGGCGGTGATCGTGTTCATGCTGCGCCGCCAGCGCGGCGACCGCGCCGTATGCGTGGCGCTCGCCCTGGTGCTGGGCGGAGCGCTCGGCAACCTCTACGACCGGCTCACCCTCGGCCACGTGGTGGATTTCATCCAGCTGCACGCCGCGGGATACTATTGGCCCGCCTTCAACGTCGCCGACTCGGCCATCACCGTCGGCGTCGCATTGCTCATCTGGGACAGCCTCGCCGCCGGCTCGGGCGCCAAGGCCGCCGCGGGACAGGAGAAGCCGTGAACGCCTCGCCCACCGAAGACAGCGCCGTGGAGGTGCTCCTCGCCAAGCCGCGCGGGTTCTGCGCCGGGGTCGACCGCGCCATCGCGATCGTCGAGCGCGCGCTCGAGATCCACGGCGCGCCCATCTACGTGCGCCACGAGATCGTGCACAACAAGTTCGTGGTGGACGACCTCCGCGCGAAAGGCGCCGTATTCGTGGAGGAGCTGGACGAGGTGCCCGCGGGCGCCACGGTGATCTTCTCCGCGCACGGCGTGGCGCTCGAGGTGCGGCGCGAGGCGGCCGCGCGCGGGCTGAAGGTGTTCGACGCCACGTGCCCGCTGGTCACCAAGGTGCACGTCGAAGTGGCCAAGATGCGCGAAGCCGGGCGCGAGGTGGTGATGATCGGCCACGAGGGCCATCCCGAATCCGAGGGCACCATGGGCCAGGCCACGTCGGGCATGTACCTGGTCGAGAGCGAGGACGACGTGGCGAGGCTCACGGTCGCCGACCCCGAGCACCTCGGCTACGTGACCCAGACCACGCTTTCCATCGACGACTGCGAGCGCATCATCGCCGCCTTGAAGGTGCGCTTCCCCAAGATCGTCGGCCCGAAGAAGGACGACATCTGCTACGCCACGCAGAACCGCCAGGACGCGGTCAAGTTCATGGCGCCGCGCTGCGACGTGGTGATCGTGGTGGGCTCGCCCAACAGCTCCAACTCCAACCGGCTGCGCGAAGTCGCCCGCAACCTCGGCCGCGAGGCCTACCTGGTGGACAAGGCCGGCGAAATCCGCCCCGAATGGCTGGAAGGCAAGCGCTCCATCGGGGTGACGGCCGGCGCCTCGGCGCCCGAGGTCCTGGTCCAGGAGGTGATCCTGCGGCTCCAGGCGCTGGGGGCGCGGCGCGTGCGCGAGCTCGACGGGATCGAGGAGGCGGTGACTTTCCCCCTGCCGCGCGGGCTGGGCCCCCACGCGGAGCCGTCCGGAGCCCTTTAAACGCCGTTTGTCGGGCCGGATTTGCCGCTCGCGCGGGGTTCGCTTACCTTCTTGCCACGGAGGAAAGCGCCATGCGGAAGGACCGGGGTTTCACCCTGATCGAGCTGATCGTTGTCGTCGCCATCGTCGGCATCCTGGTGGCAATTGCGGTTCCTTCCTACCAGTCGCACCTGCGCAAGGGGCGCCGCGCCGAGGCGCAAAGCGTCCTCCTGGACGCCGCCAACAAGCAGCAGCAATATCTCCTCGATGCGCGCACCTACGCGCTCGATTCGGCGTTTCTCACGACGATCGGCGTGGGCCTGCCCGACACCGTCGCCACGTTCTACACGTTGACGGTGCTCCCGGCCGCGGCGACCACGCCGCCCACCTTCACCATCTCCGCCACGCCCAAGTCGGGTACCGCGCAGGAGCCTGACGGCACGCTCACCATCGACAACACCGGCCAGAAAACGCGCGCCGGCAACGTGGGCTGGTAGATGCGGCCCCGAGCGCAACGTTGGTCCGTCCCGCGCCAGGCGTCCGGATTCACGATCATCGAAATGATGATTGTGGTGACGATCCTGGCGATCCTGTCGGCGGTCGCCGCGCCCAACATGATCGACATGGTCCGCAACCAGCGCGTGAAGACGGCGAGCTTCGATACGTTCGCGGGGCTGGTGCTGGCGAGGAGCGAAGCGATCAAGCGCAACACCTCGGTCACGGTGACGCCGGTGTCGGGCGGCGACTGGGCGACCGGATGGGTCACCAAGGACACCAACGGCAACGTGCTATCGCGCCAGGATCCCCTCACCGGCGTGATCTTCACAGGCCCCGCCTCGGTCACGTTCACCGGGATGGGGCGCCTCAGCGCCGCGGTCGATCCCTTCACCCTCACCGCGACCAACCTCGGCACGGCAAGGGCGCGCTGCATCACCATCGACTTGAGCGGCAGGCCGGTTTCCAAACAGGGAGCGGGGACTACATGCTGACCCTTCCATCCCGCCATCGCGCGGTTCGCACGCAGCGCGGCACTTCCATGCTGGAAGTGCTGATCGCCATCGTGATCGTCGTCGTGGGCCTGCTGGGGCTCGCGGGCCTGCAGGCGCGCATCAACCTCGCGGAGCTGGAATCCTTCCAGCGTGCGCAGGCGATCGTGCTCACGCAGGACATGGTCGACCGCATCAACGCGAACCGCAAGAATGCGGTCAGCTACGTCACCACCACGCCGCTGGGCACCGGCGGGACCGTCGCCGATTGCTCCGCCGCCGGCATCACCACCATGGCCCTGCGTGACCAGTGCGAATGGAGCAATGCGCTGCTGGGCGCGGCCGAGACCAGCGGCAGCAGCACCCAGGTGGGCGCCATGATCGGCGCGCGCGGCTGCGTGACCGACCTGAGCGACGCCACCAAGCCTTACAAGCAATACCTGGTCGCCGTGGTCTGGCAAGGCCTCAATCCGACGGTCGCTCCGGGCGCGACCACCTGTGGATCAGGCTCCTACGGCAGCAACGACAAGACCCGCCGCGCGATGGTCGCCAACGTGGTCGTCGGCTGCCTGCAGAACAACCCCGCCAACCCGAACCTGTGCCTGTGAAAACCATGCCCCCGCGCCGCACCCGCCCCCCGCGCGCCATGGCCGGCGTGTCCCTGGTCGAGCTGATGATCTCCATCGTGCTCGGCATGATGGTGATCGCCGCGCTGGTCACGGTATTCGCAAGCACCAGCTCCGCGAGGAACGAGCTCGAGCGCACCAGCCGCCAGATCGAGAACGGCCGCTTCGCCATGGAGCTCATCGGCGACGACCTGCGGGTGGCCGGATTCTACGGCGAGCTGAACGTGGCCCAGGTCGCTCCCGCCGGGTCGCTCCTCGACCCGTGCTCCACCGCCGTCGCCGACTGGACGGGCGCCATCAACCTCGGCGTCCAGGCTTACGACACCGGCACGAGCGCCCCGAGCTGCGTCCCCTCCAGCCTCAAGGCCGGCACCGACATCCTCGTCGTGCGCCGCGTGGAAACGTGCGAGGCGGGCGTGGGCACCTGCCCCGCCGCGGTCAACGGAGTCGCGTACTTCCAGGTGTCCAAGTGCGCGACCGAATCGGTGACCACGCCCTTCGTGATCGGCCTGAAGGGCACCGCGGTCTTCAACCTCACCAACAAGGACTGCACGACGACCGCGGCGCTGCGCCAATACGTGGTGCACATCTACTTCATCAGCAAGAACAACGGCGCGAGCGAGTTGGTCCCCACCCTGAAGCGCCTCGAGTTCGACGGCGCGACGTTCACCGAGAAGCCGCTGGTGGAAGGCATCGAGGAGCTCAACATCGAATACGGGATGGACAACGACAACGACGGTGCCCCGGACGCCTACACCGCCGATCCCAGCAACTACACATACACCGGTTGCGCCGCGTGCAATTCGTGGAACAACTGGCCCAACGTGGTGAGCGCGCGCGTGAGCCTCCTCGCGAGGAACATCGAGGCGTCGCCCAATTTCACCGATTCCAAGACTTATACGCTGGGCAACGATACGCCTATTCCGGCCTGGTGCGCGTCGTGAACACCTCGGAGCGCAGGGAAAGACCCTCATGACGCGAAATCCAGGCCGCGAGCGCGGCGCGACGCTGCTCATCGTGCTCATCATGCTGGTGATGCTCACGCTCTTCGCGATATCGGCGATGAACACCGGCAACATCAACCTGAAGGCGGTGGGCAACATGCAGTCGCGCAGCGAGGCGCTCGACGCGAGCCAGGCGGCGATCGACAACGCGCTCAGCACGACGCAATTCGCCGACACCCCCGCGAACGCCATCCCGAATCCCTGCAACGGCGTGGCCAACACGCTGTGCACGGACGCCAACGGCGACGGCGTCGACGATTACACGACCACGCTCACCCCGCAGCCGGCGTGCTCGCAGGCGCGCGCGGTGAAGGTGAGGGAGCTGGTCATCGTGAGCGCGACCAGCGACGACCTCGCGTGCACGCAGGCCCAGCAGCAGGGCACTTTCGGAATCTCGGGCGCCACCGGCACCGGCGACTCCCTGTGCGGGCAGACCGTGTGGGACATCACCGCCCAGACGCTCTCGGCCGGGGCCACCGCCGCCAATTCCACGGTGAACGTAACGACCGTCCAGGGTGTGGGGGTGCGCGTGAAGGCCCTCGACATCGCCACCTCATGCCCGTAACTGCCAACCCTCCAAGGGGGCTCATTTGAAAAAGTCACTGCTTCGCTTCCCCGCCATCGCCACGGCGGCCTCGCTTTGCCTGTACCACCCGGCGATCGCCGAGGACATCGACCTGTTCACGAGCCCGAGCGGCACCTTCACCAATCCCAACGTCGTGATCATGATCGACAACAGCGCCAACTGGGAGGCCGCCAGCCAGCATTGGCCGGGCGGCATCAAGCAGGGCCAGTCGGAGCTGCGCGCCCTGCGCACCGTCGTGGGCGAAGTGAACGACAAGATGAACCTGGGCCTCATGCTCTTCACGCCGGGCTCGGGGTCGAACTTCAACGGCGCCTACGTGCGCTACCACGTGCGCCAGATGACCGCCGCGAACAAGACGCTGCTGCAGGACCTGATCGGCACGGATACGTGCGTGAACAATCCGAGCTTCGCCCTTCCGCCCAACTGCATCTACAACAACTTCAGCAGCCCGGCGGAAAAGGTCGGCTCGGCGAAGACCGACTACAGCGCCTCGCTCTTCGAGGTGTTCAAGTACTTCGGCGGCTACACCAATCCCGCCAACGCCAAGACCAACATCGCCGGCTCGCCGACCGACGCCTCGCATTTCGGCCCGTTCCGCTACGCCGGCGATCCGGACGCCAAGTCGGATCCGGCCGCCTATACGGGCGGCGCCGCGAAGACCGGATACACCTCGCCGATCACCGACGACAACCTGTGCGCGAAGAACTTCCTGGTGTTCATCGGCAACGGCTTTCCGTCGCAGGACGCGGCCGCGTCGCTCCTCACCGGGATCCAGGGCAGCGCCACGCAGCTCGCCATGCCGCAGTTCAACATGGTCACCAACAACGTGACGACCACGCTCGGCACCGACACGGTGTGCCGCAGCGCCGCCGCGTGCGGCACCGCCGCGGCGGCCAACACGTCTTTTGCCGGCTATGACAGCTACGCGTGCTCCGGCGGGACCGCGACTCCCGACGTGTCGCTCGGCACCGATCCGACGTGCCACACGGCAACACAGTGCGCAACGTATGCGCAGACGACCTTCCCCTCGTACACCAGCTATTACTGCACCGGCGGCTCCTCGACATCGCCGCAGAGCGGCACCGACAAAGCGTGCGAATCGGCCGCGGCTTGCGGCACGCGCGCGGCCGTGCTCTTCCCCGGGCACACCAACTACGCCTGCACCGGCGGCGCAGCGACGAGCGGCGCGGTTGCGCTCGGCGCCGACGGCACCACCGAGAGCCGCGCGGCATGCGCCGCGCGCGCGCAGACGGCATTCCCGGGGTACACGAGCTACTCGTGCACCGGCGGCACCGCCGTCGGGACCGTCACCACGACGTTGGCCGCCTCGGGCCAGGTTTGCGAGAGCGCGGCCTCCTGCTCGGGACGCCTCGCCACGGTCACGGGATTCACCGGGCACGACACGCTCACCTGCGGAGCGGGGCAGGCGAGCCTCAACCTCACCCCCGACGCCAGCTGCGAAAGCACCACGCAGTGCACCAACTCGATCACCGTCCCCGCCGGCTCGGCGCTCACCGCGCAGTGCAGCGGCGGCACCAGCTGCCCGGGCAACAAGCTGATCAACCAGACGCGGACGCTCACCTGCCTGCCCTCCAGCAATACCATGCTTCGTCCGGTGACCGCCAGCGATGCGACCTACACCGGGCAAACCATGCAGGGCACCGGCTGTACCGGCGCGGGCCTGCTGAGCGGCCAGACCATGAACGCCACCGACTGCAGCAGCGGCCAGACCATGCACGGCACGAATTCCTGCATGAACGGCCAGACCATCAGCGGCACCAAGGCGGTCAACACGGTGACGCCCACGGGCGCGCTCGCGACCCCCGGGACCAACAAGGCGCGTAACGCCGACGAGTGGGCCAAGTACCTCTTCACCACCGACGTGAGTGCGTCCCTGGGCCAGCAGAACGTCGTCACCTACACCATCGACGTCTTCAAGGACGCGCAGGACCCCGACGAGACCGCGCTCCTCATGAGCATGGCGAAGTACGGCGGCGGGCGCTATTTCCAGGCCACCAGCGAGCAGGCCATCCTGAACGCGCTGCGCGAGATCCTGGTGGAGATCCAGTCGGTGAACTCGGTGTTCGCCTCGGCGAGCCTGCCGATCAACGCGACCAACCGTTCACAGAACGAGAACCAGGTGTTCATCGGCATGTTCCGCCCGGATCCCGACGCGAAGCCGAAGTGGTACGGCAACCTGAAGCGCTTCCAGGTCGCGATCTTCGGCGCCGACGCGAAGCTCGCCGACGCCAACGGCAACGAGGCGATCGCCGCCACCACCGGATTCGTGACGGCGTGCGCGACCAGCTACTACACGACCGACAGCGGAACCTACTGGGACTTCTCCCCGCAGAGCGCCGGGAGCTGCCCGACGACGACGTTCAGCGCGAGCTCGGACTCGCCCGACGGCGGCGTGGTCGAGAAGGGCGCGGCGGGCGAAGTGCTGAGGAGAGGCAACGATCCCACCGCGGTGTCGCCCTTCACGGTGAACCGCACCATGTACACGTGCTCCGCCGCGCCCTGCACGTCCCTCACCACGTTCGACACCACCAGCGTGACGGCGGCGCGCACCGGCGCGGCGAGCACGGCGGAGAACGCCCTGATCGTGAGCTTCACCAAGGGAGCCGACGAGCTCGATGAAAACGGCAACGGCAGCAAGACCGAGCCGCGCCCCTCGATCCACGGCGACATCGCGCACTCGCGCCCGCTGCCGGTGAACTTCGGCGGAACCCGCGGGGTGGAGGTGTTCTACGGCTCCAACGACGGCGCGTTCCACGCCCTCAAGGGAAAGGACGGCACGGAGATGTGGTCGTTCGTGGCGCCGGAGCATCACGGCAAGCTGAAGCGCCTCTACGACAACACGCCCTACATCGCTTATCCGGGCATCGACGCGTCGCTGCCGCAGAGGCGCAAGGACTACTTCTTCGACGGCTCGGCGGGCCAGTACCAGACCTTCAAGACCGACCCGGTCACGGGCAAGGATGTCGTCGACAAGGTCTGGATCTTCCCGACCATGCGCCGCGGCGGACGCATGATGTACGCGTTCGACATCTCGAGCAGCACGCCGGCCTTGAAATGGGCGCAAGGCTGTCCGAACATGGCCGACGACACCAGCTGCACCACGGGCATGGACGGCGTGGGCCAGACCTGGTCCGTGCCCAACGTCGCGGTGACGAAGGGTTATGGATCCGGCGCGAAGCCGCTGCTCATCTTCGGCGGCGGCCTGGACGCGTGCGAAGACACCGACAGCGGGACCACGACCTGCACGACGTCGACCAAGGGCAACAAGGTCTATGTCCTGGACGCCGACACCGGCGTGCTGGTCAAGGCCTTCGACACCGACCGCAGCGTCCCGGCGGACGTGACGCTCATCGACCGCGACTTCGACGGCAAGGTCGACCACGTGTATGTGGCCGACACCGGCGGGAACCTGTACCGCATCGACCTGGTGGATCCCTCGACCCTCGCGTCGCGTGCATCGACCGCATGGACGATCACCAAGATCGCGGCGACCACCGGCGGCAGCCGCAAGTTCCTGTTCGGGCCGGCGTCGTTCGCCACCAGCGCCAACGTGTTCCTCGCGCTGGGCTCGGGCGACCGCGAGCGCCCGTTGATCGGCAACTATCCGTACACGACGCCGGTCACGAATCGCTTCTACATGTTCATCGACAAGTTCCCGGGGAGCGGCGTGATCGATCTCGACGGAACCACCATGCCACCAAGGCGGGACAGTGCGCGGCCAACCTCGGCGAGGCGCGCGGCTACGCGGTGAATCTCCTCAACGCCTCGGGCGTCATCGGCAGCGGCGGGCTTTGCGGCGGTACGCGATCGGGGACCTTCACGGGTGGCGGCCTGCCGCCGTCGCCGGTGGTCGGAACGGTACCCGTGAAGAAGGATCCCGCGTGCGTGGACAAACCGGGAGCTCCGTGCGAGACCAAGCCGATCAGCATCCTCATCGGCGGCATCAACCTGCAGGGAGCGGCGAGCTCGCCGATCGGCGCGCAGCAGCCGCCGGTCCCGATCAAGCAGATCCGTTCGCGCGTCTACTGGTACCCGAAGACGGGCCCCTAAGGCGGCACAACCCAGGGGCCGGGATTTTCCCGGCCCCTTTTCTTTTCCCGGCCGGGCCATCCGCTACAATATGGGTCTGTGGGCGCGCCTTTCGCGGCCCCCGGGCTGTTGTAGCTCAGTTGGTAGAGCAACTGATTCGTAATCAGTAGGTCGGAGGTTCGACTCCTCTCAACAGCACCATGAATTCGAGCGTTTGCCGCCCTGTTTCTGAACATGCCATTACAATGCGGCATGGCGACATATCAGGTTTGGGCGAGCATCACGCAAGTCGCCCCGGAGCGCTTCTTCGTCACGGTTTCGGCCGTTCCCAAGGATGAGCGAACGCAAGAGCGCACCGGCGGCGTAAAAACCGCGGAGGCCAGGACGCTCGACGATGCGAAGGCGGTGCGCGATCAGCTGGTGCTGGAGATCGGCAAGCGGCTCAGGGCGCGCGGGCACGTGATCCTGGACCTGATCGACGACTCCAAGTCCTAGCGTAAATATCAGCTGCGGTCTTTCTCCGGCAGACATCGATCGCGCTTGTCACTTCAGGAAGAAGCGGTAGGCGGGGTTCCCAGACTCGTCGGCGTAGTCGTAGCCCAGCTCGCGCAGGAACCTGCCGAGCGCCTGCTCGTCGCGCGCGGGAACCTGCAGCCCCACCAGCACGCGCCCCACGTCGGCGCCGTGGTTGCGGTAGTGGAAGAGCGAGATGTTCCAGGAGGAGCCCATGCGCGTGAGGAAGTTCATGAGCGCGCCGGGCCGCTCGGGGAACTCGAAGCGGTAGAGGCGTTCCGCGCTCTTCTGCGGCGCGCGCCCGCCCACCAGGTGGCGCCCGTGCAGCTTCGCCATCTCGTTGTCGGAAAGGTCCACCGCGGGCATGCCGTGGCGCGCGAGGCTCGCGATGAGGCGCGCGGTCTCGTCGCGCCCCGCGACGGAAACGCCGAGGAACACGTGCGCCTCGCGCCCCGCGGCGAAGCGGTAATTGAATTCCGTCACGCTGCGCTTGCCCAGCAGCGCGCAGAGGGCGCGGAAGCTGCCGGGACGCTCGGCAATGCTGACGGCGAGCACCGCCTCGCGATGCTCGCCCAATTCGGCCCGCTCGGCGACGAAGCGCAGCCGGTCGAAGTTCATGTTGGCGCCGGTGGCGACCGCGACGACGGTGCGCCCCTTGGCGCCGCGCCGCTCGATCCAGCGCTTGGCGCCGGCGAGCGCGAGCGCGCCCGCGGGCTCGAGGACGGTGCGCGTGTCCTCGAAGATGTCCTTGATGGCGGCGCAGATCTCGTCGGTGTCGACGCGCACCATGTCGTCGACCAGCTCCTGCGCGATGCGAAACGTCTCGCGCCCCACCTGGCGCACCGCCACGCCGTCGGCGAAGAGGTTCACGTGCGGCAGCGTCACGCGCTTGCCGGCCTTCAGCGACTGCGTCATGGCGTCGGAATCGACCGGCTCGACGCCGATCACCCGGGTGCGCGGCGAGACGCGCTTCACGTACGCGGCGATGCCCGCGATGAGCCCGCCGCCGCCCACCGGCACGAAGATGGCGTCGATCGGGCGCGGATGCTGGCGCAGGATCTCGAGGCCGACGGTGCCCTGCCCCGCGATCACCATCGGATCGTCGTAGGGATGCACGAAGGTCGCCTTCCCCTTGCGCGCCAGGCCGAGCGCATGCCGGTACGCCTCGAAATAGCTGTCGCCGTGCAGCACCACCTTCGCGCCGCGCGCGCTCACCGCGGCGACCTTGATGCGCGGCGTGGTGACCGGCATCACGACGGTGGCCGGCGCGCCGAGGCGCTGCGCGGCGAGCGCCACGCCCTGCGCGTGGTTGCCGGCGCTCGCGCAGATCACGCCGCGCTTCAGCCGCGCGGGCGCGAGGCTCGCCATCTTGTTGTACGCCCCGCGCAGCTTGAAGGAGAAGATCGGCTGCTTGTCCTCGCGCTTGAGGAGAATGTGGTTGCCGGTGCGCCGCGAGATGGCGGGCGCGGCATCGAGCGGGCTCTCGATCGCGACGTCGTAGACGCGGGCCGTGAGGATCTTCTCGAGGTAATCGTCGATCTTCATCGGCGAAGCATATCAAGAACGCCGCCTGGGTTATCCTTCGCGCATGGATGCGAACGCGCAGAAGAAGGCGGCCGCCGAGGCGGCGCTGCAATACGTCGAGGACGACATGGTGGTGGGCGTGGGCACCGGCTCCACGGTCAACTTCTTCATCGACGCGCTCGCCGCGAAGCGCGCGCGCATCAAGAGCACCGTGGCGAGCTCGGAGGCGAGCGCGAAGCGGCTGCGAGAGCTCGGGATCCCGGTGGTGGAGCTGAACGACACCGACGGCTGCGACCTCTATGTGGACGGCGCCGACGAGGTCACCGAGCATCTCGCGATGGTGAAGGGCGGCGGCGCCGCGCTCACGCGCGAGAAGATCGTCGCCTCGGCGAGCCGGAAATTCGTGTGCATCGCCGACGCCGGGAAGCTGGTGGGCGTGCTCGGCAGGTTCCCGCTGCCCGTCGAAGTGATTCCCATGGCGAGAAGCCTCGTCGCGCGCCGGCTGGTGAAGCTCACGGGCGGCGTGCCGGAGCTGCGCCGGGGAGTGACCACCGACAACGGCAACCTCGTGATCGACGTGCGCGGGCTGTCGATCGTGAAGCCGATGCAGCTCGAAACCGACATCGGCCTCATCGCCGGCGTGGTCGAGAACGGCATCTTCGCCCTGCGCCCCGCCGACATTCTCCTGCTCGGCACCGACCAGGGCGTGCGGCGAATCGATCGCCCGAAGTAGTCACACCTTGGGAACGTAGCCCTGCGCTGCATCGGCGCCCTCGCCGAAGAAGTGCTTGCGCATCTGCTCCTCGAGGTACTTGCGCGCGCGTGGATCCGCGAGATTGAGACGATTCTCGTTCACCAGCATCTTCTGGTGCTCGAGCCAGCCCTTCCACGCTTCCTTCGAGACGCTTTCCCAGAGGCGCTTGCCGAGCTCTCCGGGATAGGGCGGGAAGTCGAGGCCCTCGGCTTCCTTCTTGAGCTTCACGCAATTCACCATTCTCGCCATCAGATTTCCTTCACGAAGACCTTCGACCTGCGATCGTAATTGTAGAGCGCGGCCTTGCCTTCGGGGAGCCACGCGGGATCGGTCTCGACGAAGCCGCGCTCGATGAACCAGTGCGTGGTGCGCGTCGACAGCACGAAGATCGATTTCAGCCCCATCGCGCGCGCCTTCGCCTCGGCGTATGCGAGGAGCCGCTCGCCGCGCCCGCCGTCGCGGTGGAACGGATTCACCGCGAGGGCCGCGAGCTCCGCGGTCTTCTTGTCCGCAAAGGGATAGAGCGCCGCGCAGCCGAGAATGTTCCCCTCGGACTCGATCACGAAGAATTTCTCGATCTCGCCCTCGAGCGTCTCGCGCTCGCGCTTCACCAGCACGCCCTGCTGCTCGAGGGGCTCGAGGATCTGCACGATGCCGGCCACGTCCTCGGCGCCCGCCGCGCGGACATGCTCCGGGGATTCGGGCACCACCATCGTGCCGATCCCGTGGTGGGTGAAGAGCTCGATCAGGAGCGCCCCGTCCACGTGGCGGCTGATGAGATGCGCGCGCTTCACCGCGCTCGAGCACGCCTTGATCGCGCAGGGCAGGTAGATCTGCACGTCCTCGGGCAGGTTGTTGGCGGCGGTGAGCTCGCGCGCCTCCTTCACGGTGAGCTCCGAGATGAGCCGGCCCTTCGCATCGAGCGCCCCGGCGGTCTCGGTGAGGAAGATCAGCTTGTCGGCCTGCAACGCGATCGCGGTGGAGGTCGCCACGTCCTCGAGCGTGCAGTTGAAGACGTCGCCGGTGGGGGAGAAGCCGAGTGGCGAGATCAGCACCACCTCGTGGTCCTCGAGGCGCCTGCGAATGCCTTCCGCGTCGATCTTGCGCACCTCCCCGGTGTGCTGGAAGTCGATCCCCTTCACCACGCCCACGGGCTTCGCGGTCACGAAGTTTCCCGACGAGACGCGGATATCGGCGCCCCACATGGGGCTGTTGGCGAGCTCCATCGACAGGAGCGCCTCCATCTCGACCCGCACGATGCCGTTGGCTTCCTTCACGCAGGCGAGCGCCTTGCCGTCGGTGACGCGGCGGTTCTGCTCGTAGCGCGGGGTCACGCCGTGCTGGCGCATCTGCTCCTCGATCTGCGGTCGCGTGCCGTGCACCAGCACCACGCGCACCTCCAGGCTCACCAGCACGTTGATGTCGTGCGTGAGCTGCTGGAACTCGCCGTCGGCCAGCACTTCGCCGCCGAAGGCGATCACGAAAGTCGCCCCGCCCCAGCGGTGGATGTAGGGCGTGGCCGCGCGAAACCATTTCACGAAGGCTTCGGTCTTGAGCTTGGGGTTCTTCGCCATGGCCGCGATTCTAGCTCGCTCGCGCGGAACGCCGCACGGGATCAGGCAGAGAAATCACCCCACAGCGCGTTGATCGCGGCGAGCGCGGCGATGGGCGCGGTCTCGGTACGCAGCACGCGCGGGCCGAGCGAGACGCTGACGCAGCCCTGCGAAGCGGCGAGCTCGCGCTCGCGCTCGGAGAGCCCGCCCTCGGGGCCGATGAGGAGCTCGACCGCGCCCGTGGGCCGGGGCTGGGCGGCCAGGGGCGGCGCGCCCGGCGTGAGCGCCCAGCGCGGCGTCTCCGAGGCGACCGCGATCCAGCTCATGAAGCCCAGCGTGGGGCGCACCTCGGGGATGCGGTTGCGGCCCGACTGCTCGCACGCGGCGACCGCCACGCGGCGCCAATGGGCCTCGCGCTTCGCGGCGCGCTCGGCGGAAAGGCGCACCACGCTGCGGTCGCAGATGAGCGGCTGGATCCAGGCCACGCCCAGCTCCACCGACTTCTGGATGATCCAGTCCATCTTGTCGGCCTCCGGCAGGCCCTGCACCAGGCCCGCGGCGATCGACCCTTCGTTCTCCGCGTCGCGCCAGGCGCCGACCTTCACGTCCACGCGATCCTTGTCGATGCGCTGGATGGCGGCTTCGTATTCGCCGCCGCGGCCGTCGAAGACGACGATGGCGTCGCCGGCCTTCAGGCGCAGCGCCTTGGCCACGTGCTGCGCGGCCTCGGGGGCGAGCGCGATCTGCGCGCCGGGACCGAGGCGCACGTCGCAATGAATGCGGGGCAGAGGCAAGGCAGCCGCTCAGAAGCTCATGCAGGCCGCCGAGAGGATCCCCACGCCGAGCGAAGCCGAGCCGAGGAAGAAGCCCTGCGCGCCGTTGCCCGCCGGGATATCGCGCGTGATCGATGGGATCGCGAGCTTCACCGCGACGAAAGCCGCGACCTGCACGAAGAGCGCGATCACGCCCCAGATCGCCATGTCCACGAGGCTCACGCTGTGCTGGATGGCGGATGCGAGCGGCACGACGAAGCCCAGGAGCGCCCCCGACAGGCTGAACGAGGCCGCCATGTTGCCCTCGCGGATGAGCTGCATCTCGCGGTAGGGCGTGATGCGGATGTAGATCGCGATGAAGAGCGCGAGCAACACCAGCGATACGGCGAGGTAGACGAGGAAATCGTCGAACCCGGCGAACGAATCGAAGACTTCTCTACCCATGGCGCTCTCCTGGTGTCAGACGAAATAGTGCGGCACGAAGCGGCTCGTGTTGCGCGTGATGGGCGAGGCGTCTTCGCGGATGCCGATGCCCGCGGCCTCCTCGCCCACGATCCACGAGCCGATCACGGTGTAGTTTCCATCGAAGCGCGGCAGCTCGTGATAGGCCTGCCAGATGAAGCCCTCGGCGCCGTACTCGCCCGGTGCCTCCAGCGTCGCGCCCTCCGCGGTGATCGAGACGTTGGCGCCCTCGCGCGAGTAGATCGGCTTCTTCACGTAGTCCGTGGAAAAGCGACCCGGCTCGAAGCTCGCCGCGAGGAGGTTCGGGTGGTCGGGAAACATCTCCCAGAGGATCGGCAGGATGGCCTTGTTCGACAGCAGCATCTTCCACGGCGGCTCGATCACCGTCATCGCGCGCGCGAGGAGATGCTCGCCGAACGCCTCGCGCACCAACCACTCCCACGGGTAGAGCTTGAAGAGCGCGGCGATCGCGCGATCCTCGAGGTCGACGAAGCGCGCGCCGTCCCAGCCGATGTCATCGACGGCGAGGGAGCGCGCGTCCAGGCCCGCCTGGATCGCGGTGTCGCGCAGGTAGTCGAGGTTGCCCTGGTCCTCGGCGGACTCGGGATCGGCGCTGAAATGCACGCGCCCGTCGCCGGGGAGCGCGCCGCGCATCGCCTTCCAGCGCTCGATCAGCTTCTCGTGGATGGAGTTGAACTGGTCGGCGTCGGGAAGAACGTCCTGCAGCCAATACCACTGCACGACGCTCGCCTCGAGGAGCGCGGTGGGTGTGTCGGCGTTGTACTCGAGCATCTTGGGCTCGCCTTCGCCGTTCCACGAGAGGTCGAAGCGCCCGTAGAGCGACTTGTCGCCGTCGGCCCAGGAACGCTCGATCAATTCGTGGAACGGCTCGGGAATGGCGAAACGCCCATAGTCGCGCTTGCCGATCACGTGCGCCACCGCTTCGAGGCAGCGCTGGTGCAGCTCGGCCGTGGCCGCTTCCAGCGTGTCGATCTCCCCGGCGCTGAAGCGGTAGGCGGCGCGCTCGTCCCAGTAGACGCCGTCGATCGAGTGGAAGACGAAGCCCAGGGCCTCGACCTTCTGCGGCCAGTCGATGCGGGGGATGCGCGCCTCGCGTTGCACGGGATCTAGCCGCCCGAGGCGTGCGCCGACGAGCCGAAGCCGCCGCGCGAGACGCTCGAGCTCGACACCGCGCGCGATCCGATGCGCGTGCCGTCGCTCCACGAGCCCCGGCCCGCATAGGAGCTGTGCGAATAGGCCGGGCCGTACCAGTAACCGCTGGAGGCGTGCCGGGGCTCGGTGGCGGGCCTGCAGTCCTGGGGCTTGTTGGCCCAATCGGCGAGGCAGTCGTCGCGCGACTTGTAGACGTCGCGGCGCGTGTCGTCGTCGCTCGAGCACGCGGAAACGGCCGCGATGCCGGCGAGCACGAGCGTCACACGCGACGACCTGCGCAGTTTCCTCAGCATCCGGCGTTCTCCCCCCGAAAACTAGCCGACCAGCTCGCGCACGTAATTGGGCAATGCGAACACCGCGCGATGGGTCTCGCCGTTGTAGTACTGGAGGTCGCCCACGCCGCGCGCGGCGATCCTGCGGTCGACCTCCGGCGGGTCGAGCGCGCGCGGATCGAGCGTGTCGGAGGCGCAGGCGAAGCCCCAGATCGAGCCGTAGACCGGAATATGCACGAAATACGGCGTCACCACCTTGAAAACGCGGCGCAGGTTGTCGAGGGTGTGGCGCACGCGTCGCGCATGGGAGAAGGGCGAGCCCAGGTGCAGCGTGAGCGCTCCCCCCGGAGCCATGGCGCTGCGCGCGAGCGCGAAGGTCTCGGGGGAGTAAAGCTCGACGGAGGGACCGACGGGATCGGTGAGATCCATCGTCACGATGTCGTAGCGCGCCGTGGTCCCCCGCAGGTAGGCGAGCCCGTCGCCGACCGTCACCTTGAGCCGCGGGTTGTCGAAGGCACCGCGATGCACGGACGCGAAGCGCGCCTTGGCGACTTCGATCACCTCGGGGTCGAGCTCGGCCATGTGCACGACTTCCAGCGTGGAGTGCTTGAGGAGCTCCTCCGAGGAGCCGCCGTCGCCGCCGCCTATCACCAGGGCGCGCCGGGGATTCGGATGCGCGATCGCCGTCGGATGCACCAGGTTCTCGTGGTAGAAGAACTCGTCGCGCTCCGACGTCATGTTGAAGCCGTCGAGGCGGAAGATGCGGCCGAGCTCGGGGGTGTCGTAGACCTCGAGGAGCTGGAAGGGCGTCCGGCGGCGCTCGACGAGCGTGCCTTCGAACCAGACGCCGCTCCCCTCGTTCAGCCGCTCGAGGATCTTCTCAGGCAACGCGCTTCTTGAGCGGGAGGTCTTTGCCACGGATGACGCGCTCCACCATCACGTCGGCGGGCTTGAGGGCCTTGAGGAGCGTCGCATAGACCGCCTCGGCCTTGCCGGTGTTGTCCGCGGTGAAGTTGCAGACGTAGACATCGAGCGTCGCACCGTCGCGTTCCGGCCAGGTATGGATGGCGAGGTGAGATTCGGCGAGCACGACCGCGCCGGTGGCGCCGCCGTCCTGGGCGCCGTCATGGCCGTCGAATTGGTAGAAATGGTCGCCAAGGACCGTGAGGCCTACGTCCGTACAGGCCTTGACGCAGAGCTCGCGCAGCTTTTGGGACGAGACCAGCAGCTCGCCCTTCTGGCAGTTGTAGAGATCGGCAATGATGTGCAGTCCCTTCACTTCGATACCCCCTTCCAAGCAAAAGTCCGCTAGTAAGGGACTGTACTCGCGCGACCTCGGGCGTTCCGCAAATTGCGGGACGCCCCTAGACCCAGGGCGGAGGGTGCAGTCCTTCTTGCAGAGGTTTACCCAAGCGAAAAATATCGCGGTGAAAAAGTGCGCAAGTATAATCGCATAAGTTGTGCCACGTACAGCATTTTCAAACCCGTTCAGCTTCGATTCAGGCGCGATTCCGCCTTGCCTTCGAAACATCCCGATGCCCGACACGCCCGCACCACAAGCTTCCCATGCCGACCTCGTCAACGCCATACGCGCCCTCGCGATGGACGCGGTGCAGCAAGCCAATTCCGGCCACCCCGGCATGCCCATGGGCATGGCGGAGATCGCCGAGGCGCTGTGGCGCCGGTTCCTGCGCCACAACCCGAAGAACCCTTCCTGGGCCGACCGCGATCGCTTCGTCCTTTCCAACGGCCACGGCTCGATGCTCCAGTACGCTCTGCTGCACCTCACCGGCTACGAGCTGCCGATCGCGGAGATCCGCAACTTCCGCCAGCTGCATTCGCGCACGCCCGGCCATCCGGAGTTCGGCTACACGCCGGGCGTCGAGACCACCACGGGACCGCTCGGACAGGGCCTCGCCAATGCCGTGGGCTTCGCGCTCGCCGAAAGGCTCCTCGCCGCGGAGTTCAATCGCCCCGGGCACGCGATGGTGGACCACTTCACCTACGTCTTCGCGGGCGACGGCTGCCTCATGGAAGGCATTTCCCACGAGGCTTCGTCGCTCGCCGGAGTGCTCGGCCTCGCCAAGCTGATCGCGTTCTACGACGACAACGGCATCTCGATAGACGGCAGAGTGCAGGGGTGGTTCCGGGACGACACGCCGAAGCGCTTCTCGGCCTATGGCTGGAACGTGATCGCCGACGTGGATGGCCACGATTCGCGCGCGATCGCCGCGGCGATCGACAAGGCGCGCGCCGGCAATGGCAAGCCGACGCTCATCTGCTGCAAGACGGTGATCGGCAAGGGCGCGCCGACGCGCGCCGGAACGGCGAAGGCCCATGGCGAGGCGCTCGGCGCCGAGGAGATCGCCGCCACGCGCGCCGCCCTCGGCTGGAAATACGCGCCCTTCGAGATTCCCGAAGCCATCTATCGCGAGTGGGACGCGACCGCGAGCGGCGCGAAGCTCGAAGCCGAGTGGAACGCGCGCTTCGCCGCCTATCAGGGGGCGCACCCCGACCTCGCCCGCGAGTTCAGGCGGCGCATGGCGGGCGAGCTCCCCGCGGACTGGAAGGCGACCGTCGACGCGCTCGTCGCGGGGGCGAACGAGAAGGCGCAGAGCGTTGCGAGCCGCAAGGCTTCCCAGCTCGCGCTCGAAGCCATCGGCCCGCGGCTCCCGGGCCTTGTCGGCGGCTCCGCGGACCTCACCGGATCCAACCTGACCCTGTGGTCCGGCTCCAAGCCCGTCACCGGCAGCGAGCCCGGCAACTACGTCTACTTCGGCGTGCGCGAGTTCGCCATGGCCGCGATCGGCAACGGCCTCGCGCTGCACGGGGGCTTCATCCCGTACTCGGGAACGTTCCTCACCTTCTCCGACTACTCGCGCAACGCGCTGCGCATGGCCGCGCTCATGAAGGCGCGCAACATCTTCGTCTTCACCCACGACTCGATCGGGCTGGGCGAGGACGGGCCGACCCACCAGGCGGTCGAGCACGTCGCGAGCCTGCGCCTGATCCCGCGCATGGACGTGTGGCGGCCGTGCGACACGGTGGAAACCGCGCTCGCGTGGGCGGCGGCCATCGAGCGCAATGACGGGCCCACCTCGCTCGCGCTCTCGCGCCAGAACCTGCCCTTCATGAAGCGCTCCGCCGAAACGATCGGCGCCGTTCGCCGCGGGGGTTATGTGCTCGCCGAGGCCGCGGGAGCGCCGCGCGCGGCGATCATCGCCACCGGCTCCGAGGTCTCCATCGCCGTGGCCGCTCAGAAGGCGCTCGCCGAGTCCGGCATCCCGGTGCGCGTCGTCTCCATGCCGTGCACCAGCGTCTTCGACCGCCAGGATGCGGCGTGGCGCGAGAGCGTCCTGCCGAAGGGGCTGCCGCGCGTGGCGATCGAGGCCGGCGTTCCCGATTATTGGCGCAAGTACGTGGGGCTCGACGGCGAAGTGATCGGCATCGACCGCTTCGGCGAGTCGGCGCCGGCGCCCGACGTCTACAAGTTCCTCGGCGTCGACGCCGAGCATCTCGTCGCGGCGGTCAAGCGCGTTGTCTGATGTCGCATCCCGCATCGTGGTGCGCGCGGCGACGCGCGCCGACGCCGCCGCCATCGCGCGCGTGCAGCACGAGAGCTGGCGCACCACCTACGCCGGCATCCTGCCGCTCGACGTGATCGAGAGCCACGCGAGCGACCTCACCGGCGCCACGTGGGCGCGGCGCATCGCGCGCGCCCCCCCCGGCGCCGCGACCTGGATCGCGGAGCGCTCCGGCAAGATCGTGGGCTTCGCCCACTGCGGCCCGGCGCGCACCGAGGTCGAGCGCCTCGACGGCGAGATCTACGCGCTCTACGTTCTGCAGAAGCACCAGCGCCGCGGCGTGGGGCGCGAGCTGGTGCGCGAGTGCGCGCGCCACTTCGTGCGCCAGGGCGTGTTCGGCTTCTTCCTCTGGGTGCTGCGCGCCAACCGCGCGCGCATGTTCTACGAGGCCCTCGGCGGCGAGGCGCTCGCCGAGAAGGTCGAACGGCTCGGCAAGCACGACTTTGCCGAGATCGCGTACGGGTGGAAGGACTTGACCTCGTTGGTGGCTCCCGCCGATTGAAGCGGTTGCTGGCTCGGGCGAGGCACGAGTGCCGTTCCTGTCGACCCGGCGCCATCTCCTTCAAGAGCGTTAGTTAAGAATCTTGATGTGGGCGGCGCGATGTCGAGCAACCACCCGGGCGCCTCTCGACAGGAACGCCACTCGTCCTCGCCCGTCGCAACACCCGTCGTCCACGACGCTATGTATTTGATCCGCTTTGATGCTCCTCGCATCGACGCCCGGCCAGTGCACGGGCAGCCCATTTTCGTGGGCTGCAGCTCGTGGCCGCGTTGCGCATCGCCATTCTTTTTCGGCGAGCCACTTCAAAATCGGGACGATCGTGGAAATCGGCTTCCTTCCGAGCGAGGTCGAACATGCCGCGCAATCCGGGCGCCGTGCCGTTCATCTCGAGAGGCGGCCAGGGGGTTGCGCGAGCACCGGGAAAACAATGTCGCGCTTTTTCCCGTCACCTAGGGGCATCGACGAAAGCTCTCCGTCCCAATCGGCTAAAATGACAAGCTTCCCCGCGCACTTCCCCGGAGCATTCACCCCATGACTGTCCGCGTCGCCATCAATGGCTATGGCCGCATCGGCCGCAACATCCTGCGTTCCCACTACGAGGACGGCAAGTCGCACGACCTGCAGATCGTCGCGGTCAACGACCTCGGGCCGGTCGAGACCAACGCGCACCTCACGCGCTTCGACACCACCCACGGCAAGTTCCCCGGCAAGGTCGAGGTGGACGGCGACCACATGGTCGTGGCGGGCGACCGCATCAAGGTGTTCGCGCAGCGCGACCCGGCGCAGATTCCCTGGGGCAGCCTCGGCGTGGACGTGGTGCTCGAGAGCACCGGCTTCTTCACCACCAAGGAGAAGGCCGCGGCGCACATCCGGGGCGGCGCGAAGAAGGTCATCATCTCGGCGCCCGGCGGCAAGGACGTGGACGCGACCGTGGTCTACGGCGTGAACCACAAGACGCTGAAGGCTTCGCACACGGTGATCTCCAACGCCTCGTGCACCACCAATTGCCTGGCGCCCCTGGTGAAGCCGCTGCACGACGCGATCGGCGTCACCGCCGGCCTCATGACCACCATCCACGCCTACACCAACGACCAGGTGCTGGTGGACGTGTTCCACGAGGACCTGCGGCGCGCGCGCTCGGCGACGCACTCGATGATCCCCGCCAAGACCGGCGCCGCGGCCGCCGTGGGCCTGGTGCTGCCGGAGCTGAACGGCAAGCTCGACGGCTTCGCGTTCCGCGTGCCCACCATCAACGTGTCCATCGTCGACCTGTCGTTCATCGCCGCGCGCGACACCAGCGTGGACGAGGTCAACTCGATCATGAAGAAGGCCTCCGAGGCCGGGGATCTCAAGGGCATCCTCGGCTACAACACGGGCCCGCTCGTCTCGGTGGACTTCAACCACGACCCGCGCTCGTCGATCTTCGACGCGACGCTCACCAAGGTCTGCGGGCGGCTCGTCAAGGTGTGCAGCTGGTACGACAACGAGTGGGGCTTCTCCAATCGCATGCTCGACGTGACGCTCGCATTGATGCAGGCGAAGTGAGGAATCCTTTCACCGCCCACCCGCGGGAGGTCGGCGAGAGCTACCTCCGGCACGGCGCTTTCGCCTGCCGCTACGGCCTGAAGATGACGCTGGGCGGCCTCGCCGCCCTCGTCCACGGGCTCATGCCCTTCCTCTTCGAGACCACCGGCAGCCGCGTCACGCGCGAGCTCAACCAGGCGCTCGAGGAATCGCGGGCGCGGGCGGCGCGGCGCGAGGACCGCGCATGAAGATGCTCGCGATGGCCGAGCTCGACCTGGCCGGCAAGCGCGTGTTCATCCGCTCCGACCTGAACGTGCCGATGGACGATGGCGGGGGCATCAGCGACGACACGCGCATCCGCGCTTCCATCGCCGCCTACAAGCTCGCGCTCGACAAGGGCGCCGCGCTGATGGCGACCTCGCACCTGGGCCGCCCCACCGAAGGACAGTTCTCGCAGGCCGACTCGCTCGCACCGGTGGCGCGGCGCCTCGAAGAGCTCATGGGCCGCCCGGTGGCGTTGAAGCGCGACTGGGTCGAAGGCGTGCAAGTGAATGCGGGCGAGTTCGTGCTCCTCGAGAACTGCCGCTTCAACAAGGGCGAGAAGAAGGACGACGAAGCCCTCGCGCGCAAGTACGCGGCGCTCTGCGACGTCTATGCGAACGACGCATTCGGCAGCGCGCACCGCGCCGAGGCCTCCACCCATGGCGTGGCCCGGTTCGCCAGGCTCGCGTGCGCGGGGCCGCTCCTCGCCGCGGAGATCCAGGCCCTGGGGCGCGCGCTCGCCAGCCCGAAACGCCCGCTGGTGGCGATCATCGCCGGCTCCAAGGTCTCCACCAAGCTCACCATCCTCAAGTCGCTGGCGGCCAAGGTCGACGGGCTCATCGTGGGCGGCGGCATCGCCAACACGTTCATGCTCGCCGCCGGGCTCGCGATCGGCAAGTCGCTGTGCGAGCCCGGCCTCGCCCCGGAGGCGAAGGAGATCATGGTGATGATGGAAGCGCGCGGCGCGGCCGTACCGATTCCCGCCGACGTCGTGTGCGGCAAGAGCTTCGCCGCCGATACGCCGGCGCGCGCCAAGGCGGCGAGCGACGTCGAAGACGACGACCTCATCCTCGACATCGGTCCCGCGACCGCCACGCTCTACGCGAGCATCCTGCGCGGGGCGGCACGCTCGCGGCGATCGCCAAGTACGGCGTCACCGGCCGCATCGGCTACATCTCCACCGGCGGCGGCGCCTTTCTCGAATTCCTCGAGGGGAAGACCCTTCCCGCGGTGCAGATCCTCGAAGAACGCGCCAGGGAAAACCGATGACCGCAATGCTGCGCAGCACCAAGATCGTCGCCACGCTGGGCCCCGCCTCGAGCGAGGCCTCGGTGCTCGAACGCATGTTCCTCGCCGGCGTGGACGTGGTGCGCCTCAACTTCTCCCACGGCACCGCCGAGGACCACATCAAGCGCGCCGAGCTGGTGCGCGACACCTGCCGCAAGGTGAACCGCGCGGTGGGCATCATGGCCGACCTGCAGGGGCCGAAGATCCGCGTCGGCAAGTTCAAGGACGGCAAGATCGTGCTTAAGACGGGCGACCCGTTCGTGCTCGACGCGAACGTGGTGCTCGGCGACCGCGAGCGCGTGGGCCTCGACTACAAGGAGCTGCCGCGCGACGTGAAGGCGGGCGACGTGCTGCTGCTGGACGATGGCAAGCTCGTGCTCGACGTGGTCAACGTGCAGGGCAGCGAGATCCAGACCGTGACGCGCCACGGCGGCGTGCTTTCCAACAACAAGGGCATCAACCGCCAGGGTGGCGGATTGACCGCGCCGGCATTGACTCCCAAGGACATCGACGACATACGCACCGCGGCGCAGATGAAGGTGGATTACCTCGCGGTGTCTTTTCCGAAGAGCGGCGCAGACATGTACATGGCGCGCGAGCTCCTGCGCGCGGCCGGCGGCCAGGCGATGCTGATCGCCAAGATCGAGCGCGCCGAGGCGATTCCCGCCCTCGAGGACATCATGCACGCGTGCGACGGCATCATGGTCGCGCGCGGCGACCTCGCGGTGGAGGTGGGCGACGCGACGGTGCCCGCGCTGCAGAAACGCATGATCCGGCTCGCGCGCGAGCTGAACAAGATCACCATCACCGCCACGCAGATGATGGAGTCGATGATCTCCTCCCCGGTGCCGACGCGCGCCGAGGTCTCGGACGTCGCCAACGCGGTGCTCGACGGCACCGACGCCGTGATGCTCTCCGCGGAGTCGGCATCCGGCCAGTATCCGGTGGAGACCATCGCCGCGATGAACCGCATCTGCATCGAGGCCGAGAAGTCGCAGCCGGTCACCCTCGAGAGCGAGTTCCTGAACCGCGTCTTCACCCGCGTCGACCAGTCGATCGCGATGGCGGCGCTCTTCACCGCGTATCACCTGAAAGTGAAGGCGATCGCCTCCCTCACGGAGTCGGGATCGACCGCGCTCTGGATGTCGCGCCTGAATTGCGGCGTGCCGATCTACGCCCTCACCGCGCAGACCTTCACGCGCTATCGCTGCACGCTCTTCCGCGACGTCTATCCGCTGATGGTGAAGTACGTCGGCCACGACCGCGAGGAGCTCCTCGCCGAGGCCGAGGCGGTGATGGTCGCCAACGGCGCGGTCAAGCCCGGCGATCTCATCGTGCTCACCATCGGCGAGCCGATCGGCAAGTCCGGCGGCACCAACACGATGAAGATCGTGAAGGTCGGCGAGCACCGCGGCCGCAACGGCTGACAACCAGCGCAATGGTCTCGGGTAAAATTATGGGTTCCACGATTCTGTTCAACCGCGGCGCGCCTCACACGGCGCCCGATTTCGAGGCCACGCCATGGATACCAAGCTGATGACCGAGACCGCCCGCGCCATGGTCGCGCCGGGCAAGGGACTGCTCGCCGCCGACGAGAGCGCGGGCACCTGCAAGAAGCGCTTCGACTCGGTGAATGTCGAGTGCAGCGAGGAGAACCGGCGCGCCTACCGCGAGATGCTGTTCACCACGCCGAAGCTCTCCGAGCACGTGAGCGGCGTGATCCTCTTCGACGAGACGCTGCGCCAGAAGACGAAGGACGGCGTGAGCTTCGCCGAATACCTGAGGAAGAACGGCATCATTCCCGGCATCAAGGTCGACGCCGGCGCCCAGGACATGGCGCTGCACCCCGGCGAGAAGGTGACCGAGGGACTCGACGGCCTCGCCAGGCGCATGGACGAATACTTCAAGCTCGGCGCGCGCTTCGCCAAGTGGCGCGCGGTGATCACGATCGGCGAGGCGATTCCCTCGACCGCGTGCATCGAGGCCAACGCGCACGCGCTCGCGCGCTACTCGGCGATCTGCCAGGGGGCGGGCATCGTCCCGATCGTCGAACCCGAGGTACTGCTCGACGGCAACCACACCTGCGAGCGCAGCGAATCGGTGCACCAGGAGACGCTCGAGACCCTCTTCCACGAGCTGAAGCGCCAGGGCGTCTCGCTCGAGCACCTGATCCTCAAGGCGAGCATGGTGGTCTCGGGCAAGGCGAACGTGCGCCAGGCGGGCGTGCCGGAAGTCGCGCAGAGAACGCTGCGCGTGCTGAAGCGCACCGTTCCCGCGGCGCTTCCCGGCGTGGTGTTCCTGTCGGGCGGCCAGACCGACGAGAACGCCACGGCGCACCTCGACGCGATGAACCGCATGGGTGGCCTGCCGTGGCCGCTCACATTCAGCTACAGCCGCGCGCTGCAGGCGGTCGCGCTCAACACGTGGCGCGGCGCCGCAGCCAACGTCGCTGCCGCGCAGAAGGCCTTCGGCCATCGCGCGCGCATGAACAGCCTCGCCGCGCAAGGCCAATGGAGCACGAGCCTCGAGAAGCAGGCCGCCTAGGCAGGCATGTACGAATCCAAGATCGAGTCGCTGCCGCTCGTCGGTCGCGGCAAGGTGCGCGACATCTACGCGGTCGGCGGCGACAGGCTCCTCCTCGTCGCGACCGATCGCCTCTCGGCGTACGACGTCGTCCTGCCCACGCCGATCCCCGAGAAGGGGCGCGTGCTCACCGAGCTCGCCAACTTCTGGTTCGAGCGCCTGAAGGCGATCATCCCCAACCATTTGACCGGCATCGACCCGGAGAGCGTCGTGGCGCCGGGCGAGCGCAACGAGGTGCGCGGGCGCGCCGTCGTGGCCAAGCGCATGCAGCCGCTGCCGGTCGAGGCGGTGGTGCGCGGCTATCTCGAGGGCTCGGGATGGAAGGAGTACCGCGAGTCGCAGAGCGTCTGCGGCGTGGCGCTGCCGCCGGGCTTGAAGCAGGCCGCGCGCCTGCCCCAGCCCATCTTCACGCCCGCCACCAAGGCCGAGGCCGGCCACCACGACGAGAACATCACCTTCGAGCGCATGGCCGCGATGGTGGGCGCGGCGCGCGCCGACGAAGTGCGCAACGCCGCGCTCGCGCTCTACCAGGCGGCGGCGCAATACGCGTTCACGCGCGGCATCATCATCGCCGACACCAAGTTCGAGTTCGGGCTCGACCGCAGCGGCACGCTGCACCTCATCGACGAGGCGCTCACGCCCGACTCCTCGCGCTTCTGGCCGCTCGACACCTACCACGAGGGCGCGAGCCCGGAGAGCTTCGACAAGCAATACGTGCGCAACTGGCTCGACTCGATCGGCTTCGCGAGGAAGCCGCCGGCGCCGGCGATGCCGGACGAGGTCGCGCGGAAGACGAGCGAGAAGTACCAGGAGGCATTGCGCAGGCTCACCGCCAGCTCAGGCTGAACCCGGTTGCCGGCTCGGGCGAGGACGAGTGCCGTTCCTGTCGAGAGGCGCCCGGGTGATTGCTCGACATCGCGGCGCCCAGATCAAGCCTCTTAACTAACGCTCTTGAGGGAGGTGGCGCCGGGTCGACAGGAACGGCACTCGCCCTCGCCCGTCGCAACACCCGTCGTCCGCGACGCTATATTTGTGCTCCGCTTTGATGCTCCTCGCATCGACGCCGGTTAGTGCACGGGCAGCCCATTTTCATGGGCTGAAGATCGTGACCGCGTCGCGCATCGCCGTTCTTTTCGGCGAGTCAAATTCAAGTCGCACGGTGGTGGAAATCGGCTTCCTTCCGAGCGAAGTTGAGCCTGCCGCGCAATCCGGTCGCCGAAAGAGTACCGACTTATAATCGAACGATGACGGCCCGCATCGATCCCCGCACCCTCACGCGTGAGCTCCTCGCTTTCAACACCATCAATCCACCGGGGATGGAGCGCGCCTGCGCGCAGAGATTGGGCGGGGAGCTCGAAAGCGCGGGCTTCGGCGTCGCCTACCACGAGTTCGCCGAGGGCCGCACCAGCCTCATCGCGCAGATCGGCGGCGCCGCGAAGCCGCCCATCTGCTTCACCGGCCACATCGACACGGTGCCGCTGGGCGCGGCGCTCTGGCATCACGACGCCTTCGCCGGCGAGACCGACGGCGACCGCATGTATGGGCGCGGCTCGACCGACATGAAGAGCGGCATCGCGGCCTTCGTCGCCGCGGCGGTCGGTCTGGCGCCGCGCCTCGCCGCGAGCCCCGGCATCGTCATCGTGATCACCGCCGGCGAGGAGATCGGCTGCGAGGGGGCGAAGTATCTCGCCGACAGGAAGCTCCTCGAGCGCGCCGGCGCGATCGTCGTCGCCGAGCCCACGGCGAACTACCCTTACATCGGCCACAAGGGGCTCGCATGGTTCGAGATCGAGACCGAGGGCGTGACCGCGCACGGCTCGATGCCGGAGATCGGCGACAACGCGATCCTCAAGATGGCGCGCGTGATCGGCGACCTCGAGAAGTTCCGCTTCGCGGTGGACTCGCACGACGTGATGGGCAAACCGACGTTGAACGTCGGCACCATCCGCGGCGGGCTCAATACCAACTCCGTCCCCGACGAGGCGCGCATCACCGTGGACACGCGCACCGTTCCGGGCGTGGACCATGCGCACCTGTGCGCCTCGCTCGAGTCGCTGCTCGCCCCCCGCGGGGCGCGCGTGCGCAAGATCGTCGACACGCCGTCGCTCTACACCGAGCCCGCGAACGAGTGGGTGCAGGAAGTATTCGAGATCTGCGCGCCGTTCCTCGGCGAGCGCCCGGCGCCGAAGACCATCACCTTCTCCACCGACGGCTCCGACCTGAAGCGCGGCTTCGGCGGCCCGCCCGCGGTGATCCTCGGGCCCGGCGAGCCGAAGCTCGCGCACCAGACCGACGAGTGGTGCTCGGTCGCGCGCATCGAGCAATCGGTGGAGCTCTTCCGCACGATCATGCGCAAGTGGTGCGCGATATAGGCGCGCCGCGCGCAGCCGACGCGGCGTTGAGGCAGGGTAACGCGCTGCGCTCCGCCGGTCGCCTCGCGGAATCGATCGCAGCCTACCGCAGGGCGGCGGCGTTGCATCCCGACGGCGGCGCGGGCCACTACAACCTCGGCGTCGCGCTGCGCGAGGCATGCGAATGGCGCGAGGCGGCGCTGGCATTCCGCCGCGCGGCGCTTTGCGATGCGCGCGACTTCAGCGCGGTTCAGAACGTCCTCGACACGCTCGCCGCGGCCGTCGAGGCGGACGCCCCGCGCCTGTTCCCGCGCGAGCAAGATGCGAGCGCCACGGACCGGGAGCCGATTTCCATCGTCACCTGCAGCATCTATCCCGAGCGCCTGGCGGCCTTGCAGAGAAATTTCCGCGCGGCGCTCGGCGCGAGGCCGCACGAGCACATCGTGGTGACGGACGCCGCCTCGCTGAGCGAGGGCTATGAGCGCGGGCTGCGCCAGGCGCGCCATCCGATCGTGGTGTTCTCGCACGACGACGTGGAGCTTCTCTCGCCGCGACCGTTCGAAGCCCTCGAGCGAGCGCTCGCGTGCCACGACATCGCGGGCGTGGCGGGCGCCACGCGGGTGAGCGGACCCGCGGTGATGTGGGCGGGCCATCCCCACGTGCACGGTTGGGTTGCGTACCCGGCGCCGGACGGCGCATTCGCCGCCACCGCGTTCAGCCTCGAAAGCGGCGTGCTGGACGGCATGCAGGCCCTCGACGGCATGCTCTTCGCGGCGCGGCGCGAGGCGGCGCTCGCGGTCGGGTTCGACGCGGCGACTTTCGACGGATTCCACTTCTACGACCTGGACTTCACCTACCGCGCGCACCTCGCGGGCTTGCGCGTCGCGCTCACCACCGACATCACGCTGGTGCACGCAAGCCGCGGCGGCTTCGATGACGCGTGGCGCCGCTATGCCGATCGCTTCACGGCGAAGTTTCCCGCGCTCGCGGCGCCCAAAGGCGATCACCACGCCTACGGCGCGCGCCTGTCTTCGCGCGAGCGCGTGGCGACCTTCTATGACGAGCTGCGCGGCCTGGCCGCCGCTTGAATCTATTCACCGAGACGCGCGACGATGAAATTCCATTGCGCGGGCGTGACCGGCGTGATCGACAGGCGGTTGCCGCGCTTCAAGGTGACCATGTCGGCGAGCTCGGGATACGCGCGCATCTCCTCCAGCGGCATGACGCGCGTCTTCCTGTCGAGCTTCACGTCCACCAGCATCCAGCGCGGATCCTCGCGCCTGGCCTTGGGATCGTGGTACGGGCTCTTCTTGTCGAACTGCGAGAGGTCCGGATGCGGCTTGCTCGCTACCGTGGCGAGCCCGGCGATGCCCGGCACCGGGCAGCTCGAGTGGTAGAAGAGAACGCCGTCGCCCACGCGCATGGTGTCACGCATGAAATTGCGCGCGACGTAATTGCGAACGCCAAACCAGGGTCCGACGTGGGACGCGCACAATAGTGCCCTGGGCAAGCGTCCAAGCTACCAGCTTATCGGCTCAAGGATGTAAGCCTGGACGAACACCGCAGGAAACCCTCTTAAAAAAGCTTCTCCTGATCGGCGGCGAGCGCCGACTCGAGCGTTTCCTGCATCGTAACGATTCTACGACGAAACGCCGCCCCGTCAAACGAAGATGATTGCGGCGTGCCAGGCTTGTTGGACATGAGCTCGTGCGCAATGTTCAGCGCCGCCATGATCGCGATGCGCTCGTTGCCCACGACCTTGCCGGTGTCGCGCACTTCCTTCAGCTTGCGGTTCAGGTAGTCGGCCGAGGCGAGGAGCTGCTTTTCCTCGCCGTCGGGGCAGGCCACGCGAAATTCGCGCCCCAGCAGGCTCACGGTGAGGGCGCCTTTCTCGCGCGTATTTTCCTGGGCGCTCACGATTCGGTCTCGGGAATCTGCTTGAGGAGGGCCTCGATGCGCGTCTTCGCCGCGGCGAGCTTTTCGCCGAGCCGCGAGTTCTCGTCGGTGCGCGTGGCCACCTGCTGGCGCAGCTCGCGATTCTCCTCGCGCAACGCCTCGAGGCGTTGCACCAGCTGCGCAAGCTTGTCCTCGAGCGCGTCGAGTTCCGGGTCCATCCACAAACCCTATTGCAAAAACCAAGTCTCGTCAATGCATAAGGCGCTCTTTTGAAAGTCGTTTCGAGTGCGCCTTCGCGCGCCGGGTTATCATCGCCCGAGCGAACGGATGCATGGGAAGCCGGTGAGAACCCGGCGCTGCCCCCGCAACGGTAAGCAAGCTGGAATTGCCTCGCATGCCACTGCGGCCTCGTGCCGTGGGAAGGCGGCGATTCCGATCCTTGCAAGCCCGGAGACCGATCCGGACGCGAAGCAAAGCCTGGGACCGACCCCACCCGAGATGATGCGGGGACTGTCCCCAACCGCGGCTTGCGGGGACGCTCGCCGCCCGATGAAGGAACCTTCCATGAAAACGCTTCACATCGCGGGCCTGGCCGGCCTCGCCAGCCTGGGCGCCCATGCCCAGGTCGCACCGCTTGAGCTTCAGCAATCCCTCGACGCCATCGTGGTCAGCGCCTCGCGCGGCCTGAATCCCATGACCACCCTGCGCGAGGCCGTCGTCATCACCCGCGAGGATCTCGACGCCGCGGGACCGCTTTCCCTGGGCGAGGTCCTGCAGCGCCGCGCGGGCGTCGAGCTGCGCGCCACCGGCGGCGCGGGACAACCGCAGACACTCTTCATCCGCGGCGCCGGCACCGCGCAGACGCTGGTCCTCGTGGACGGCATGCGCGTGGGCTCCGCCACGGTCGGCACCACGTCCATCGAGCACATCCCCCTCGAGATGATCGAGCGCATCGAGGTGGTGAAAGGCCCGATGTCGAGCCTCTACGGCCCCGAAGCCATCGGCGGCGTGGTGCAGATCTTCACGCGCGGCAAGAGCGTGCCGCACTTCTTCGCGGCCACCAGCATCGGCAGCGACAGCGACCGGCGCATCTCGGCGGGAATCGCCACCGCCGACGAGACCAGCAAGTTCTCGATCGCCGCGGGCGCGCGCAGCGTGGATGCGCGCAGCGCCACCAACCCGCGTTCCTTCTTCTACAACCCCGACCGCGATCCCTACGAGAACGCTTTCTTCAACCTGCGCGCCTCGCATCGGCTCTGGCAGGGGGAAACGCTCGAGCTCGAGGCCTTCACCACGCGCTCGCGCACGCACTTCGACAACGGGCCCGGCGACGACCGCACCGACCAGGCGATCTCGGCGGTGAAGCTCTCCTCGTCGTCGGAGTTCTTCCCGGGGTGGATGAGCCGCTTCACCATCGGCCAGGGGCGCGACCGGCTGGCGATCCGCGCGACGACGCCCAACTCGATCGAGACCCAACAGGATCAGGCGTCGTGGGTGAACGAATTCGCCACGCCGCGCGGCGCCTACGTGCTGGGTCTGGAGACCGTGCGCCAGCGCGTGGTGAGCGACGACACGGCAAACCCTTTCACCAGGACAAGCCGCGACACCAACTCGGCCTTCATCGGCGTGAACGAGTCGCTCGCCGGCCAGCGCGTCGAGGCGAGCGCGCGGCGCGACGACGACGACCAGTTCGGCACGCGCACCACCGGGAGCCTGAGCTACGGGCTCGACTGGCCGAAAGTGCTGCGCATTTCCGGGACCTATGCGCGCGGCTTCCGGGCGCCCACCTTCTTCGACCTCTACGGGCCCACCTTCGAGGGCTATACGCCCAACCCGGCGCTCGAGCCCGAGCGCAGCAAGAGCTACGAGCTTGCCGTGAAGAGCGATCCCGCCGCCGCGCTGCAGTGGCGCCTCACGGCGTTCGACCATCGTTTCGACAACCTCATCGTCTACAGCTTCGTCGAGGCCACGGTGAAGAACGTGGCCAAAGCACGCGCGCGCGGCGTCGAAGCCGAGCTCGAGGGCCGCTTCTTCGAGGCGCGCATCCGCGCCGCGCTCACCGTGCAGCGCCCGCGCGACGACACCACGGGGCTACGCCTGCAGGGCCGCGCGCAGCGCTACGCGTCGCTCGATGCGACGCGCGGCTTCGGCTCATGGACGGCGGGCGTCTCCCTCCTCGCGAGCGGCGCTCGCTTCGACTCGACCAACGAGGCTCCCGCCTCGCGCCTGGGGGGTTACGCGGTGCTCGACGCGCGCCTGCGCTACGCGATCGACAAGCGCTGGTCGGTGGAGCTCACGGTCGCGAACCTGGCCGACCGCAAGTACGAGAGCGCCGTCGGCTACGACGCGCCGCGGCGCACGGCGATGCTCTCGCTGCGGTTCGAAAGCTTCTGAACCCAGGGGCGCACGCAAAGCCCGCGCGAGGCGAAGAATGCGCCGAGCTTCGCCTCGCGCGTCACCGCTTCACTCCCACCACGCGCATGTCGCGCGGCTCTCGCGCCTTGAATTGCGCGGGCTCCTGGCGCACGTCGGCGAGGCCCACCTCGGCAAGAAGCTCCTTCAGCGAGTCGGGCGTGTAGCCCCAGCGATGGATCATGAGCGGGTCTTTCCACTTGGGATCGCCATAGAACACCCACATGGTCTTCTGGCCATCCTGGTCGTCGCGCGAGAACTGCCGCGGGTTCTCGAGGAAGGTCTGGCAGGCGGAGAGGATGTTGGGGCACTCGATCACCATGCGCCCACCGGGCTTCAGGACCCGCGCCCACTCGCGCATCACGTCGCGGATCTCCCAGCGCCAGAAGTGCTCGACTACGTGCACGCAGAGGATCTCGTCGACGCTCGCGTCGTCGAAGGGAGCCAGGTCGTGCAGGTCGCAGATCACGTCGGGCTTCATTCCCGCGCGCGCCTGCGCCACGTCGACGTTCACGTAGCCCGGCAGGATCTTGTCGCCGCAGCCCAGGTTCAGGCGCAATGCGCGATCCGTAGAGTCGCCGAGCGCGAGCGCCCATTGGCGAGCGCATGCAAAGGGCGAATGGAAGTGCGCGATGCGCCGCTGCGCCTCGCGGATGCGCCCGACGGTGGCTTCGCCATCCTCGAGGACCGCGAGCGCGCCATCAAGCAGCCCCTTGCCGATCGGCACCACGTCCGCGAATGGCAGGTACGAGGGCACCGGGTCGGCGACCACGATGCGGCCCGCCCAGAGCGATTCGAGGAGTCGGTTGGGGCTCTTCACGGCGCTGCGTGCGGACTCCTCGGCCGGGATCCACACCATGTCGGTTGCGGCGAGCGTCTTCCAGGTGCTCTCCACCGACCACGGCACGAGCTCGACGCCGAGCTTCGCGGGGTTCGCCTTCTGCAGCGCGGCGATGAAGGGCGGCGTCTCGCGCCACGGCGCGGTGACGATCGCGAGGCGCACCGGCAGGTGCGCGGCGAGCGCCTCGAGCTCGGCGGCCTTCGCGGCGATGCCGCTCAGGTTCGACGGATGCCCGAACCACGCGAGGCGCAGCCACGGCAGGCGCGGCGCGAACTGCGGGGAGCCGCGCGGCCCCTCGACGGGATCGGTGATCACCGTCGCGTCGCGTCCGGTATTGCGCTTCACCGACTCGGCCATCGCCTCGGTGCTCGCGACGACGGTGTCGGCCAGGGCGACGAGGTTGCGCAAATGACCGCCGAATTCCGCGCTGTCGAAATGGTCGTCGCAGAGGTCCACGACCACCTTCACGCCGCGCGCTTTCATGGCGCGCGCGAGGTCCTCGTTGGCCGCGTGGAAGCTCTTGGAGATCACCAGCACGTCGCACGGCGTGTCCTTCACCTGCTGCGGCCAGCCGCCGGGACCGAGGTTGGCGATCTGCACCTGGTGGCCCAGGCGCGCGAGCTGCTGCGCGGGAACGAGCACGCGGTAGCGCACCGAGGCGAGCTCGGAAGTGGGCCCGGCCGGGGTCTGGCGCAGCGGCGCGACGGTGGCGAAGAGGATGCGCACCCGCCTAGGCCCCGGCGCGGCGCGTGCCGAGCATGTTCACCATGAGATACGGGAGATAGTTGCGTATCTGCCCGTGCCCGTTGTCGATCCTCACCAGCATCTTGCTGTCCTCGCCGATCTCCGCGTTGCCGATCTCGATGAACTCGCCTTCGGTATTCGAGGAGTAGAAGACGCTCGCCCAGGTGAACTCGCCGAAGAGCGACATCACGCCGCGATGGGAGAAGCGGAAGTAGTCGTCGGGGTAGGCGTGGTAGCGCCAGACCCACGGCACCGACATGTACAGCCGCCCGCCGGGCCGGATGAGGCGGGTGAGGTTGTCCGCGAAGAGCCAGGGCTTGTCGACGTGCTCGAGCACCGAGCAGCAGATGGCGAGGTCGAAGTGGTTCTCGGGAAGGGGGCCCACGCCGCGAGTCAGGTCGACCACCACGTCGACGTTCTTGCCCTCGGACATGTCGAGGCCGACGTATTCCGATCCCGCGTAGAAGTCGCGGAAGCTCGACGTGGCGCCGCTGAACTTCGAGGCCGAGCTGTAGTCCTTGCTGCCGATTTCGAGCACGGGGCCGTCGACCTTCGGCAGCCAATGCCTGAGATATGCGAGCTGGTTGATATCGCCCATGCGCCTTCGATTCTAGGTCACTTCCGCTTCTGCTTGCCGCTCGCGGACAGGGTCGCGTCGCGCTCGCGAAACCACGACTCGGCGTACTCGCTCGCGCGATACTCGGCGAACCACGGACCGCCGATGGTGAAGTGCACGAGCGCCGCATCGGCGCGCGGCGGATCGTATTCGGCGAGGTGGTTCCAGCGCGACGGCAGCGCGCCGATCAGCTCTTCGCCCTCCAGCCACTTGAACTGGTGCAGCTCGAGCCCCGACGCGCTCCCCACGTATTGCGGCGTGAGCGCCTTGCAGCGCGCGCAGTTCATGAGCATCACGGAGGACCAGTTCTTCTTCTCGTACTTGGTCTGGGTGTGGCCGAGGAACTTCACGTCTTCCCTGGGCACGTGCACGTGCTTCACGACCTGCACCGCGTAGCGTTCATCGCGCAGCTCCCAGAGCCGGGCGATGTCCTCGAGCATCAGCATGTCGCAGTCCATGAACAGCGCCCAGCCCTCGTAGCCCGCGAGCCACGGCGTGAGAAAGCGCGAGAACGAGAACTCGGTGGACTGGAGCGAATCGTGCGTGCGCTCGAACACGCCCTTCAGCTGGGAGAGCATCACGGGCGCGATCGAAACCGGCACCGAGGCGCGCGCGTGGATGCTGTGGGCGAGGACGCCGAAGGCCACCTCCTCCGCGGAATCGAAGCCGATGAAGACGCGTATCAAGGTGCTCCTCCGGATTTCAGGTCGACGGCGAGCCCGGCGAGCGACGCGGACCAATCGCCGCTCGCCGCCTGGCGGTAGATGGGAAACCCGGGGAACCACGGCGACTGGGCGCCGCTCGACTGCCAGCGCCAATCCGCCGGGTAAGGCACGAGGATGCGCCCGCGGCCCCCGGCGGCGGCGAGGAGGTGCACGTTGGTGCTGCTCACGCCGACATAGTCGTCGAGGAGCGAGAGCAAGGCGAGCATGTCTTCGAGATCGTCGTTGGCGGCGGCGAGATCGGCCACCGGCGCGCCGAGCGCCGCCTCCAGCGCCTCGCGCGACCCCGCCTGCGGATGGCGCTGGATGCTCACGAAGCGCGCGCGCACGCCCGCGAGCGCGTGGCCGATGGCCGCGGGCGCGATCTCCTTGGAGAGCACCGTCTGGCCCGCGATGCCGCCTTGCGTGCCGGCGCTCCAGGCGAGGCCGACGAGCGGCCCATCGCCGCCGCCCACGCGCTCGCGCATGCGCCCGACGCGCGCCGCGAGCGGCGCGATGCGCAGCGTGGGCATGGGCTCGCCGGCGAGGGGCTCGACGAAGGCCGGCAGGTCGCCCATCCACAACACCGCGTCGGCGCGCGGAGTCGCGGCGACCTCCTGCCACGACGCGATCGGCAACGCGCGCGCGACCAGCGCCTCGAGGCGCCGATCGGCGTGCACCTGCAAGCGCGCGCCGGCCTCGGCAAGCGGCCTTGCGTAACGCAGGAAGAAGAGCGCGTCCCCCACGCCCTGCTCGCCGAGGATCGCGATGTCGGCGCCGGCAAGAGCCGCGGGAAGGCGCGGCGGATAGGCTCCGCTCGCGATCGCCTCCATGATCGCGAGGCCGCGCGTCGGGCGAAACAGGTACTCACGCCAGCCGCGCGCGTACAGGCCCGCGCGCAGCCATTCCGAGGCGAGCGCCGTGTGCGCATCGGGCAGGAGCGGGCTCGCGTGGAGCGCCGCCTGGGCAAGCTCGATCGCCTTCGCGGAGTCGCCCTGGGCGCCGTGCATCGTGGCAAGCCGCGCCATGGCGAGGGGATCGAGTTGACCCTGGGATTCGACACTCGCCATCTCGCGACGGGCCTCGTCGCGCTGCCCCAGGTGCAATAGCGCGAGCGCGAGGTTGATACGCGCTTCCACGTTGGCAGGTTCGCCCTCGAGGGCGGCGCGAAAGGCGTTTGCGGCCGCTGCCCACTGGCAGCGATGCAGCAGCAATACGCCGCGCGAGTTGTGCAGGCTGGGTACCACCGCGGGCCCGGCGAGCGCGCGCTCGATCTCGGCGTCGGCTTGCGCAGCGCGGCCGAGCGCATCGAGCACCAGCGCGTACTGGCCGCGCGCCATGGAGTCGTCGGGAGCGATGGCGAGGACACGCGCGAACGAGGCGCGCGCGTTTTCGAGATCGCCCGCCCGCTGCAGCCCCAGCGCGGCGACGCGCAGGATTTCGGGCCGCTCGCCGCCTCGCTCCAGCGCCTCGCGATAGAGACGCGCGGCGGCTTCGACGCGCCCCGTTTGAAGCAGCGCGTGGGCCGCGTTCAGGCGCGCCTCGACGGATTCGGGGGCGAGCGCCAGCGCGCGCTCGAAGCTCGCCATGGCCTCGTCCACCAAGCCCAGGCGCAGGCACGTGATGCCGAGCCCGTTGTGCGCGTCGGCGAACCCCGGCTCGAGCGCGATGGCGGCCTGGAACGAGCGCCGCGCCTCTTCGACGCGCCCCGACTGCTCGAGGGCAAAGCCGAGCGCGGCGTGTGCGCGACCGCGCGCGGGCTCGAGGCGCACCGCGCGGCCCAGGCGCTCCACCGCGAGGCCGAGCTTGCCCATGCGCGTGGCGAGCACGCCGCCGAAATGGGCGATCTCGGCATCGGCGGGGAAGCGCGCGCAGAGCTCGCCGCACATCCCTTCGGCGATGGCGAGACGTCCTTCCTGGAAAAGGAAGACCGCGCGTTCGAAATCCTTCTGCGCGGAGCGGGGCAGGCTCGAAGTCATGGGGGACCGCGGCAGGAGGCGCGCGGTGCGGAATTTCGAGCGATTCTATCGCGAAACCGCCCGCAGATCGCCCGCGAGGCGCTCGAGCGCGGCGCTCCAATCGCCCTCGGGGGACGCCCGGTACAGCGGAAATTGCGGAAACCACGCAGACGCCGCCCCCGCTCGCAACCAGCGCCATTCCGGGGGCCACGGCACGAGCACGCGCGCGCTGCCTCCCAGGGAGGCGCGCAAGTGCGTGTTGGTATTGCTCACACCCACGTATTCGTCGACGGCCTCGAGGAGCGCCAGCATGTCATCCAAGTCCGCGTTCGCGCCGGAAAGTTCGCCCACCTTCGCGCCGAGCGCGCGTTCGAGCGCCGCGGCTTCCCGCGGCAGCGGGTCGCGTTGCACGGAAACGAAGGTCGCGGCCACGCCCTTCAGCGCCGCGCCGAGCGTGCCGGGATCGATCGCCTTGGCGAGGACCGCCTTGCCGCGGCGTGCGAGCCCGGCGCGCCAGGTGAGCGCGACGTGGGGCGCGGGCCCGAGCGATGCGAGCTTCGCGCGCATCGCGGCGACGCGCGCCGGATCGGGCACGAGACGCGCCGGCGCGGGGAACTCGCTTTCCATCCGCAACAACGCCGGCAGGTCGCCGATCCACACGAGACGGGAGGGATCGAGCCCACGCGGCGGCGCGCCCGATACGGCCTCCTCGACGACGCCGCTTCTCAGGAGCATCGGCGCGAGGCGCGCATCGCCCCAGAAGCGCAGCTTCGCCCCGCGCGCGTGCAGCTGCGCGGCGTAGCGCAGGAAAAAGATCACGTCGCCGATGCCCTGCTCGCCATGCAGCGTGATCCACGGATCGGCGGCGAAGTCGGGAAGGCTCGCCGCGTGGGGCAGTGTCGCGGCGATGCCCAGGTCGCGCAGGTTCACCGCGGGTTGCGGGCGCCACACGTATGCGCGCCACGCTTCCGGAAAGCGGCCGAGCGCGAGCAGGATGAGCGCGTGGTTGAGGTGCGCCGCGGGCAGGTCGGGGCGCAGCTCGAGCGCGCGTTGCACCGCGCTCAGCGCGCGCTCGGGATCGCCCGCGTCGCGCAGCGCCATCGCGAGGTTGCTGTGCGCCTCGGCCATGTGCGGCGCGATTTCGACGGCGCGTTCAAGCGTCGCGATCGCCGCGGCGAGCTCGCCGAGCACGTAATGGATGGTGCCCAGGCTCGCCAGGAAGTCGGCATTGCGCGGCTGCAGGGCGAGCGCGCGCTGCAGCAGCGCCAAGCCCTCGTCGAAGCGCCCGAGCTTGGAGAGCTCGTAGCCCCGGGCGTGGAGTGCCGGCGCATCGTCCGGCGCGGGCGCGCCGAGCTTGCCGTGGCAATCCTTGTAGCGCGCGCCGCTCCCGCAGGGGCACGGGTCGTTGCGGCGGGCGAAGGGCGCGTTCATCGTGGAAATCGATTATCCTACCCGAGCCTCCAGAGTCGGCGATTTCAGCCGCGGCATCTACTCCCTCCTTGGTCCCCGACGCCGTCAATCTCGCCACCGTGCAGCGCGTGCTGGTGGTGAAGCTGCGCCACCACGGCGACGTGCTTCTCGCCTCGCCGGTGTTCCACGTGCTCAAGCAGCGCGCGCCGCACGCCGAGATCGATGCCCTGGTGTATTCCGACACGCGCGACATGCTCGCCGGCCACCCCGCGATCGCCGAGATCCACGGCATCGACCGCGCGTGGAAACGCCAGGGGCTCGCAGTGCAGGCGCGCCGCGAGCTCGAATTGCTGAAGGCCCTGCAGGCGCGCCGCTACCAGCTCCTCGTGCATCTCACCGATCACTGGCGCGGAGCCTGGCTCGCGCAGGCGCTGCGCCCGCGCTGGTCGGTCGCGCAGGCGCGCGCGAGCCGCCTCTGGGACTGGAGCTTCACGCACCGCTACAAGCTGCCGCGCACGACGCCGCGCCACGCGGTCGAAGCCAACCTCGACGCGCTGCGCCGCGTCGGCATCTACCCCGAGGAAAGCGAGAAGCCACTGGTGATGGTGCCGGGCGCCGAGGCCGAGCGGCGCGTCGACGCCTTGCTCGCCGCCGCCTCGCTCGTGCCGCAGGGATTCGTCCAGGTGCATCCGGCGTCGCGCTGGCTCTTCAAGACGTGGACCGAGACAAAGAACGCCGAGATGCTGAGAAGTCTGGCGCGCGACGGCCATCGCATCGTCGTCACCGGCGCGCCCGACCCGCGCGAGCGCGCGATTGTCGCGCGCATCCTCGCCGAGGCCGCTGTGCCGGTGCTCGACCTTGCCGGGCAGCTCACGCTGCGCGAGCTCGCCGCGCTCTCGGCGCGCGCGCGCCTGTTCTTCGGCGTGGACTCCGCGCCGATGCACATCGCGGCGGCGATGGGCACGCCGGTGGTGGCGCTCTTCGGGCCCAGCGGCGAGAAGGAATGGGGGCCGTGGCGCGTGGCCCACCGCGTCGTCGTGAGCGCCCACCCGTGCCGTCCGTGCGGCAACGACGGCTGCGGCGGCGGCAAGGTGAGCGAATGCCTCACGCAATTGCCCGTGGACCAGGTGCACTCGGCAGTGAACGAGCTGCTCTCGCAACGGTGAGCACGCCCGCGGGGCGCCCCGCGGGCCTCGCCCCGCGCATCGCGCTGGTGAGGAGCCGCTACGATCCTTCCGGCGGAGCCGAGCGCTTCGTGCAGGGCGCGGTCGCGGCGCTGAAGTCCCAGGGCGCTTCGCTCACCATCGTGACGCGGAGCTGGCCCGACCACGACGGCAGCGCGATCGTGCTCGATCCCTTCCACGTGGGAAGCCTGTGGCGCGACATGGGCTTCGCGCGCGCGGCCTGCGCGGAACTCGCGCGCCGCCGCTTCGACCTGGTCCAGTCCCACGAGCGCATCGCGTGCTGCGACGTATATCGCGCGGGCGACGGCGTGCACGCCGAGTGGCTCGCGCAACGCGCACGCGTGCAGTCGCCGTGGGCGGCGCTCGCCACGCGCGCCTCGCCGCACCACCGCTATCTGCTTGCGGCCGAGCGTGAGCTCTTCACCTCGAGCCGCCTCGCCGCGGTGATATGCAACTCGCAGATGGTGATGCGCGAGGTGAAGGCGCGCTTCGGCACGGCGGCGCACAAGCTCGTCCTCATCCGCAACGCCGTCGACGGCGCGCGTTTCCACCCGGGCCTTCGCGCCGAGATGCGCTCCGCGGTGCGCCAGCAGCTCGCCATCGCGCCGCACGGCAATGTCGCCGTGCACGTCGGCTCGGGATTCGAGAGAAAGGGCGTGGCGGCATTCCTCGAGGCGCTGGCGCGCGCCGCGACGCGCCCCTGGGGCATCGTCGCCGGCAAGGACAAGCATGCGGCGCGCTACGTCGCCCTCGCGCGGCGCTTGGGCGTGGCCGATCGCGTGCGCTTCGTGGGCGCGGTTTCGGACGTGCGGCCCTACCTCGCCGCGGCGGACACCTTTTTCCTCGCGACCCTCTACGATCCCTTTCCCAATGCCGTGCTGGAGGCGATGGCGAGCGGGCTTCCCGTGGTGACGACCACGCGCTGCGGGGCGGCCGAGGTGGTGACCGAGGGCGAGACCGGCTTCGTGCGCGATGCGCTCGACGTGGCCGGCCTCGCGGATGCGCTCGCGCGGCTCGATCCGGCGAGCGCCGCGCGCATGGGCGCCGCCGCGCGCGACGCCGTCGCCGGCTTCACGCCCGAGGCCATGGGCGCGCAGTACCTCGCGCTCTACCAGAGCCTGCTTCACCGATAATGGCGCGATGATGGAGAACTTCCCGTCCAGCCGCGAGCTGTACCTGCGCCTCATGCGCCACGTGTGGCCCTACCGGGGCGCGCTCTTCGCGGGCATCGCCGCGATGATCGTGGGCGGCCTCGCCGACGCCGCGCTGGTGAAGCTCCTCGGGCCCCTCATCGACGAGCTCTTCGTGCATCGCAACGAGGCGCTCGCGGTGCTGCTGCCGCTGGGCATCGTCGCGGTGTTCCTGGTGAGCGGCCTGGCGAGCTTCGTGTCGGGCTACTCCACCCAGTGGGTGAGCCAGAAGGTGATCCTCGACCTGCGCCGCGCGATGTTCGACAAGGTGCTGCGCCTTCCGCCCGCCTTCTTCGACGAGGTCGCCACCGCGTCCCTCGTCACCAAGTTCACCAACGATGTGAACAATCTCGCCGCCGCGTCCACCAGCGTCCTCACGGTGCTGGTGCGCGACACGGTGACCATCGCCGCCCTCGTCGGCATCCTCCTCTGGTCCAACTGGAGGCTCACGCTGGTGACCTTCGTCGTGATCCCGCCGATCGCGCTCGTGGTGCGCATGTTCAGCAAGCGCCTGCGCCAGATGAGCCGCGAGTCGCAGCGCGCCATCGGCGGCGTGGCCGAGGTGCTCGACGAGTCGATCGCCAACCAGCGCGTGGTGCGCGTTTTCGGCGGGCAGGCGTACGAGGGCAGGCGCTTCGAGAACGCGAGCCAGAGGATCCGGCGCTTCAACATGAAGCTCGCGGTGGCGGCGGCGGGCACGGTGCCGGTCACGCAGCTGATCGTCGCGTGCGCCATCGCCGCGATCATCTACCTCGCCGCGGGCCAGGCGTTCGCGGGCTCCACCGACGTCGGCCACTTCATCGAGTTCATCGCCGCCACCGGCATGCTGCTGCAGCCGCTCAAGCGCCTCACCAGCGTGAACGAGCAGCTGCAGAAGGGGCTCGCCGCGTGCGAGAGTGTCTTCGGGTTGATCGACGAGAAGCCCGAGGACGATCGCGGCACGGTCCGGCTCGAGCGCGCGCGCGGCGCGATCGGGCTCGCGAACGTGTCGCTCTCCTATCCGGGCGGCGCGCGCCCCGCGTTGGACGACGTGTCGCTGCAAGTCCGGCCTGGCGAGACCGTCGCCCTGGTGGGCCCCTCGGGCAGCGGCAAGTCGAGCCTGATCCACCTGCTGCCGCGCTTCTACCACCCGTGCGCCGGGCGCGTGACGCTCGACGGCCACGACCTCGAAGATCTCACGCTCGAGAGCCTGCGCCTGCAGCTCGCGCTGGTGAGCCAGAGCGTGGTGCTCTTCAACGACACGGTCGCGGCGAACATCGCCTACGGGCGCGCGGGCGAGGTGAGCGAGGAGGCGATCGTGCGCGCCGCCGAGGCCGCGCACGCCATGGAGTTCATCAGCGCATTGCCGCAGGGGCTCGCCACCGAGATCGGCGAGAACGGCGCCAAGCTCTCCGGCGGGCAGCGCCAACGCATCGCGATCGCGCGCGCGATCCTCAAGGACGCGCCCATCCTCCTTCTCGACGAGGCCACTTCCGCGCTCGACACGGAGAGCGAGCGCGCGGTGCAGGCCGCGCTCGAGGCGCTCATGCGCGGGCGCACGACGATCGTGATCGCCCATCGCCTGTCGACCGTCGAGCGCGCCGACCGCATCGTGGTGCTCTCGCAGGGCCGCATCGTCGAGGCCGGCACCCATCGCGAGCTCCTCGCCGCCGGCGGCACGTACGCGGGGCTGCATCGCCTGCAATTCGCGGGCGCATGAGCCTCGCCATCCTGCATACCGAATCGTCGCTGGGCTGGGGCGGCCAGGAGATCCGCGTCCTCACGGAGGCGCGCGGCGTGGCGCGGCAGGGCCACCAGATGCTCCTCGCGGCGCCGGCCGATTCGCGCATCTTCGCCGAGGCGCCGCGCTACGGCGTCGAGGCGCTCGCGCTCCCGATCGCGGGAAAGAGGCTCGGCGGGCTTCTCGCGCTGCGCGGCCTGCTCGCGCGCCGCAAGTTCGACGTGATCAACACCCACAGCTCCACCGACAGCTGGCTCGCCGCCGTCGCCGGCGCCACGCTCGACGCGGCGCCGCCGATCGTGCGTACGCGCCATATCTCCGCGCCGGTTCCCGCCAATCGCGCCTCGCGCTGGCTGTACGCCCGGGCGGCGCGCGTCGTCACTACCGGCGAGCGGCTGCGCAGGCAGGTGATCGCCGAAACCGGCGTCGAGCCGCAGCGCGCGGTATCCATTCCCACCGGCATCGACCTCGCGACCTTCCGGCCGGGCGATCGCCATGCGGCGCGCCGGGCGCTCGGCCTTGCGCTCGACGCCCCCATCGTCGGCATCGTCGCCACGCTGCGCAGCTGGAAGGGCCATCGCTATTTGATGCAGGCGCTCTGCGCGATGCGCCGGCCCGAGGTCACGCTGGTCGTCGTGGGCGACGGGCCGCAGCGAGAAGCCCTGGGCGAGCTTGCCGCGAGCCTCGCCATCGCGGGCCAGGTTCGTTTCGCGGGCCACCAGGCCGAGGTCGCGCCGTGGCTGCAATCGTTCGACGTGTTCTGCCTGCCGTCCTATGCCAACGAGGGTGTGCCGCAGGCCTTGATGCAGGCGATGGCATGCGCGCTCCCGGTGGTGACCACGGCGGTGGGCAGCATCGACGAGATCGTCACCAACGGCGACACCGGCATCATCGTCCCCGCGCAGAACGACATGCGGCTGCGCGTGGAGCTCTCCAATCTGCTCGACGACGCGCCGCGCCGCGCCGCCCTCGGGGCGCGCGCGCACGGCCAGGCCCATGCGCGCTTCGGCGAGGAGCTGATGGTCGAGCGGATGATCGAAGTGTTCGCGGGCGCGGCCGACTTCCGTGGGTGAGCGCACCAGGACACGCGCGCTCGCCGTGTCCCGCGCGCTTGCGCGCAGGCCCTGGCGCGGCACGCGGCGCGCGCAAGTCGAGCGCGTCCTCATCGCGCACAACCTTCTCCTGGGCGACACGATCATGCTCACCCCGCTCCTCGCCAAGCTGAAGGCGAGCCATCCGGGTGCCGAGGTGACGCTCCTCGCATCGCCGGCCATCGTCGCGCTCTACCAGAAGCGGCCCTACGGCGTGCGCGCGTTGCCGTTCGCGCCCAACGATTCGTCCACCACGCGCGCGCTCCTCGACGAGGCGCCTTTCGATCTCGCGGTCGTGGTCGGCGACAACCGCTATAGCTGGCTCGCGACGGCGCTTCGCGCGCGCCACATCGTCGCGCACGCCGGCGACACGCCGTGGACCCAGGAGGCGCTCATCGACGAGCTGCGTCGTTACGCATCCCAGCCCACGCCGTGGAGCGAGATGGTGGCGAACCTGGTCGATGGCGTCGATCCGCCGCCCTATGCGCGCGGCGACTGGCGCGAGCCCGCGTCCGCGCCCTTCGACCTGCCCGCCGGCCCTTACGCGGTGCTCCATGTGGGCGCGAGCACGCCGCTCAAGTACTGGCTGCCGCAACGCTGGCTCGCGCTCGCCCGCCATCTCGAGGGGCGCGGCGTGAACGTCGTATGGAGCGGCGGGCGCGGCGAGGAAGCGGTCGTCGCCGCCTGCGATCCCGAGCGCCGCTATCGGTCGTACGCCGGCACGCTCGACCTTGCGCAAATGTGGAGGTTGCTGGCGCGCGCGGCGCTCCTCGTGGCGCCGGACACGGGGGTCGCCCACATGGGCCGCGCGGCGTTCACTCCGACCGTCACGCTGTACGGGCCGGGCTCGGCGGTGTTGTGCGGGCCGGGCCGCTTCTGGCGCGACGTGCCGCAACGCGCCCTCACCCTCGATCCGTTCCCATGCCGCGACCAGCCGATCCTGTTTCGCCGCAGGGTCGAGTGGGTGCGCCGCTGCATCCGCGCGCTGCACGAATGCGCCGAGCCGCGCTGCATGAACGCGATCGAGCTGGCCGCGGTGATCGCGGCCGCCGAGGACATGTTGCGGACTGTGTCGTAGAGGAACTCCGCCGCGTTCCGCGGGTCGGAAAATCGACATGCGAAAACTTCTCGCGAGGCTCGCGCGCCTGCTGGCCGGCGCGGCGTTGGTCGCGGCTTGCGGCACCATGGCGCAGATGCCCTCGGTGCCCGGCGAGCCCGCTCTCGTCCCGAAAGGTGTGGCCGTAGCGCAGCTTCGCCTCGCGCAAGAGGCGCCGAAAGTCGTCCTGTCTCCGATCACCGACAGCGAGCTCGCCGGCATGCGGCAGGCGAATCGGCGCAACACGAAGCGCCTGGTGATCGGCGTGGTGCGCGCGCCCGATGCCGCCGCGGCGCTCCCCACCGCCCGGGACCTCGCATGGTCCGCGGTCCCGGGCGGCTTCGCGGCGCAGGCGGCGGTGTCGTCCCCGCAGGCGGGCGCGATGCGTCTTGCGATCGACCTCGCGAATGTCCCGGTCGATGTCGAGATGGTGTTCTTCGGCTCCGATGCGCCCGGACGATTGCTGGGACCGGTGCGCGTGGGCGACGTCGCCGACCGCGCCGCCGCCTGGTGGTCGCCGCTCACCGACGGCGATACCCAGACCCTGGAGTTCTTCGCGCCCGGCGAGCGCGATCCGGCTTCGCTCACGCTTCGCGTCTCCGGCGCCGCCCATGTCTTCACCACGATCGCGAGCGCCTTCGCCAAGCGCGTGAGCGAGATCGGCGACGCCGGCTCGTGCAACGTGGACGTGAAGTGCTCGGCCCTTTCGTCCTCGCAGGCGTTCCTCAACGTGCGCAACGCCATCGCGCAGATGGTGTTCACCGATGGCGCGTTCATCGGGCTATGCACCGGGTCGCTCCTGAACGATGCGGACTCGTCGACGCAGGTCCCGTGGTTCTACGGCGCCAACCATTGCTTCGAGAACGAGCAGCTTCCCTACAAGACGCCGGCGCAAATGCAGGCGGTGGCGAGCTCGCTCAACACGCTGTGGTTCTTCGAGGCGGTGGCCTGCAATTCGCTCGCCACCCCGAATTACTCGCAGCTGGTGGGCGGCGCCACGCTCGTCCACAACAATCCCGGCGCGGACGCGCTCTTCCTGCGGCTGAACGACACCCCGCCGGGGGGCGCATTCTTCGCGGGGTGGGACGCCAACGCGGTGGCGCCGGGCGCGGCCATCGTGGTGATCCACCATCCGCAGGGCGACCTGAAGAAGGTCTCCCAGGGAAGCGTGCTGCGCTACTCGACGCCGCAGCCGGCGCTTCTCGGCGGCGCCACGACGACGTTTTCGGAAGTGAGCTACAACTCGGGCACGACGGAAGGCGGCAGCAGCGGCGCGGGCCTCTACACGTTCAACGGGTCGCAATACGTGCTGCGCGGCGGGCTCTACGGCGGGGGCGCCTTCTGCAGCTCGCCCACCGAATCCGACTGGTACTCGCAATTCGACAAGGTATACGCTGCGCTCGCGCCCTACCTCGGCGCCACATCGGGCGGGGCGACCGACTACAGCGATCTCTGGTGGAACCCGTCGGAGTCGGGATGGGGACTGAACATCATCCAGCACGCATCGCGCAACATCTTCGCGGTCTGGTACACCTATGGCGGCGATTCGCGGCCGATGTGGTTCACCGTTCCCGGCGGCACGTGGACCGCGTCGAACACCTTCACCGGCTCGGTGTATGCCACTTCGGGACCCGCGGCCAATGCCGCGTTCGACCCTTCGCGCGTGGCCGCGAGCGCCGTCGGCACGGCCACCCTCACCTTCAGCGACGCCAATAACGGCACCTGGTCGTACACCATCAACGGCGTTTCCGGCACGAAGGCGATCACCCGCCAGCCGTACTAGGCGCTTGAGCCGGGCGCCGCGGCGGGCTACGCTCGCGCCCATGCCCGCCTTGCGCTTCTCCGCCACCATCGTCACGTTTCGCCCCGATGTGCGGCTCCTCGAGCGCACGCTCGCCTCGCTGGCGACGGCGGTGCGCCATGCGCGCGCCGCGGGGCTCGTCTCCGAGGCGGCGATCTTCGTGGTCGACAACGGCCCGCCGGAGCTTCTGCGCGCCATCGAGAGCGTGGTGCGGGCGTATCCGCCCGACGCGGGCACGGTCGAGCTCGTGCATGGCCACGGCAACGTGGGCTACGGCCGCGCCAACAACCTCGTGCTGCCCCGGCTGAATTCCGACCTGCACCTCGTCGCCAATCCCGACGTCGAGCTCGATCGCGACGCGCTCGCCGCGGCGATCACCGCGCTCGATTCCGACGCGGGCCTGGGCGTGGTCGCGCCCTCGGTGCGCGGCCCCGACGCGGAGCGCCAGTACCTGTGCAAGCGCTATCCGTCCGTGTGGGTGCTGTTCCTGCGCGGCTTCGCGCCGCCGTTCCTGCGCCGGCGCTACGCCGCGACGCTCGACCACTACGAGATGCGCGACCTTCCCGCGGAGCAGAACTTCGCGCCGGTGCCGCTCGCGAGCGGCTGCTTCATGCTCATGCGCACCGCGCTCTTCGCGCGCCTGGGCGGATTCGACCCGCGCTTCTTCATGTACTTCGAGGACTACGATCTGAGCCTGCGCGCGGGGCGCGAATCGACCGTGGCGTACATACCTGCGGCGCGCATCGTGCACCATGGCGGCGAGGCGTCGCGCAAGGGGCTTCGGCACGTCGCGTGGTTCCTGCGCTCGGCGTGGCGGTTCTTCGCGATACACGGATGGAAGATTGGGTAGTTGTTCTTGTCCGCTGCTCCTTCAACCGCGCAATCCGGTCGCCGTGCCGTTCTTCTCGACCCGGCGGGATTACCTTTCTTGAGGTGACGGGAAAAGGCGCGACGTTGTTTTCCCGGTGCTCGCAGAACCACCTGATCGCCTCTCGAGAAGAACGGCACGTCGCCCGGATTTGCGCGGCAGGCTCGACCTCGCTCGGAAGGAAGCCGATTTCCACGATCGTCCCAATTTTGAAATGGCTCGCCAAAAAAAACGGCGATGCGCGACGCGGTTACGAGCTGCAGCCCATGAAAAAGGGCTGCCCGTGCCCTGGCCGGCGTCGATGCGAGGAGCATCAAAGCGGAGCACATATATAGCGTCGTGGACGACGGGCGTTGCGACGGGCGAGGACGAGTGCCGTTCCTGTCGAGAGGCGCCTGGATGGTTGCTCGACATCGCGCCGCCCACATCAAGCTTCTTATCTAACGCTCTTGAGGGAGATGGCGCCGGGTCGACAGGAACGGCACTCGTCCTCGCCCGAGACAGCAACCTTCTTGCCAGTCAACCGCGAACTTCCCTCACCGCCCGCTCCAGGAAATTCTCGAGATCGCGTATCGGCTCATCCCGATCGAAGAGTGTGGGCAGCCCCGCCTTGATGCGCCCTGAAAGCGCGGCCCGCATTTCGCGATCCGTCCCGATCCGCGCCGCCTTCGCGACGTAGTCCGCCGCGTCGCTCGCCACGAGCTCGTCGACTCCCAGCAGGCGCAGCATCGCCATGCTCTGGCGCCCGCGCATGAGGTGGCCGGGGAGCGTCACGACCGGCAGCCCGCACGCGAGCGCGTCGAGCGAGGTGTTGCCGCCCGACCAATGCAGCGTATCGAGCATCACGTCGCAAACCGCGTTCACGCGCAGGTAAGGGGCGTGCGCCATGTACGGCAGGAAGATCGCGCGCTCCTCGAGCTTCAATCCGTGGTGGGCCAGCGCCGCGGAAAGGCGCGCCTGGAATGTGAATTCCTCGCGCGTGGCTTGCTTGGGCGCGGCGGGCATCGCGTAGCGGGTGCCCAGGCCGGGCAGCAACACGAGGCGCTCGCGGTAGGAGGCGGCGGCATCGTCCGGCTCCATCTCGCGCGACGACAGGAAGTAATCGATGTTGGGCAATCCCGTGGTGATCGGGTGGCCCCAGCCCGCGGCCTGCACCGGTGCCAGGCGCAGGGAGGCGAGCGAGAAGGTCTCCCCGTGCATGCCGAGCTCGGGATAGACGAGCGCGTCGAGCTCATCGGCGGCGATCTCCTGCGCGACCACGTCGAAGGAGCGCCCCGGAAGGTGGCGGAAGCGCTCGGCCGCCGCCGCGATGGTGCGCGTGTCGTCGGCGACCCACTCGTTGGTGTAGTAGACGAACACCTCGAAGCGGCTGCGATCCAGGCGCGTCACCCACGAGGCGAAGTAGCGCCCCACGGTGCAGTTGAAGAAGAAGTGGCTGCAGAAGCCGACGCGGATGCGCGCGCGGCCCGCGGCCGGGATGCGCGGCGCGAGGAGCTCGCCCATCGAGGGGCGCAGCACCTCGAGCATGAAATCGCCGAAGCGGCTTTGCAGATCCCGGTCGTCGTGACCCTGGTAGGCGAGGTAGAAGTTGGTCCAACGCGCCTGCAGCATGGCCTCGCGCGCGCGCGCGAAATGGAAGCGATCGCGCGCCGCCTCGAGCGCGCCGAGGCCGCCCACGTAATCGGCGCGCCATTGCTCGAGGTCCTCGAGGCCGTGGTAGACCGCGGGCAGCAGCAGGTGGGCGCCGAGGGCGGCCTTGAGGTCGCCGGGATTGTCGCGCGCGATGCGCCGATATTCCTCGCGCCCTTCGCGTGTCTCGCCGACGCTCGCCAGGAATTCCGCGTAGGCGTTCAACGCGCGCGCGCTGCCGGGGGCGCTCAGCACCGCGTCGGAAAAGCTCTTGCGCATGCCGGCGGCGTTGCGCGCCTTGCGATGCAGGTCGCCCAGCAGGAGATGGGCATCGGTGAAGCGCGGCTCGATGCGCGCCGCGGCCTCGGCGTGCTCGAAGGCGCGCTTCGCGTCGTCGCGCAGGTTGTGGATGCGCGCGATGTTGAAGTGCGCCGTGGCGAGCGGGGCGAGCGTGAGCGCGTGGTTGAACGTCTTCAACGCCTCGTCCATGCGATCGAGCGAGACCAGCGCGAGGCCGATGTTGTTCCAGATTCTCGCGTTGGCGGGATCGAGGACCGCGGCGGCGCGCAGGATCTCGAGCGCCTCGGCCGGGCGGCGCATGTCCATCAGCACCTGGCCGCGGTTGGCGAGCGGCGGCGCCCAGCCGGGCTTCAGCTCGGCCGCGCGCGCGAAGCGCGCCTCGGCATCCACGAGGTTGCCGCGATCCTGGAGCACGATTCCGGCGAGGAGCAGCGTGGCGGGCTCCTCGCCGCCGGCGGCCAGCGCGCGGTTGACGCTTTCCCACGACGCCTCGAGTCTCCCGGATTGGTGCTCGGCCATGGCGCGCATGTGCCACACGTCGCCACGCTCGGGGGACTGCTCAAGGACCGCCGCATAGCCCGCGATCGCCTCGGCGAGCAGTCCCTGGCGGTGGCGCTCCTGGGCGAAGCGCAGCGGATCGATGCTCATGGCGGGCTCGCGCGTCCCCGCGTCCACTCGTGCTCGAGCCTCACCAGGCCGAAGTCGCGCGTCTGGCCGGTGACCACGATATCGCTCTCGACGGTGTCGAAGAGGCGCAGCCCCTCGGGATCGAGCGCATGAACGCGCAGGGTGTACTTGCCCGGCAGGAGCGCGAGCGCCGGGAAGCGGATCGCGAACGAGAAGCGGCGCTCGCCGATCGGCGTGGGCGCGAAGCCGCGCTCGTTGGAGGGCGATCCGTACACGGCGGTGCCGTCGGCGCGCACGATGCCGAAGAGGAGCACCGGCGAGCGGTCGTCGGGCTCGTAGGCGATTGCCTGCAGCACCAGCTCCGCGCCCTGGACGAAGGTGTCGGCGCGCGTGCCGTCGCCGCGCTCGGTCCATGCCGAGACGATGTGCGGCATGTTGCCGCCCAGCGCGGGCGCGGGCGTGGACTCGGCGCGGCGCTTTTCCTCGTGGTAGGTGAGGTATTCGCGCGTCACGTCGAAGCTCTCGCCGAAAAGGCGCGCGCGGCCCTGGTGGATCCACAGCGCCTTGCTGCAGAGCGTCTGCACGTGGAACATGCTGTGCGAGCACAGGAGGAGCGTGCCGCCGCCGTCCAAGTAGCGCTCGAGCCACTGGATGCACTTCTTCTGGAACGACTCGTCGCCCACCGCGAGCACCTCGTCGGTGATGAGGAGGTCGGGGGCGAGCGCCGTGGCGACCGCGAAACCGAGGCGCACCGCCATGCCCGAGGAGTAGTGCTTGATGGGCTCGTCGATGTGCGCGCCGATGTCGGCGAATTCCACGATGGCGGCGACCTTGGAACGCGCCTCGCGATGCGTGAGGCCCATCACCGCCGAGGAGAGGTAGATGTTCTCGCGCCCCGTGTAGTCGGGATGGAAGCCGCTGCCCAGCTCGAGGAGGGCGCTGACACGCCCGTGCACCGCGACCTTGCCCGCCGTGGGCCGCGCCACGCCCGCGATGATCTTCAGGAGCGTCGACTTGCCCGCGCCGTTCTCCCCGACCAGCGCGACCGACTCGCCGCGATGGACCTCGAGGTCGATGGAGTCGAGCGCGCGGAAATGCGGAAACTCGCCGCGGCGGAAGATGAGGGAGGCGAGGGTGCGCACACGCTCCGCGCCGGTGGCGACCTTCGGATAATCCTTGGTGATCCCCGCGAGGCTCACCAGTGGGGCGCTCACAGGAAATCCTCGAAGAAGGGCGAGAGCCGGTTGAAGATCCACAGCCCCGCGGCGAACACCGCGAGGCAGCCGAGCGCGGCGAGGGCGTCGTCGCCGGCGAGCGAGGGCTGCAGCAACAGCACCTCGCGCAGCCGCTCGGAGAAGTAGGCGAGCGGGCTCATCGCGAGCGCTCCGCGCCACGACTCGGGAACGAAGCTGAGCGGATAGAGGATGGGCGTGGCGTAGAAGATCATGCTGAGCGCGATGCCCACGCCGTGCTGCACGTCCTTGAGGAAGGTCTGCAGCGCCGCGAGGACGAGCGCCACGCCGGTCGCGAACAGCAGATAGGGAACCAGGAGGAGGAGTGCGAGCGCGAGCCCCGCGAGGTGGACGTTCTCGCCGACCGCGAAAAGCACCAGCAGCACCCCGAGGAAGCCGGCAAGGTGGATCGCGTAGCACGCGATCACCGCTGAATACACCAGCAGCCGATTGGGGAGCGCCACCTTGCGGATCAACCCCGCGTTGTCCGCGATCGCCGCCATGCCGCGCTGCACGCCGTCGGAGAACATGATCCACGGCCACAGGGCGACCGCCACGAACGCGGTATAGGTCACGCCGGTGTAGTTCGCCGGGACGCCCGCGCGAAATACCTGGGTGAAGACGACGGCGAAGATGGCGAGCTGCGCCAGGGGCTGCAGGAAGGTCCAGGCGAGGCCGCTCACGCTGCCGGCATAGCGGTTGGCGAGCTCGCGGCGCGTGAGCTCGTAGAGCAGCCAGCGATGGCGCACCGCCGGAAAGTCGATCACGATGCCGCGCCCAGGTCGAGGGCGAGCGCGTCCATCGCCTCGGCCCAGCCGCCTTCGCGTCGCTCGCGGTAAAGGGTGGAATCCGCGAACCATGGCGATCGGCTCCCGGCGCGGCCATACCGCCATTCGGGAGGCAGCGGCACGAGGATGCGGCAGTGGCGCCCGGCGCCCGCCCGCAGGTGGACGTTGGTGCTGCTCACGCCGGCGTACTCATCCAGCACGGCGAGGAGCCCGAGCACGCCATCGAGGTCGTCGTTGACGCGGCCGGCGTCGGCGACCGGCCTTGCCACGAGCCGCGCGAGGTCGGCCAGCTCCGCGTCGCGCGGCTCGCGCTGCACTGAAACGATCGTCCCCGGCACTTGCCGCACAGCCGCTCCCATGGCCTCCAGGGGGACCATTTTATGCAAGTGCTCGGAACCGCCTTCGGAAGGCAGCCCTGCCCTCCACGCCACCGCGACGTAGGGTGGCGGGCCGGCCGAGCGAAGGAGGCTTCTCGCGGCCTCCAGCGCGGCGGGCGAGGGCGTCAGGGGCAACGCCGGCGGATGAGCCGGGGCCCGGTGGCCCACGACCCCGGGCAGGTCGCCCGCGGCAAGGCCGAGCGCATCGCCTGCCGGGGCTTCATCGGCCACCAAAGCTTCGAAGAGCCCGGTGCGCTCGAGGAGGGGAAAGAGGCGCCGATCGCCGCGAAACGACAGGGCGGCACCCGCCGCGTGCAGCGCAGGCGCCCAACGCAGATAGAAGAGCGCATCGCCCAGGCCCTGCTCTCCGCGGATCTCGATGGGGCGCCGCGAGCCGATGGCTTCCTCGACGCCTGCGCGCGAAACGTGCGCGGCCGCGGGGCCGAGGCGCCAGCGATATTCCTCCCAGCCGCGCTCGAGGTCGCCCACGTGCAGGCGGGCGATGGCGCGCGAAAGATGCGCCTCGGCGAGATCCGGGGTGATCTCGAGGGCGCGCGCGAAGCATTCCATCGCCTCGTCGAGCCGGTCGCCTTCCTTCAGCGCGTTGCCGAGGTTCACCCAGGCGGGAGCGAGCGCCGGCCGGCATTGCGTGGCGCGCCGATAGGATTCTTCGGCCTCGCGCGCGCGGCCTGTACGGCGCAGCACATTGCCCAGATTGGTCCACGCGTGAGAATGCTCCGGGGCGAGCGCGATGCAGCGGCGAAAGCTCGCTTCGGCCTCGGCGAGGCGCCCGCTGCCGAGCACCGCGATTCCGAGGTTGTTGTGGGCTTCGGGCATGCGCTCGTTCGACTGCACGGCGTCCCGGAACGCTTCGGCGGCACCCGCGCAATCACCCAGGTGCATGCGGCATAAACCGAGGTTGAGGCACCACGCATAGACGCCCGGGCGCAACGCGAGCGCGCGCTCGAGATGGCGCGCGGCCTGCGCGAACTCGCCCTCCTCCATGCGCGTGAGCCCGAGGCTGCCATGGGCTTCCGGAAATTGCGCGGACAGGCGCACGGCCTCCTGGAATGCCGCCGCGGCCTCGCCACGGCGCGCCTGCGCGCGCAGGATCAGGCCGCGGGTCTGGTGCTTGCGCGCATCGTTCGGGTCCTTGCCGAGCGCGCGCTCGATGGGGCCGAGCGCCGCGGTCGCGTTGCCCGCGGAAAACTCGAGGAGCGCGAGGAGGTGCAGGCCCTCGGCATGGTCCGGCTCTCGGCCGAGAAGCTCGTCGCAGAGCTCGCGGCTCGCCGCGAGGCGGCCCGCGGCGAACTCATCGCGCGCTCGCCGCAGCAGAGCTTGCGCCTCGGTCGCCACGGCTCGGATGGGTCATCCGCCTTTCTTCTTCTCCCGGCGCAACGCCTCGGCCTTCGCCGCTTCCTGGCGCGCGGCCTCGTCCTCGTGCATCTTGCGCAGGTTGTCGCGGTCGACTTCGGTCTTCAGCGCGGCGATCTCGTCGGGGTAGAGGGTGATCTCCTTCGAGTTGGTGATCTCGGCGAGCTTCTTGTCGATGACGGTGCGCCGGAACTTGAGCTCGTCGGCGTCGATCATGACCTTCTTCGCCTTCTCGAAGGGGATCACCGCCGCCGGCAGGCGCTCCTGGACCACGATCAGGTGATAGCCCTCGCTCGACTCGATGAGATCGCTGGGCGTGCCGAGCGGCGCCTTGCGCGTCGCATCCGCGAGCTCCTTGATGAACGCCGAGTACGGCGCCGGGCCCAGCACGCCGTCGTTATTGCGGAAGGTCGGGTCGTTCGAGTACTCGTGCGCGACGCGCGTGAAGTTCTCGCCGGCGAGGAGCTTCTGGTGCGCCTCCTCGGCGCGGCGGCGCGCTTCCTCGTGGGTGCGGCCCTGGAAGCTCACCAGGATGTGCTTGAACTGCACGCGCTCGGGCTGCCTGAAGCGCTCCGGGTCGGCCTTGTAGATTTCGCGCGCGCGCGGCTCGTAGTCGGGCGTCTTGATGGACTTCTCGAACCTCTCGAGGTAGATCTGGGTGAGGAGCTGCTCCTCGGCGATGCGCAGGCGGCGCTGGACTTCCGGCTCCTTGTCGATGCCGGCGGCGCGCGCATCTTTGGCGAGGACGCGCGCGAGGTACAGGCCGCTCACCGCGGTGGTGATGCGATTCACGTCCGCGCGGTAGGAAAAGCGCTGGTCTTCGGGAAGTTTTGCGATGGAGGCGAGGAAGTCGCCCGTGGTGACCTCGATGTCGCCGCGCTTCACCAGGAGCGTTTCGGGGGCGGGGTCGGGGGCGGCGCTCGCGAACGTCACGCCGAGGGCCGCGATGGCGGCGAGGAGCTTGTGCATGATTTCAAATCCTTCCAATGAAAAGCCCGCCCGCGCGATGCGCGGGCGGGCCCGGGGTCTTTCCTAGGTCAATAACTGTTCAATTGCACGTTCATGTAGCAGGTCTGCGGGGTGCAGGCCGGCGTCACGCGATCGAACTTGACGTTGCGGACGTTGAGGTAGTACTGCGTGCCGAGGGTGAGGGTGCAGGTCCCGGCGACCTGAGACGCGGCGGTGGTCGCGTAGAGCTGCGTGCCGCTCTGGTTCACGATGCCCCAGGTCTTGCACTCGGCTTGCATGTTGGTGTAGTCACCCGCACAGGTCGACACCGAGAATTCCGAGGTCAGATCGGGCTGCGAAGCGGTGCTCTGGATCGAGAGGATCTCGAGCGTCCTGCCGGGCGACGTGTAGACCGGCAGCGCGTAGGAGACGCTGGCGCCCCTGTCGATGGCGATCAGCTTGGTCGAATTTCCGCTGAACGTTCCAGCGACCGCGGCGCAGTTTGTCGGGTTATTGCCGCTCACCACAACCGATACGGCGGGAGAAGAGACCCCGGTGCCGAGGGTGTTGTGGGCGGTCACGGTGTAGGTGTAGGTGCCCGCGTTCGGGAACGACAGGGTAGAGCTCTGGCCGGACATGGTGGGACCGCCGGAGTTGCTGGACCAGTTCCAGCCATCCGGGCTCGAAGTGCAAAGCGCCGTCAATGTGCTCGTGCCTCCGGCGGCGATCGCCGAGTTGCTCACGCTGATATTGCAGAACGGCGTCGAAGTCGGCGCGACCGTGTCGGTGACCACCACACTCGCCGGCGCAGAGGCGGGCCCTGTTCCGACGCTATTCGTGCCCGTGACGGTATAGGTGAAGGTGCCGGCTGTGGCGAACGCGACAGTCGCGCCCGCGTTCGAAACCGACGGGAACCCGGTCCACGCGTAGCTGGTCGCGGCCGGGTTGCAGACCGCGCTGATCGTGCTTGATTGGCCCGTCGCAATGGCCGTGGCGCTGATGCTGACCGAGCAAACGGGGGACGTATTGCCTGGAGCGGTGCAGTTGATGACGAGATCCCCGGACGGGTCCATGGCGAGGGTCGTGCCGGCGGAGCAAGTCTGGACGCCGTTGACTTTCACGGAGCCGACCGCGTGCGAGATCGACGGAATCGTGATCGCGCAACACATCGCTCCGATCGCGGTGAGCACCGCGCGAATCGAGAGGTTATTGCTTTTCATCTAGAAGGTCCTTCGCTGAGAAAGTTGGTTATTAGGCATCCCGTGCGCTACCTTCTCCTAGATTGTCGATGTTATCGAAGGCAATTTGGTGCCCGCCGATTCTGTGCCGGCGAGGCGAAGACATTTCAGTTGCAATCATATGCGGTTACGAAGAAAAACAGGCGGACCGGAGTCCGCCTGTTCTTTTGCTGCGAACCAACTTGCTGCTGAAGCAGTTGCCTCGCGTTTCGCAATTACGGCGTGATGAAGTTGCGATACGCGTGCGACACGCTGCCGCCATAGTTGCCCTGGCAGGTTGCGGTGCCGCAGGTGAGGTTGCCGTTGTCGAACGTACGGATCATGAATCCGACCACCGGCAGGCCATGGAAGGTCTGCGCGCCGGCGGTAGGCGTGCCCGTCGCGATGAGCGTCGTGACCGAGGTCGTGTCGGACACGAGACCCGTCGTCGAGGCGTTCGCGCCGCTGAAGTGCACGGCGGCCCAGCCCGCTTGGAAGGTCGACGTCACCGTGACCGTGGTCACGTTCTGCGAACCCAGGACGAGCGAGGGTGCGGCAGGCGTGGACGGGGCGTTGGTCGAGCCGTTGCGGAAGGACAGCACCGTGGATTCCCAGCACAGCGAGTTCGCCGGGGCGCCGGGAGGCGTCGGGGAGAAGTCGTTGCCGGTGGTGCCAGCGGTACGCTCTTCGCGGTTGAAGAACACCAGGTCGATCACTTCGCACGCGCCGTTGGCGGTGAGCACGTTGGTGAACGGCGCAATCGCCCTTGGCACCGCCGCCGACCGTCAGGGCGGCCGTGACGGTCGAGGTGAACGACGAGAAGTAAACCGCCGGCGGGTTCACCACGATGCTCGAGGCAGGCGAGGTGTTCGCGAAGTTCGGGTTGTCGTTGCCGATGTCCGTGTACAGAGCGCCGGTGCGCCACTGACCGAAGGCGTTGGCGTTGTACATCGTGTCACGGCCGCTCGCCACGTTGATCAGGGTGCCCGTGCCGAACAGACCGCCCGTCGGGGGAAGGATCGCCGCGGCGACTGCCGAGACGACGCTGCCCGTCAGGTTGGTACAGGTCGGAACGCCGGTCGAGGCGCTATGGACCGCGGCGCTGCCAGGAGCGACCAACGGATCCAGCGTGCCCATTTCGAACATCTCGACGTAGCCCTCGCGGGTACGCTCGAGGCCGGCGGCGAGGCCGTCGGCGCGCGCGCCGGTGTATTCGAAGTTACGGAAGTCGACGCCACCGGAGGGGATCGCCGGGTTGGTGCACGACACGTCGTTCGTGACGAGGCGGCCGGCCGCGGCGGTATCGGTCGACGCGGGAATCACGGCGCCGGTCCACATGTCGTTGGGCGAGAGGTAGAGGTTGAAGTCAAGCACCTCCGCCGAGTTCTTGCCTTCGCGGAAACGAACCTTCACGACCTTGACCGCGGTCGTGGTGTTGGTGACCGAGACGAAGGTGTTGAACGCGTTGCCGGCTGCCGACTGGACCGTGTAATAGGGATAGACCAGCGCTTGTCCCAGGTTGTTCGGATCCTGGTAGATCGCTTGAGCCGAACCCGCGACGCCGAGGGTGCCGAGCACCGCCGAAGTCAGGGCTTTTCTTTTAAACGTATTCATGTTTTGGGTTACTCCTTTGTGAAGATGAAAGTGATCACTTTCTAGAGGTTACAACACGCGATTCTACCCCGGCGGCACGGTTATTGACAAATAATTCGTCGACGGGCACAGCCAGTTGCTTTGCAAAACTATTTCTGCGCATACCACCAATTCGAACCTTCCCGGACCCAAGTTTCCTTCAGCGGAGACTTGCTTCGTCCCATCTTGTGATCGTATTCCACGGTGACGCTCACGTCGCATACGTCAGGACTTGCGCAAACGACATTGTCGACCGTCACCGCTTTCCAGAATCCCTGCCGCACATTCGCGGCGTAATCCGCGAGCTTGAGCGTCTTGCGCGCCGACGGCGAGAGGAAACCGTACACCTTCTCGACGTCGCCTTTCACCAAGTCGTCCCAACGCGCCTGCGACCTTTCCTTCACGATCTCGGCTGCGGGCCGGGAATCCAGCGTCGCGCAGGCCGAAACCAACAACGCGCCGCCGATAAAAACACCCGCAAGTCTACAAGCTTTCAATGCCGAATTGCCCGCACTTTTCCCTACGTTGGACGAAAGACTAGTGAAGATCGAAAGGGCAGTCAAACGAATTCTGTAGAAAATTACAACACTGTTGTGTTTATGCAACACGGCCTCCGTAGGGGATTGAAAAGACGAAGGTTTCCACGGGCAACTCCCAGGCCAAAAGCAGCCCGGAAGCTGCGCCGGAACCTACTTGGCGGGCGCCTCCACTTGGGGAGGCGGGGGGCCCTTGGGGGCTTTGGGCAGCAAGCCCTCCAGCGACGGGAGCTTCCTGCGCAGCTCGTCGGTCGCTTCGCGGGCCTGCGCGGTGTCGCTCACGATCCTCGGCGTGACCAGCAGCACCAGCTCGGTGCGGGTGCGCGAGAAGGTCTGCTGGCCGAAAAGCGCGCCGAGAACGGGGATCTTGGAAAGGAGCGGGATGCCGGAGCTGCCGCGCTGGCGATTCTCGCGGATGAGCCCGCCCAGCGCGATGGATTCACCCGACGCCACCTGCACGCTGGTCTTGGCGTTGCGCGTGGCGACGTTCGGATTGGGATTGCCGGCTTCCGACGCCTTGGGCTCGCTCACTTCCTGGTTGATGTCGAGCGTGACCATGCCGCCTGAATTGATGCGCGGGGTGACCGACAGCAGGATCCCGGTCTCGAGGTACTGGTAGCTGTTCAACACTCCGGTGGAGGTGCTGATGCCGGTCTGGGTCTGCGTCTGCACGGAAATGCGGTCGCCCACCTTGATCTCGGCCTTCTCGTTGTCGAGCACCATGATGTTCGGCGAGGCGAGGATTTGCGTGCGCCCGTCGGAGCCCAGCGTGTTGAGGACCGCGCGAATCTCGCTGCCGGTGATGTTGATGAGCTGCAGCCCGCTGAAGGGCGGCACGATGTTGGTCGCCGACGGCAGGGCGTTAGTGGGCGGCAGCCCGCCGAGGTTGAGGGCGCCCTGGGGCGGATTGCCGCGCCACTGCGTGCGAATGAACCAGTCGATGCCGAACGCGAGATTGGTCCTTGTCCGCGATCACGCGCACCTCGCTCGCGGTCGTGCCCACGCCACCCGGCAGCTGGAAGGTGGCGGCCGGGCCGGGCGTGACGGAGGTCGTCGTGGTGGTGGGCGCCGGTGTCGTCCCGCCGTAGGGCGCGGTGCCGATCTGGGCCGGCCGCGCGCCGGGCGCGAGCGCGGGCGCGGTGCTCGTCGTGCGCCGCGAGGAAAAGAGGTCGCCGATCAGCTGCGCGAGGTTCTCGGCCTTGCCGTTCCTCACCTGGTAGACGAACAACCGCGTGCCGCCGGTGGTGCCGCCGCTCTGGTCGATGCGATCGAGCCAGGTCTTGGCCATCTCGAGGTATTTCGGCTGCGTGGTGACGACGAGGAGCGCGTTCATGCGCTCGATCGGGATCACGCGCACGACGCCCGCGAGCGGGCTTTGCGCCGTCGCCCCGAAGACCTTGTCGAGGTCCTGGGTAAGCGTTTTCACGTCGACGCCCTTCACCGGGAAGAGCCCGACCGAGTAGCCCGCGAGCCAATCGACGTCGAACAGCTCGATCGTGTCGATCACGTGCCTCAGCTCGCGCTCGTTGCCGGCGAGCACGAGGAGATTGCGGATGTCGTCGGGAACGATGGTGTTGTCGGCGGCGAACGGTTGCAGCAGGCGCACCATCTCGCGCGCGCCGACGTACTTCAGCGGCACCACCAGCACCGAATAGCCCTGCGGAATGGGACGCTCCGAGCCGCCCAGGCGCGGCGAGACCGAGCCGCGCACGGCGGTGATCGGCAGCACCTTGTAAATGCCATCCTCCAGCACCACCGCCGCATTGTTCTGGCGCAGCAGCATCTCGAGCGTCGGCAGCAGCGCGTTGAACGGGATCGGGCGCACCGTGCGGAAAGTGACCGTGCCGGCAACCGCGGGATGCACGGTGTACGACGCGTGCAGGTAGTCGGCGAGGATCACCTTGGCGACCTCGCGCACGTCGAGGCCTTCGAAGTTGAGGCTCGCCTCTTCGGGACCGGGATCGGCGTTGTTGCGCGGCGGCTTGGTGTTCACGAAGTTGCCGCTGCCCGAGTAGACCTTGGCCTCCGGCGGCGTGTTCGCCGTGGATGGCGCGGGCACCATCGGCGGCTGGATCACGATCGGCGTCAACGCCGGCGCGCCAGCCTCCTTGTTGCCGCGCATGCCCGGTGGCAGCAGCGCGCAGGAAGTCACGATCAAGCCGGCGACCAAGGTCAGGGGAACGTATCTCATCGGTGACACCTTCACTGGGGTTGGTTCTGTTGCGTGCGGCGCGCGCGGCGGCGCGCCAGCAACTCTTCAGGCGACAGCGGCGCTGTCTGGGCTTCCGGCGTCGCGCGCGCGGCGGGATTCGCACCGGCGATGCCCGACATGTTGGGAAGGCTCGGATTGGGAGGCAAAGCCCCCGGCACGGTGCCCGGCATCGGGAAGGGGCCCGCCGGGTTCTGTGCAGGCGGCGCGCCTGCCGGTGGCGCGCCCGGATTCGCGCCAATCCCCCCGAAGGGGCCTTGCACCGCGGCCGGTCCCAGGGAGGTTCCGGGCTGCTGCGGCCGAAGGACCGAAAGGGTGAGGACTTCCTGCTCGGCACCTTGCGCGAGCGTGACCTGCTCGCGCTGGATATCCGCGACCTTGATGCCGTTCACTTCCTTGCCGACTTCGACGCGATGGATGCGGTTGTTGGCCTTCTCGCGCAGCATCGCGACGCGGTTGTCGCCCACGGTGATCACGCCGGCCAGGACGAACTGGCCTTTCTGGAACGTGGCCTGCGGCGCCACGGCGACGGGCGGCGCGGGCCTTCGCGTCGGGGTGAAGAGCGGGCGCGCGGTGGTCTCGGGGTAGGCCTGCTCCGCCGCCGCGACGACGACCGGCGGAAGGAGCTTCGCGTCCGCCGCCAACGCGGGCTTGGTCGACGCGGGCTTCAGGGCGTCGCGCAGGCTCGCGCCGAAACCCGCCTCGACACCGATCACGGCCGCGAGCAGCAGGCAAATGGCGGCGAGCACGCCGAGCAGCGGATTGCGGCGCAGCCAATCCATCATTGCGCTCCCACGAGCGCGTAGCCGGTCACGTCGAGCTGCACGAACACTTCGGGCTCGGCGCCGGGTTGCGGGCGAAAGTTGCCGGGCACCTGCGAGGTCACCTTCAGGTTCTCGATGAAGAGGTACGGCACGCTGGTCTCGATCGTGTTCAGGATCTTGCGCGCCGCCTGCATGTTGGCGGTGAGCTGCATGTTCACCGTGATCTGGCGATAGCGCCCCTCCTCTTTCGACACCGGCGCCTGCATGGTGATGAGGCGCCCGCCGCTGCCCTCGACCAGGGCGCGCAGCGTCCCGCGTCGTAGTGCCGGTGCAGCAGCCACACCGGCAACGCGATCACCGCGACCGCCAGGACCACGGCGGCGGCAAGCAGGCCGAGCGCCGCGCGGCGGCCCTTGTCGGAACTCATCGTGGCGCTCGCCATCGCGTCACTTTCCGGAAGGCGGCGTCGCCTTCGGCGGCGGCGCAGGGGATTTCGCGGGCGCGGGCGCCGGCGGCGGAGCTGCCGGAATCACGACCGCGGTGGGCGGCGCGGGAGTCGGCGCGGGGGCGGGCGGGGCAGGCGCCACTACCGTGCCCGCTTCCATCACCGGGCGCGCCTCCGGCAGCGTGCGCGGGCGCGCTTCGGCGGCGATCATGAAGCGTTCCGTGCCCGGCTGCGAGCCGCGCGTGACGGTGCCGCGCAGCGCCGCGTTCTGGATCAGCGTCGCGCCCTCGAGGATCTCGATCAGCTTCGACGAGGACACGGTCTCGCCGATCACCTGCACCTCGCGCACCTTGCCCACGGGCTTCACCTCGAGCGAGGTGACCCACGTATTGTCGGGCAGCAGGCGCGAGATCTCCTCGATGAAGGCGAGCGCGGGATGGCTGCCGTGCTTGCGCGCGAGGAGGAAGTTGTAGTCGGCGACCTGCTTTTCGAGCGTGCGCGCGATCGCGTCGGTGGCCTCGGCTTCCTGCTTGGCCTTGATGACGATCGGGTTCAGGGCGATGAAAGTCTCGCGCTTGCGCCATACCGGGTAGAGAAGCGCCACGGCGAGGAGCGCCGCGCACGCGCCGAGAAGCACGCGCTGCATCAGCCTTTCCCGCGACGTCTCGCCCTCGCCGCGCTGCTCCGAAGGCATGAGGTCGAGGGAGGCGCCCTGGCCGGTGTCGTCGCGAACCGCAACGCCGCGCACGTTCGCGCCGAGCGCGCGCAGCTGCTGCACGCGCGCGTCGACCAGCTCGCGGCGCGCCACGGCGAGCTGCACCACGATCTGAGCGCTCGGCGCGTCGCGCGAGACGACACGATGGTCGAAATACACCTCGTCGGCCTTGAAGGGCGTGAGCCGGTCCATCTCGAAGGCGAGGACCTGGCGCATGTTTTCCTCGGTGGCGGCCGGCATCGTCACTTTGCGCACCAGCGCCTCGTCGTGCGCCAGCGCGAGGCGCGCACGCGCGCGGGTCTCGCCGGCACGCTCGAGAAGCGCGCGCACCGCCGCCTTGCGGCGCGTCTCGTCGAGGGCCCCGAGGACGGTTCTCACCTCGCCCCCGCCCGGGGGCGGCGCGGCGAGCACGATGTCGTCGCCTTCGAGCATGACGAGCGGCACGCGCGCGCCGCCACGCAGCATGGAGAAGCGCTCCGGAACGAGGCGCCCGATCTCGCCCGTCCACCAGCGCCACAGCGCCGCCAGCCGTTGGCGCACCGAGGCGCCGGCGCGTGCGGAGCCGAATTCCGGAGTGGCGGACATCAGTTTTTCACCGCCGGCGCGGGCTCGGACTCGGGAGCCGCGGTCGATTCGCGCCACGCGACGAAGGTCGCCACCCTGCGCGGCGTCGGGCGCAGCAGCACCACGGCCTCGCGGGCGAACACCGTGCCGTCGTCGAGGCGCGCTTCGGAGCGCACGCTCGCCACCACCGTGTAGCTCGCCGCGTAGGCGCCCGCCTGCGGAAAGGGCGGCAGCGGCTGGCCCGCGGCGCGCGCCGCTTCCCGGCGCGCGATGTAGTCGTCGACCAGCTCGGTGGTGATACCGGGCAGCGCAAGCAGCACGTCGCGGCTCGCGAGCTGCGGATTCACGCCGGGTTGGCGCGAGAACACCGTGATGGACGGCGCGATGCGGCGGTAGATCTCTGGGCGCATGCCAAGCACTAGCTGAAGCTCCTCAATCGCCTGGAAGGGCGCGTTGGCGGGTTTGTAGTCGAGTCCGGCGGCGCGGTACTCGGGCTCCTCGGCGCCGTTGGGCCGCCTGAGCGAGTCCGGATCACGCCAATCGAGGATCGCATCGACGATCTTCGCCGCTTCGTCGTCCGGGATCCCGAGGGAAAGGAACAGGCCGCGCAGCAAGGCATCTGCCGCGGTATTGATGTCGATTTTAGCAGACTCGTCGCGGATCTCGACCTTCACCGGCACGTCGTCGAAGGTCCAGTTCTGCACGGTTCCGTCGCGCTTCCACGCCTCCGGGGCATTGTCGGTGCGGTACATCTCGAAGATGGCGCGCGAGATGCCGGCATCGGCGATCGCCTCGGCGCGCGCGATCGAGATCGAGTTGCCGACCACGAGCGTCTCGGTGCGCCGCTCGACGATGAAGCTCGACGCGATCACGGTGAGCAGCACCGCGACCCACATCACCAGGACCAGGGCCACGCCGCCCTCACGCCGCGCGCTCACGCGGGCCTCCGTGGGCGGCACACGCGCTGGAACGAGTTCTCGAGGCATCCGGCCTCCTCCGCCACCTCGATGCGCATCACCATCTCCGCCATGAGCGTGGCATCCGCCCCGTTGATGCGAAGGCGCACGAGGCGCGGGATGCGCTCCGTGTAGGGCCATACGTCGAACCACTTCGGGTCGGTGAAGTCGTTCTCGGTGCCGAAATAGGCGAACTGCACGCTGTCGACGTCCTCGATCAGGACGGTGCGCTCGGCGCGGTCGAGCGGACCGAAGTCCTTGGCCTCGTCGTCGGGCATGGCGCGGCGCATCACGAGGTGCCTTTCGCGCGGCGCGGCGCCGCTCTCGACCTCGACCCCGACCAAGGACAGGCCGCCGCGGGTGATGCCCGGCGCGCGCGCGGAGACGAACCTCAGCCTCTGCGCGCCGCCCTCGAAGGCGACCTTCACCGCCATCGGGTCCTTGAAGCGCATCGGGAAGAGCTCGGCCATCTCGCGGCGCAGGAAGTTCTCCCCGATGCGCCGGTCCGCGGTGCGCCTGCCGTTGACCTCGCCCGCGTCCCAGCTGCGCAGGGCGAACGCGAGCCCCGAATAGAGGAGCACCATCATCGTGCCGAGGAGCGCCATGGCGACCACCAGCTCGATCAGCGTGAAACCGGCGGCGCGCTTCCTCGTCATGTGCGAGTCCAGACGCCGAGCGTGGAAAGCGCGAGGACCTGCTCGCGCGTATCGGCGCCGTGCCAGGTGACGCGCACGTCGATCCGGTAGAGCGAGTACACGCTGGGCGCGGGCTTGGACGGATCTTCTCCCTCGCCGGTGCGCTTCACCGAGACCATCCACTGGTACTTGTGGTCCTCGCTCTCGCCGCTCGCATCGCCCTCCTTCAATGTCTCCTCGACGCCGACCGCGGCCATGCGCGACTGCGCGATCACCAGCGCCCGCGAGCGCTCCTCAAGCCGGCCGGCGCGCGCGAGGCCCGCCGAGAAGATCTCGAACGCGGTCGACATGACGAGGGCCAGCAGCACGAAGGCAACCACGACCTCGATCAGCGTGAAGCCCTTCTGCTTCCTATTCATTGATCGCCACCCGCCCGGTGAGCCAGTCGACGTCCACCAGGTACTTGCGCTCGCCGGTGGCCACCGTGATGCGCCCGCCGGTGGAGCTGCCGTCGGGATAGAAGCGGATCGAGCCGCGCTGCGCGCTGGTGACCTCGGTCTGCGCGGTGTAGAGCTTGAGCTCGATGGTCTTCGGAATGCTGTGGACTTGCTGCTCGCCGGTGGCGATGTACTCGCGCGCCTCCATGTCGATGGTGAGGAGCGCATCGCGGCGCGTGGCCATGGCCGTGCTCTGCGCGGTGCGCAATCCCGCCGCGAGCGAGCGCGCCGCCGCCTTGAGATCCGCCGCCGACGCCTTGCCGAACGGAACGCCGAGCACCACCGCATAGATGACCGCGGCGAGGGTGAGCACGATCATCACCTCGAGAAGCGTGAAGCCGCGCTCGCGGCGCGGCGCGGCGCCCATCGATGCCTTGCGCGAGCTCAGTTGGAGACGTCCCGGTTTTCGCCGTCGCCGCCCTCGCGGCCGTCGGCGCCGAGCGAGATCAGGTCATACGGCTTGCCCTGGCCGGGAACTACATACTTGTAGTCGTTGCCCCAGACGTCCTTCAGGTCCGCGGCCTTTGCATACGGGCCGTTCCATTTGTCGAGGCCACCCGGCTGTGTCACCAGCGCCCCGAGGTTGTCGGGATAGCGACCCACCTCGAGCTTGTAGAGCTCGATGTTGCCGACCAGCTGCTGCAGCTGGATCTTGGCCTGGGCCGACTTGGCCTTGGTCGCCTGCTCCCAGATCTTCGGCCCGATGAACGCCATGATGCCGGCCAGAAGGACGAAGACGATGACGATCTCGAGAATCGTGAAGCCGCGCTGGCGGCGGTCGGGAAAGCGCTGTCTCATTGTCTCTACCTCAGATCGGCAGGTCGTAGACGGAAAGCATCGCCGAAAGGATGGCGATGATGATGAAGCCGATGACCGCCGCCATGGCGACGATCATCACGGGCTGCAGGAGGGCCAACGCCTTGCGGATCGCGACCTCGACCTCGTGGTCGTAGGTTTCGGCCACCTGCATGAGCATGTCGTCGAGGCGCCCGGTCTCCTCGCCGACCTGGATCATGTGCACCGCGAGCATCGGGAAGCGCCCGGTCTCCATCATCGGGCGGCCCAGCCCCCGGCCTTCCTTGAGCTCGCGCGCCACGCCGCCGATCGCCTCGGCGAGATATGCGTTGCCCATGGTCTCGCGCACGATGGTCAGCGCGGCGACGAGAGTCACCCCGTTCTCCAGCAGCGTGCCGAGCGTTCGCGAGAACCTCGCCATCTCCACGCGCGTGAAGAGATTGCCGACCACGGGCCCGGTCACCAGCCAGCGGTCGAACCTGTAGCGCACCTCGGGATCGCGCAAGCGTCGCTGCGCGACGATCAGCAGCCCCGCCGCCGCGAACAACATGAAGATCCAGTAATTCTTCATCGCGTCGCCGGCGAAGAGCACCGCCTGAGTCATCAGCGGCACTGCCTTGCCGCTTCCGGCGAAGATCGGCTTGAAGCGCGGGACCACTGCGCCCAGGAGGATCACCACCGCGAGGAGCGAGATCACCGCAAGGAACGCGGGATAGGTGAGGGACGCCGTCACGTTGTCGCGCAATGCCTTGGCGCGCTCCATGTACTCGGCCAGGCGCAGCAGCACGGTGGGCAGGCTCCCGCCGGCCTCGCCCGCGCGGATCATGTTGATGTAGAAGCGCGAGAAGATGCCGCGCTGCGCTTCGAGGGCCTTGGACAGCGCCGAGCCGCCGCGCACGTCGTTGCGGATCCGCGAGAGGAGCTCCGCCACCTTCGGGCTCGAGGCGAGAGTGATGAGGATCTCGAAGCTGCGGTCGAGCGGCAGCCCCGCCTTGAGGAGGGTGGCCAGCTCGCGCGTAATGACGCCGATGTCTTCCTGGGTGACATTGTTGCGCTTGAAGAGCGGCGCGCGCTCGCTCGCGGCGACGGCGGCCTTCGCCCCGCCCGCCTCCTCGGCGCGGATCGGGATGAGACCCATCTCCTGCAGCCGTGCCACCGCCGTGTTGGTGCTCGATGCTTCGAGCACGCCTTCCTGCACCTCTCCCGAAGGGGTGACGGCCTTGTATTGGAAGAACGGCATCGCGCGCGGGCCCTGCCTAGTCCTCGCGCGTGACGCGCAGGACTTCCTCGATGGTGGTGATGCCCGCCAGCGACTTCCTCAGGCCGTTCTCGAACATGGTCTCCATGCCCTCGGCGATCGCCGCGGTGCGCAGGTCGCCGGCGGTGGCGTGGCGCATGATGAGCGAGCGGATGCCGTCGGTCATGGTGAGCATCTCGAGGATGCAGACGCGGCCGAAGTAGCCGGTGCCCGCGCATTCCGCGCAACCCACCGGCTTGTAGAGCGTGATCTCGCCGGCGCCCTGGAAACGGCGCAGTCCCATCTGCTCGACCACCTCCGGCAGCGCGGTGTGCGGCTCGCGGCACTTGGGGCAGAGGGTGCGCACCAGGCGCTGCGCGAGGATGCCGTTGATGGTGGAGGTGAGGAGGTAATCCTCGGCGCCCATGTCGAGGAGGCGGCTCACGGTCGAGGGCGCGTCGTTGGTGTGCACCGTGGAGATCACCATGTGGCCGGTCAGCGCCGACTGCATCGCGATCCTCACCGTCTCCACGTCGCGGATCTCGCCCACCATGATGATGTCCGGGTCCTGGCGCACGATCGAGCGCAGAGCGTTCGAGAAGGTGAGGTCGATCTGCGGCTTCACCTGGATCTGGTTGATGCCGGGCATCTGGTACTCGACCGGGTCTTCCACCGTGACGATCTTCACGTCGGGCTTGTTGAGGCGATCGAGCGCCGTGTAGAGCGTGGTGGTCTTGCCGCTGCCCGTGGGCCCCGTGACGAGAAGGATGCCGTGCACCTGGTCGAGGGCACCGATGAAGCGCTCGAGCGCCTGGCCCTCGAAGCCGAGGGAGGCGAAGTTGAGCGGCACGCCGCCCTTGTCGAGGATCCTCATCACGACGCTCTCGCCGTGCATGGTCGGCACGGTGGACACACGCAGGTCAATCTCCTTGCCGGAGATGCGCAGCTTGATGCGCCCGTCCTGCGGCAGCCGGCGCTCGGCGATGTCGAGGGAGGCCATGATCTTCACGCGTGAAATGATCGCGGCGCTCAGCCGGCGCGGCGGCGACTCGACCTCGTGCAGCACGCCGTCGATTCGGTAGCGCACGATGAGCCGGTTCTCGAAGGGCTCGATGTGGATGTCCGAGGCACGCGATTCCAACGCGCGGGTGAAGATCAAGTTGACCAGGCGAATGACCGGCGCCTCGGAGGCGAGGTCCTTCAGATGCTCGACGTCGCCCCAGTCCTGCTCCTCGTCGCGCGAGGTGATGTTGTCGACGATCTGGCCCATCGACGACTTGCCGCCGCCATAGAGGCGCTCGAGCGCGGCCTCGATCTCGTTGGGGGCGGCGATGTAGGGCCGGATGCGCTTGCCCGAGGCCATCTGCATCGCGGAGATGACGTAGGAATCGCTCGGATCGGCGATCGCGATGGCGAGCTCGTCGTCGTCCTCGCGCAACGGCACGGCCTGCGCATCGCGCAGGAATTTCGACGAGAGCCGCTCTTCCATGAGCGGCAGCTCCGGAAAATCGGCGGCGAGCGCGAGCGGCAGATCGAGCTGGTCGGCGAGCGCATCGGCGAGGTCCCGTCCCGAGACCATGCCCAGGCGCAGCAGGATCACGCCGATCTTCTCGCGCGACTCTCCTTCCTGCAGCTTCAGCGCACGTTCGAGGTTCGCGGGGTCGAGCTTGCCGCGTTCAATGAGGATTTCGCCGAGACGTTTGGGCAAAGGGGGAGATTCGTTGCGTAAGCGGTTGAAAAGTATAGCATCCTGAGCGCTCTGCGACGCCTCGATGCACCATTGTGACCCCCTTGCCGTGCGCGAAGTGCCGCCCTGCGGGCGTTTTCCACCAAAAATCCTAGATTGGCCGGGGCCGCTCGCGCGCGAGCCGCTCGGCGAGCTCGAGGAGCGCGCTCGTCAGGTTGCGCGGCCGTTGCAGCGCACCGTGGAGCATGGGCCCGGCCCGGTCGGCGACCGGGTCGGGAACCAGGGCCGAGGCGCGGTGCTCGGGAGGCACATAGACACTCACGAACTCGGCCGCGTCCTCCCAGGCGAGTGCCCCATTGTCGCGAAGCTTTTCGTAGAGGCGCTGCCAATGGGTGGCGATTCCGATCGCCTCCGGATCGCGCTCGGCGGCCACGCACGCGAGCCATCCGAGCGCGGCCTTCTGGCCCAGCTGGTCGAGGGAGCGCACCGGAAAATGCGCGACCTCGATCGCCGGGCACGGCACCATGGCGAGCTTGCCATCGTGAAAGACGGCGTGGTTTCCCACGTAGATGACGGCGCTCTTGTCCTGGTGGAACCAGCGGCCCACCACCACCTTGCAATACTCGGCGTCGACGCGGGCGGGCGCTTCGGCGTCCCAGCCGGCTCCGAGATCGTAGCGATGGGTGATCCTACGCGTGGGACAGGCCTCCGCAGCGTCGTCGCCCGGCGTGCACACGTACGTCTGCCAACGCATGAGGCCCGCCATGCGCGGCGGCAGCGCCGCGAGCGCGGCCTCGATCGCGCCGCGATCGGCGGCCTGCAGGATCTCGTCGGCATCGATCGGAAAGACGAAATCCGCGCCCGAATCGGCGAAGGCACCGCGCACGAGATTGTTCATGACGGCCTCCTGGACGAAGCCCTCGCGCTCGTCTTCGAAAAGCCGCAGCTTCAATCCTTCGTTGCGCAGCGCCGCGGCGATCTCGCGGGTCCCGTCGCGGCATCGATGCAGCACCACGTGAAGCTCGTCGAGAAAGCCGAGGTTGGAGCGCGCGAAGGCCTCGAAGATATCGGCCTCGTTGCGCACCGTGGCCACACCGATCAGGCGCATGGAAGGGAGACCTCGCGCTCGGCGCGATAGCGGTCGCAGAAACGTTCGGCGCGGCGCAGGAACGCGGGCCACGCGGCGGCGGGAACGATCGCCTTCAGCGCGCTCGCCGCCACCTCGGTCTGCGGCACGGCCTCGGTCCCCGTCTCTTCGGCGAGCGCGCGCGCGCTCGCGAATTGCCGCGCCGCGTCGATCACGGCGCGCGCGGGCACGGCCAATCCGGAGGCGATGCCGAGCCGCGCGCCATCGCGATGCAGCTCGAACGTGTATCGGGAAACCGCCCGGGCGAATTCGGCTTCGTCGGCGAATGCCGCTTGCGGAAATCGCCGCGCCTCGACGATCGAGCGCCGCACGAAAAGCACGGGTCCGGAAAGCACCGCGCACGCATTCATCCGCTGGGGAACCCAGAGACGAACATGCACGGCGTCGTTCTCCACGTGCGCGAGGATTCCTCCGACATGCCCGCGCCCGGCGGCGAGGAGATCGCCGTGGGGCATCGCATCGGCTCCGAACGCGGCGAGCGCATCGCACTGGGCGAGCGCATCGGCGGGCAGGGTTGCCTGCGCCAACGCCGAGGCGTAATGCGCCGCGGCGGTGAGGGCGACCCAGGCGTCGCCGATCTCGCCCGGCGCGACGCGGCGCGCGTCCGCCGCCTCGTCGCCGCCAGCGCGGAACTCGCTCCAGAAGACCTGTCCCGCGATCCGGTGCGCGGGCAGCGTATCGAGCAGATCGCGGCACCTCTGCGCGCCTTCGCCCGCCCCGGCCAGCAACACGTCGGCGCGGGCGTTGGCATGGGGCCGCGCGGCGTCGATCGAGCGCGTCCTTGCCAGCCAATCGCGCCACGATTCGCGGTACGCGCCTTCCAGCGCCCGCACGAAACCCTCGCCGTCGCACAACGCAGAAGCGGCGAGCTCGGCGCGAAGCTCTCCGCGCTCGAGCGTTGCGCGGCGAGCTTGCTGCGCGAGCGCCGCGGCGATGGCGAGATACTCGTCTTCGCTATGCGCGACCCACTGCGGCTTGCCCAGTGCGCCGAGGATGCTCGCGCCCGAGCGGCTGTGGGTGAGGCGCCCCGCGAGGCTCGCCACCGGCACGCCCTGCCACAACGCGTCGAGCGTGGCGGTCGCGCCGTTGAAAGGATAGGTGTCGAGGACGACGTCGATATCGGCGAGCTCGCCGAGGAACTCGCCGAGCCCCAGGCGCCCGCGGATGTCGAGGCGCTCCTTCGCGATGCCCGCGCGCGCGAAGGTCAACTCGATTCGCGCGCGCGCGCGCCCCGGCGGGATGCCGAGAAAGCGGATGCGCGCGCCGGGAACGCGCGCCAGGAGCCGCGCCCACAGCTCGAGGAGCGTCGCGGAAAGCTTGAGGGGCACGCTGATCGCGCCGAAAATGATCGCGTCGCCGGCGCGCGCTTCGCCGCGGGCCGCGCGCGGCGCCTCATCGGGCGGGCGGTAGCACCACTGCGGCACGGCCAGGCGCAGCAGCGACTCGACATGCCGCGCTTCGGCTCCCGCGGGATCGGTCGCGCCATCGGTGATGCGGTAATCGACGCTCTCGAGCCCCGTCGTCGCGAGATAATCGAGCCACGTCATCTGGATCGGCGCCGGGCGCCGCGCGAGCGCGGGAAGCGCGTTGCCCGCGCCGTGGCCCGCGATGTCCACAAGGATGTCGATGCGATCGCGAAGCACGAGCTCGACGATGTCCTCGCTCGCCAGTCCCTCGATCGAGCGATGCAGCGCGTCCTGGTAGCGGGCGCCATGGGCCAGCGAGCGCGCATGGTTCCAGTACGCGAAGACCTCGAAGGCCGGGCGCTCGAAGCGATCGAGGACCGGGCCCACGAACCTCTCGGTCGCGTTGTGCGTGTCGGGGCCCAGGTATCCGATGCGAAGCCGAGCGTCCGGATCGCGCGCGCGCGCGACCGCGAGATGACGCGCGTCGAAGCGCTCGCGCAGCGTGTCGCCGAACTGCAGGTGCATGGACTTCCACGCCGCGTCGGTCGGCTGCTCGGGATTGTTCTTCTGCAGCGCGAGGTAGTGGTGCCAGACCGCGCGGTTGGCCGGATCGAGCGCCATCGCCTTGTCGATCGCACCGAGCGCGTCGTCGAAAAGTCCCTGCTGGGCATACAGCACCGACAGGTCGTGATGGATTCGCGGCGGGACGCCCGGCTCCCCGAGGCGCCGCTCGAGCAGAACGGTCGCTTCCTCGAGCCTCCACTGGCGCATCAGCGACTCGACTTCGCCGAATACCTCCTCTTCAGCCATCGCGGCATCTTAGCGCATGGACGAGAGTCGAAAAAAAAAGCGGGCAGTCGCCTGCCCGCTTTCCCGGTGCGAAGAAACGACTCAGTTGTAAGCGGTCTCCCCGTGCGACGTCGTGTCGAGGCCTTCGCGCTCCTGATCTTCCGGCACGCGCATCCCGATCAACATGTCGACGATCTTGTAGGCGATGAAGGCGACCACGCCCGACCACACCAGCGTCACCCCCACGGCCTTCGCCTGGGAGATGAACTGCGTCATGATCGAGTAGTCCGCGACCGTCGTGAGCTTGCCGGTGAACCAGTCCACCGGGAAGCTCGGGCCGCCGAGGGCGGGCGAGTTGAAGACCCCGGTGAGGAGCGCCCCCAGGACGCCGCCCACGGCGTGCACGCCGAAGACGTCGAGCGAGTCGTCCACCTTCAGCATCTTCTTCAGGCCCGACACGCCCCACAGGCAGACCACGCCCGCGGCGGTGCCGATCACGAACGCTCCCGGGATGCCGACGTTGCCCGCCGCCGGGGTGATGGCGACCAGCCCGGCCACCGCGCCCGAGCACGCGCCCAGCATCGAGGGCTTGCCCTTGAACATCCACTCGAAGAAGATCCACGAGAGGACCGCGCACGCCGTGGCCAGGAACGTGTTGATGAACGCGAGCGCGGCCGAGCCGTTGGCCTCGAGCGCCGATCCCGCGTTGAACCCGAACCAGCCCGTCCACAGCAGTGCCGCGCCGATCATCGTCATCGGCAGGTTGTGCGGCGACATCTGCTCCTTGCCCCAGCCGATACGCTTGCCGACCACGTATGCGCCAACCAGGCCGGCGATACCGGCGTTGATGTGCACCACGGTGCCGCCCGCGAAGTCGAGGGCGCCCCATTGCCAGAGCAGGCCCGCCTTCGCGTTCTGCGCGTCGACCACGTTCGCCGCCGTGTACGCGTCCGGGCCCGGCCAGAACCACACCATGTGCGCGACGGGCAGGTACGAGAACGTGAACCAGATCACGATGAAGAGCAGCACCGCGGAGAACTTCGCGCGCTCGGCGAAGGCGCCCAGGATCAGGCAGCACGTGATCGCGGCGAACGTCGCCTGGAAGGCGACGAAGACGAGCTCGTACATCGGAGTCGCCTTCGAGAAGGTCCCGCCCAGCGAGAACTGCTGGTCGGCCATCGCGTCGAACGTGCCCTTCAGGAAAATGCGGTCGAATCCGCCGATGAACGCGTTGCCCTCGGTGAAGGCGAGGCTGTAGCCGTAGATGCACCACAGCACCGAGATCAGCGAGAACACCACGAACACCTGCATCAGCATCGACAGCATGTTCTTGGAGCGCACCATGCCGCCGTAGAAGAGCGCGAGGGCGGGCACGCTCATCATGAGGACGAGCGCGGTGGAAACCAGCATCCACGCGGTGTCGCCCTTGTTGGGCTGCACGACTGGCGCGGCCGGTGCGGCGGGGGCGGCCCCTGCGGCGGGTGCCGCGGCTGCGCCCGCGGCCGGACTCGCGGGTGCGGCGGCCGGAGCGGGAGTTGCGGTTGCGGCGGCCGGGGCTGGCGTTGCCGCCGGCGCCGGATCCGCCTTCTTGTCCTGAGCGTGCGCCGTGCCGAATGCGAGAGCAGCGGCGAGCGCGATGAGGCTCAATGCGCGTTTCATTTTGTATGTCCCCTTGATCAAAGTGCGTCCGCGCCGGTCTCGCCGGTGCGGATGCGGACGACCTGCTCGAGCTCGAAGACGAAGATCTTCCCGTCGCCGATCTTGCCGGTGTTGGCGCTCTTCTCGATCGCCTCGATGACGCGGTCGAGCATGTCGGTCTTGATCGCGGCTTCCACCTTCACCTTCGGCAGGAAGTCGACGACGTATTCGGCGCCGCGGTAAAGCTCGGTGTGCCCCTTCTGGCGGCCGAACCCCTTCACCTCGGTGACCGTGATGCCCTGCACGCCGATGGCCGAGAGGGCTTCGCGCACCTCGTCGAGCTTGAACGGCTTGATGATTGCCGTGACCAGTTTCATTTTTCCTCTCCTGGTGGATGCCGCGCTTCGGTCAGAACGAGTAAGACACGAAGGCGACGAGGCGGTCCTTGCTCCAGTCCTTGCCCTTGATCGTGTATGCGGCTGCCTCGGCGTCGGTGCCCTTGTAGTACGCGCCCGCGTTGAATCCGCCGCCGAAGTCGTAGGTCGCGCCCAGCTTCCACACCGTGTACGCGAGGAAATTGTTGTGCTTGTACGACTGGTGGCCGAGGACGCCGTTGATGGTGAGCTTCTCCATCATGGGCAGCGGGTAGTTCACCGAGAGCTCGATGTAGTCGGAGCCCTTGCTGTTCGGCACGCCGAAGGTGTTGTTGAACGAGTACGAGTACTTGAGGGTCGCCGGGCCGTAGGAGGCGCCGACGTAGACCTCGTCGGTGTTGGGCTTGGGCGAGAAGGCGCTCGAGCTCGGATACTCGTAGCGCAGGTAGCCCACGTCGAGGGTCACGTCCTTCACCACCTCGAACTTGTAGCCGCCGTAGATATCCCACTCGATGTTGGCGTCGGTGGAGAAGCCGCTCACTTCGGCCGTATCCTTCAGCCACTTGATGTTGGACACGAAAGTGCCGACGTACAGGCCGCTCTTGTGCGCGTAGTCGAGGTTCAGCTGCCCCGCGGGTTTCTCGGAAGTCTGCGAGATGCCGCGGTATTCGTATTCGGAGTAGAGCGCCACCTTGCCGGTGAAGCTGTGCTCGGGAGTCTCCGGCTCGGCCGCCGGAGCCGGTGCTTGGGCGCGCGCGATGCCCACGGTAAGGGAAAGTCCCAACGCTCCGGCCAGGAGAAGGACTTTGGGCAGTTTCAGCATGTTGGTATCCTTTGGCTGTTTGTGAAAGGCAACTCCGCGACGGAAAGAGCAGCAAGCGTGCCAGCCGGTAAACCATTGTTTGCGTGGATCTCATTTCCATCGCAAAGCCTTGGCGCCCATGCGTTGTGCACGCGTGCGGTGCGGCGCACTTTTCCGGTGCGCCGGCCGAGGTCTTCCTGGGAATGAGTGAATGAACGAGAAATTCTTGAGCGAGCTGGCCGCACGCCTGGCGGAGATGGCCGCGGCGAACCCGGCGAAGGACCTCGAGAAAAACATGCGCGGCATGCTCGCGAGCGCCCTCACGCGCCTGGAGCTGGTGAGCCGCGAGGAGTACGACGTCCAGACGCAGGTCCTGGCGCGCGCCCGCGAAAAGTTGGCTGCCCTCGAGGCGCGCGTCACTCAGCTCGAGGCGCGCGTCGGCGCGCCCGAGTCCTAGATCCGGGGTCGGGCGCTAGACGACTCCGGCCCGCTCCAGCATGGCGCCCCGCGCCCGATCCCGCGGGCATGTTGGAATAGCCCAGCTTCTCGGCGGCGCGCGCCACCGCCTGCACGCACTCCGGATGGAATGGCTGCGCCGGATAATGCGACACCAGCTCGATGGAAATCGCGAGCCCGCTTTCCTTGCTCGCCCTTTCCACGGCGGCGCGAATGTCGGCGTCCATCCTGTCCACCAGCGCGTCGGTCGCATTGCGCAGGTCGATGGAAAACTTCACGCGCCCCGGAATGACGTTGCGGCTGTTCGGGTGCACCTGCACCATGCCGACCGTGCCCCGGCCGTGCGGTGGATGGCGATGCGCGATCGCCACCACTTCCTGCATGAGCTTCGTCGCGACCTGCAGCGCGTCCTTGCGCAACGCCATCGGCGTCGGCCCCGCGTGCGCCTCCATGCCGGTCACCGTGCAGTCGTACCATTTGATGCCGAGCACGCCGGTCACCACGCCGATGGTCTTGTCGTTGTCTTCCAGTACCGGCCCCTGCTCGATATGCGTCTCGAAATACGTGCCGATGGGATGCGCGCCGGGCTCCTCCGTCCCCACGTAGCCGATGCGCGCGAGCTCCTCCTTCACCGACCTGCCCTCGGTATCCGTCGCGGCGTAGGCGTGCTCGAGCGTGAAGGCCTTGGCGAATACGCCCGAGCCCATCATCACCGGCACGAAGCGCGAGCCTTCCTCGTTGGTCCAGAACGCGACCTCGAGCGGCGCCTCGGTCTCGACGCCGTGGTCGTTCAGGGTGCGCACCACCTCGATCCCCGCCAGCACGCCGTAGTTGCCGTCGAACTTGCCGCCGGTGGGCTGGGTGTCGATATGGCTGCCGGTGACGATGGGCGCGAGCGCATTGTTGCGGCCGGCGCGGCGCATGAAACCGTTGCCGATCTTGTCGATGGTCACCGTCATCCCCGCGTCGCGCGCCCATTTGCACACCAGGTCGCGGCCCTGGCGGTCGAGATCGGTGAGCGTGAGGCGGCACACGCCGCCCTTGGGAGTGGCGCCGATCCTGGCCAGCTCCATGAGCGAATCCCACAGGCGTTCGCCGTCGATGCGCAGGTTCTCGATCGCCGCCTTGTTCTTCCTGTCCGTGACGATGTCCATGACTATTCTCCCGTTGCATCCGCCGTGGCGTTGGCGGTCGGCTTCGTGGCGGATCCCGGCCGCTCGACGGCGCTGGGCGCGAGGTCCTTCGCCCGCAGCGCACCCGCCTGGAAGTTTGCGCCGAACGCGGGACGCTTGACGTAGCGACCCACGCCGCGTTCGGCGCGCAGCTCGCCCCTGGCGTAGACCACCCGGCCCTGGCTCACGGTATAGCTGGGAATGCCGCGCACCTTGCGGCCCTCGAACACGTTGAAATCCACCTTGCTGTGCTGGGTCTTCACGGAAATCGTCTTGGTGCCCTGCGGGTCCCACAACACCAGGTCCGCGTCGGCGCCGGCGCTGATCGAGCCCTTTTGCGGATAGATGTTGAACAGCTTGGCCGCATTGGCCGAGGTCACCGCGACGAACTCGCTGGGCGTGAGGCGCCCCGAATTCACGCCCGCGTCCCAGATCAGCGCCAGGCGCTCCTCGATGCCGCCGCAGCCGTTGGGGATCCGGGTGAAGTCGGACTTGCCGGCGGCTTTCTGCGGCGCGCAGAAGACGCAATGGTCGGTCGCGGTGGTGTGCAGCTGCCCCGATTGCAATCCGCGCCAAAGCGCTTCCTGATGACCCTTGGGACGGAACGGCGGGCTCATCACATGCGCGGCGGCCTGCGCGAAATCGGGATTGCGATAGACGCTGTCGTCGATCAGCAGGTGGCCCGCGAGAACTTCCCCGTACACGCGTTGCCCGCGCGCGCGGGCGCGGGCGATCGCCTCGGCCGCCTCGATGCACGAGACGTGAACGATGTAGATCGGCACGCCCAGCACATCGGCGATGGCGATGGCGCGGTTGGCGGCTTCGCCTTCGACCATCGGTGGTCGCGACAGCGGATGGCCCTCGGGGCCGGTGATGCCCATCCTGGCCACTTCCTTCTGCAGCAGGAAAACCAGCTCGCCGTTCTCGGCGTGCACCGTGGGCATGGCACCCAATTCGAGGGCGCGCTTGAAGCTGTTCACCAGGGTCTCGTCGTCGCACATGATGGCGTTCTTGTAGGCCATGAAGTGCTTGAAGGTGTTGACGCCTTCTTCCTTCACCAGGAGGCCCATGTCACGGTGCACCGAATCGCTCCACCACGTGACCGCTACATGGAAGCCGTAGTCGGCCGCCGATTTCTGCGCCCACTCCCGCCACATGCGAAACGCTTCCAGCAGAGGCTGCTGCGGATTGGGAATGACGAAATCGATGATGCTGGTGGTGCCGCCGGCCAGGCCCGCCGCGGTGCCGGTAAAGAAATCGTCGGCCGCCACCGTCCCCATGAAGGGCAGTTGCATGTGGGTGTGCGGGTCGATGCCTCCGGGCAGGATGTACTGGCCGCCGGCATCGAGCGATTGCGCGTTGGCGGGCGCGTTCCGGGCGGCGTCATCGCCCAGCGCGGCGATGCGCCCATCGACGCACAGCACGTCGGCCTTGAATTCACGGTCGGCATTGACCACCGTGCCGCCGCGGACGAGGAGGGAAGTTGTCATGTCGCGAATGCTCCGGTTATCTGGATTTCATCTTCATGCCCAGCCCATACACCAGCGCCGCGATGGCCAGGCCCACGAACCAAGCGTAGGTGTAGACGCCCTTGAAGAAGCCTCCCACATCCGCGAAGCTTTGTGGGAATGCCGCATTCAGGAAGCCCGGCACGTTCGGCAGCACGCCCAGCGCCAGCGCGACGATGGCGACCCGGTTCCATCCCGAGCTGTAGCGATAGGAGCCATTCTCGCTGTAGAGGTCGTCGACCTTCAATTCCTTCTTCCGGATCAGGTAGTAGTCCACGATCAGGATGCCCGCCACCGGGCCGAGCAGCGCCGAGTAACCGATGAGCCACGTGAAGATGTATCCCTGCGTCGATTCCAGCACCTTCCACGGCATCATCAGGATGGCGATGACCGCGGTGATGATGCCGCCCGCCTTGTAGGAAATGGCGCGCGGATTCAACGCGGAGAAGTCGTAGGCCGGCCCCACCAGGTTGGCGGCGAGGTTCACGCTGACGGTGTCGACCAATAGGATCGCGAGCGCGATCAGCACCGCGGCGCCGCTCATGCGGCTGGCGAGATCCACCGGGTCCCAGATCGCCTTGCCGTAGATGACGACCGTCGCCGAGGTGACGAACACGGCCATCATGGCGAGAAGGCCCATCGGCAGCGGCAGGCCGATCGACTGGCCCAGCACCTGGTCGCGTTGCGACCTGGAAAAGCGGGTGAAGTCGGGAATGTTGAGCGCGAGCGTCGCCCAGAAGCCGACCATGGCGGTGAGCGA
>WNFI01241472.1_pt1 | contig 98354 bp, 87 predicted proteins | sample 5400471 | NCBI WGS metagenome assembly WNFI01 (sample SAMN13153348, study PRJNA577476) | soil metagenome | isolation source: 100 cm saprolite on Douglas fir-dominated hillslope | place: USA:California | collected 2013-09-17 | reverse complement strand
GAGGGCCAGCAACAATTTGTCGTAGTTACCTTTAATCAACGGAATCATGACGCGGGCTCTTTTTCCGCCGCGGGCAGCGGCTCAATCAATTCCACTACGACCGAAAACTTCGACATATTCTGCGGCACCAATGGCACCGGTGCTCCCGTCGCAAGCATCGCGGTGGCCGGACTCCCGGCGGCCAATGGCTCAACCTCAACGCTGCGCACAATCGCCGGCAGCTTGAAGGCCGCGAGACTGTTCAGGAGCGCCCGCAAGGCTGGCGTCTGGCCCGTGAACTCCAGCCGGAACGCCTCGCTCTCCACCCGGCCCGGCACCCGCAGGGAAATTTGACCATCCAGATCAAAGAAATCACCCGGTTGGCCGGCTAAGCCAGTCGGCGCGATCGCGGCGGCCACCCCCGACGCCGAAGGCCGATTGCGCTGCGCTTGCTGGGCGGCGGTCAGGGGGTGCTCGCGCTGCACCGCGAGCAGGGCCCGCGGGCGCGACTCAAGCAGGGCCTCGACGAGATATTGCCCGGCGACGCGCTGGCGGAAGACCGCCGGCACCAGATCTGCCTCGGGCCCTTCATTGGCGTGCGAGGCGAAACCGAAGCGCTCGTCAGGCTTGATCATCACCTGCGTGCGGGTCGCGATGGCGCGGGTTTTCTCCACGAAGGCAGCGATGTCGAAATACGCGTCAATCGACTTGGCCGGCGGCGCGGCTTCCAGGAGCACGCCATCTTTGCCCTGCAGAGCCGAGCACAACGCGATGAGGACCTGTTGCGCCTGAGCGACATCGCGCGCGATGGCCTGCTCGTTCTCCCCGCTCAGCGTGGGCGATTGTCGGGCCAGCCAGTCCCGCTCCTGTTTCTTCTGTTCCAACGCCGCCACGGCGCGCGCAGCCAGCTGCCGGTCGCGTCGCAGGAGCCACGCCTCCGCCGCCAGCACCGTCACACAAGCGAGCAGAACCGCGCCAAAGATTGGGTTGCGTCTTAACCAGTTCATGTCAGCCGGAATTTTTTAACGCAGAGGATACAGAGGTCTCAGAGACAGATCGTTCGTTCACAATCCGGGTCACTCCATCCACGAGTTTAGGAGCATGGAAATTAATCAGCAGCCCCACTTGATGACCCGTTTCGCGAATATAAGAAAGAACCTGTGCCTTGTGCACCGGCAAAACTGTTTCAGTGGCCTTCAATTCGACCAGCACTTGGTTCTCCACAATCAGGTCGGCCCGAAAGGCGACATCGATAGTGACGCCCTTATAAACAAGTGGAACCGCCACTTGGCAGGTAACTTGCAGTCCGCGCAATCCCAACTCATGAGCCAGACAATTTTCATAGGCCGACTCCAGCAATCCTGGACCTTTTTCCCGGTGAACCTCGATGGCTGCACCAATGATCTGCTCGGTAAGCTGGTTGATTGGTTTCATGGTCACTCTGTGTTCTCTGTGCACTCTGTGCTAAAAATCAAAGCGGGCGCGCCGGGTCGGTCACGAGCACGAAATCGAACTTCAGAATGCCGGGCTGGTCGTTGTCAAAACGCTCGCCCTCGACGGTGGCGACGTAAGGCGAGTCCACAATGCTGGCGAGCAGCGCCTTCACGCGGTTGAACGTCTCGGGGCTGACCTTCGAAAGCGGGTTGGTCTTGTCGAGCATGCGGCCGGAGATGACGAGTTTAAGCGGCGCGCCGGACGCGGCGGGCGTGACCTGCAATTTTTCCAGCCACACATCCTCGACGCGCACGAGGCGGTCCTGCAGATCGGCCAGCAGGTTCAGCCAGCCGGTGCGGCGGTCATACACGCCCTGCAATTGTGCAATCTGCTGCTTGAGTTCCCCGAGCTGCTGCAGGCTGGCGCGGTTGCGCGCATCGCGTTCGCGCAACGGCGCCAGCTCGCGCTCAATGGTGGCGGTCTTGCGCTGTGCCTGGCCGGTCACGCTACGAAAATGAACGAGTGGCGGGATGAGTGCCGCGACCGTCAGTACGGCCGCTGCCATCAGCCAGGGCTGGCGCCGGCGCAGGCTATCTTGGCGTCGCAAGCGCGGCGGCAAAAGGTTGAGCGCCGCCTGGTCCCGCAGCAACTGGGTCGCTGCCGCGCCGACCAGGTCGGCCAGCATGAGCTCGTGCTCGCCAGCATCGCTGGCGCCGCGGGCAATCTCGATGGCGCCGAGCAAATCGAGCCGGTCCACCGGAATTTTTAGCTTCGCCGCCAGCGCCTCGTCGAGACCCGCGAGGCGCGCGCCGCCGCCAGTCAGGTAAACGATCTCCGGGTTCTCCAAATCACTTTGCCGGCGGAAGTGCAGCACGGTTCTGGTGATTTCCTGCGCGAGCCGCGTGGCGAGCGTTTCCATGGCGCCAGCAGTCAGGCTCGCGCTGCGATCGGAGAGCTTGATGGACTCCGCCGCCTCCGCATCGCAATCTTGGTTTTCCGCTATCTGTTGCGTGATACTATTGCCGCCTAGCGAGAGCGTGCGGGTTACGAAACGCTTGGCCTCGGCCAAGAACAGCGTGGTGGAGCGTGCGCCCAGATTGAGCACCAGGGAAGGCTTGATTTTCCCGGCATGCTGCAAACGGTAGCCCGCCAGCGTGGCCAGCGACGAAGGCAGAATGTATTGCGGCACGAAGCCTGTCTCTTGAATCACGCGGCAAATCTGCTCGACCGCGTCCCGTTTCACCGCGGCGAGCAGGACGTCGAGGCCTGCATTGCTTTCGCCAGCCACAACACTGTCCCAGATAACATCGGGCAGCGCGAATGGGATGCTTTGCCCCGCTTCAAAGTGCAGGACCCGTTCGCGCTTGGCCGGCTCGACCCGTGGGGTTTTGATCAACTTTGTCAGCACCAGGTGCGCTGGCAACACCAGCACGACCGAGCCGGGGGCCTTGACCCTGCGGCGAAGCGCCAGCAGGGCGGCGGCCGTGTTTTCCAGCCAGTTATCATCACTGCCTGCCGCAGTGGATAATGTTTCTACCGCGTATTGTTCGAGTCGCAAGCGGCCGCTTTTGCGGCTAAACACCCCGAAAGCCGTCCGGCTGGCGCCGAGGTCCAGGATGGTTGCGCGGGGAGAATAAAAAAAGGGCGGCATGGAGATGCGGCCCGTGACGGATTTGTTTGCCCGACTTCGGGCAAAGGTCACGCTCTTTTTTCAGATGCCTCCCACCCTGCCCTACAAAATCAGCGTCCTGGTCTTCATTGAGAACGCCGCGGGCGAGCAGCTTCTCCTCCTGCGGGCCAAGCAGCCCAACCTGGGCGTGTGGACGCCCATCGGGGGCAAGCTGGAGATGGCGACGGGCGAGTCGCCCTTCGAGTGCGCCGTGCGCGAGACCTTCGAGGAGACCGGCTTGCGCGTCACCCAAGCCGACCTGCACCTCTTCGCCATGATCGCCGAAAAAGCCTACCAAGGAGAGACGCACTGGCTGATGTTTCTCTTCCGTTGCAAGAAACCCATCGGGCGTCAGCCACCGGACATCCCAGAGGGGAAGTTCGGGTTCTTCTCGCGGGAGAAAATCAAGAGCCTGCCGATCCCCGAGACCGACAAGGCCGCACTGTGGCCGATCTTCGACCAATACCGCGACAGTTTCGTCGCGCTGAAGGCGGATTGCGGGCGCTCGCCCATCGTGGTGACGGTGGAGCAGATAACGCCAAAGGCCTGAGCTGACTTGGTGGAGGGCCCGCGTCTCTGCGGGCCGGCTCGCAGGGACGCGAGCCCTCCAAGTTGTAGCCCTTTCGCCCAAACTTTCGCTTGTCTTCGCCGGTGTTTCTCTGAAAAACAGATTCCTGCGCCTGAATATTGCTTCAAACTCAAATCATTCCTTGTGATCAAGAAACCGTCCCTGACTAAAAAGCCCGAAGTCGCCGCCTCTGGCCATGATGCGCGGCAGGCGCCAATCAACGCGAAGCTGGGGGCGGACGAGAAAATCCAGTTCTATCGCGACATGGTGCGGATCCGGCGCTTCGAGGAGCGCTGCCTGCGGAGTTACCAGCAGGGCAAGATCGGCGGGTTCCTCCACCTCTACATCGGCCAGGAATCGGTGGCGGTGGGCTGCTGCTCGTTGATGGGCGACAACGACCACATCATCACGGCGTATCGCGACCACGGCCACGCGCTGGGGGTCGGCATGGGCATGAACGAGCTGATGGCGGAGAATTTTGGCAAATACACCGGCTGCTCGAAGGGCAAGGGCGGCTCGATGCATTACTTTGACCCGAGCCGGCATTACTGGGGCGGGCACGGCATCGTCGGCGGGCAGGTCCCGCTCGGCACCGGCCTCGCCTACGGCTTGAAATACAAGGGCATCAAGGGCGCCTGCCTGACCTTCATGGGCGACGGGGCGGTCAATCAGGGCGCCGTGCACGAATCCTACAACCTCGCGGCGCTGATGGAACTGCCGGTGGTGTTCATTATTGAGAACAACGGCTATTCGATGGGCACGAGCCAGGAGCGCTCGTCCGCCGGCGCCTCGCTCGCCGGGCGCGCCGAGGGCTACGGCATGAACTGGGCCATCGTTGAGGACGGCCATGATGTCTACGCAGTGCGCGAGCACGTCCACGCGGCGCTCAAGCTCGCCCGCGACCAGTCGAAGCCGAGCGTGCTGGAGATCCGCACCTACCGTTACCGCGGCCATTCGGTCGCCGACCCGGACTCCACCTATCGCGACAAGACGGAGATCGAGGAATACAAGCGCACGAAGGACCCCATCATGCATTATCAGAACGCACTGCTGACCGAGGGCGTGCTGACGGAGGACATCATCAAGAAGATCGACGAGTCCGCCCGCGCCGAGGCGGAGACCTCCGCGCAATTCGCCGAGCAGAGCCCCTACCCGACCATGGAGGACATCAAGAAGGACGTCTATTGGGAGATCGACAACCCGCAGGACAAGAAGTCCGTCGGCAGCCTCTTTTTCGACTGAGGCCCAGCTCCCCACTCTCACCTCTCAACTTTCCGCAAAATGCCCGTCATCACCTACCGCGAAGCCCTCCGCGCCGCCATGGCCGAGGAACTCGACCGCGACCCCAACGTCGTCATCATGGGCGAGGAGGTCGGCCAGTTCCACGGCGCCTACAAGGTCACCGAGGGGCTGCTCGCGAAATACGGCCCCAAGCGCATCGTCGACACGCCCATCAGCGAGGCCGGCTTCATCGGCATGGGCATCGGCGGCGCAATGCTCGGCCTGCGCCCGGTCATGGAGCTGATGTTCTTCAGCTTCTACTCCGTCGCGTTCGACCAGATTTTCAACAACGCCGCCAACATCCGCTACATGTCCGGCGGGCTCATCAGCTGCCCCATCGTCATCCGCGGCCCGGCCAACGGCGGCACCAACGTCGGCGCGACCCACTCCCACACGCCCGAGTCCATCGCCGCCTACCACCCGGGCATCAAGGTCGTCGTCCCCTCCACGCCTTACGACGCCAAGGGCCTGCTCAAGTCCGCCATCCGCGACAACGACCCGGTCATGTTCATGGAAAACACCATCCTCTACGGCGACCAGGGCGAAGTGCCCGACGGCGAATACCTCGTGCCGCTCGGCTCGGCCAAGGTCATGCGCGAGGGCAAGGACATCTCCATCATCGGCCACGGCCGCGCCATCCAGATGGCCCTCAAGTCCGCCGACCTGCTCAAGGAGAAGCACAACATCAACGCCGAGGTCGTCGACCTCCGCTCCATCCGCCCGCTCGACGAGGAGACCGTCCTCGCCTCGGTCCGAAAGACCAACCGCGTGCTGCTCGTCGAGGAGGCGAAGCCCTTTTGCTCCGTCAGCGCGATGCTCGCGTGCATCATCCAGGAAAAGGCCTTTGACTATCTCGACGCCCCGATCCGCCGCGTGACCTCCGTCGACGCTCCCGCCATCTACAGCGCACCCCTCGAGAAGGAGCAGCTCCCCACGCCGCAGAAAATCTTCGACGCGGCCCTTGCCGTTCTGAAGTAAGCTTACACCTTATCGCTTAAATCTTACTGCTTCCCCGACCATGGCCGAAATCATCGACATGCCCAAGCTCAGCGACACCATGACGGTGGGCACGCTGGTCAAGTGGCTCAAAAAGGAAGGCGACGCCGTGAAGGCCGGCGACATGCTGGCCGAGGTCGAGACCGACAAGGCCACGATGGAGCTCGAGTCGTTCTTCGACGGCACGCTGATCAAGATTTTCGCCCAACCCGGTTCGCAGGTCGCCATCGGCGCCGCACTCTGCGCCATCGGCAAGCCCGGTGAGAAGGTTGATGCCCCTGCCGCTCCGGCACCGAAGGGCGATGCCCCGCCTGCCCCGAAGGCTGTCGCTCCGGCTCCCACGCCTGTGGCGCCAGCACCCGCACCCGTCGCTGCACCGACGCCGGCTCCAGTTGCCGGCCCTCAGCCCTCAGCAATCAGCGCTCCACACTCTGGCGATCGTATCATGATTTCGCCTTTGGCGAAAAAAATCGCGTCCAACGAAAAAATCGATCCGGCCCGGCTCACCGGCACCGGTCCGCACGGCCGCATCGTCAAGGCCGACGTCCTCGCCGCCGCCGCGAACCCCGCCCTGCTTAAATCTGGAGCGGCGGCGACCTCGCCGCAACCGGGATCATTTGCGGGCGGCACGCCGTCCCGCACCGGCCCCATCCAGGTGGACCGCACCGTCACCGCCTCGAACATGCGGGCGATCATCGCCAAGCGCCTGCTCGAGGCCAAGACGCAGATCCCACATTTCTACCTGGAGATCGAGGTGGACGCCGAACCGCTCCTCGCCGTCCGCGTCCAGCTCAACACCGCGTTCGAGAAGGAGGTGGTGAAGCTCTCCGTCAACGACTTCATCCTCAAGGCCAGCGCCGAGGCGCTCCGCCGCGTGCCGGGCGTCAACGCCTCGTGGACCGGCACCGGCATCCAGTATCACGGCGCCGCGCATGTCTCTTTCGCCGTCGCGATCGAGGACGGCCTCATCACACCGGTCATCCGCGACGCGCACACGAAGTCTGTTTTTCAGATCAGCGTCGAGGCCAAGCCGCTCGGCAAGCGCGCCAAGGAAAAGAAGCTGAAGCCCGACGAGTTCACCGGCGGCACCTTCTGCGTGTCGAACCTCGGCATGATGGGCATCGAGCGTTTCTCGGCCATCATCAACCCGCCCAATGCCGCCATCCTTGCCGTCGGCACCACGGTCACCAAGCCCGTCGTGAAGAACGGCTCGATCGTCGTCGGCCAGACGCTGGTGCTCACCCTCTCCTGCGACCACCGCGTGGTGGACGGTGCCCTCGGCGCGCAATTCCTCGCCGCCCTCAAGGACCTGCTCGAGAAACCCGCGCTGTTGCTAGTTTAATGGAGGTGAAGCCGGCCGGGTCAGCAGTTCGCCGACGAGCTGCTCCAGCTTCGGCACGTCCACTTCGATCACAACGTCGATGTCACGCTCACCCAAACCCGGCCCTTTTCCCGCCGGCCAGCTGAGCGTGCTACCGTAACCCGCGCCAGCGGTGTCCGTGTCCACGCCCACCGCCATCGCTTCATGCCGCGTGACAATCGACGGCTCCAGCCAGACTGCGGCCGCCAGTTCATCCCACATGGGAAATCCCTCGAGGTGCCGTGACACGTAGCGCGCCACCGGTGTCTCGGCTGAGGCGATGCGCTTGATGAGCTCCGGCTTGAACAGCGTCGCCGTGGTCGGATCCACCGGCGAGAGCGTGATTTTCCGCCAGGGAGCCCGGAGCACCGCGTCCGCCGCCTCGGGGTCCCAGCGGAAATTGAACTCCAACCGCGGCCGGTGGGCGTATTCCAACGCAAAGTCATTGTTTGCCGCGTGCGGATTGAAGCTGCCGCCCATGATGACGATCTCCTTTGCCCGCCCGGCGAACTGCCCGTCGAGTTTCAGCGCCAGCGCGAGGTTGGTCTGCGGTCCGAGCGCGAGAATTGACACCTCGCCGGGAAACTCCCTCACCTTGCGCGCGAGAAACTTGTCTGCGCTCTCGGCCAGCGGCTTGGTCGTGGGTTCGCCCTCGGACGATGGTGGCACGACGTCCGCCGGGTGGATCGGCCGGCGGCTCACCGTGCCAGACGGCCATTCTTCGGTCCACGCGCCCTTGTAGACGAGCTTGCCGTGCCGCGCCTCCCAGCGCTTCGTGGCCTCCGCCGAGTTCACGAGTGGGAACGTGGCCCCGGACACAACGGGAACATCCGTCCGTCCGATGATCTCCAGCATCCGCAGCGTGTGCGCGACGTTTTCCTGCTGCCAGCCGTCGCCGCTCTCGATGGTGATGCCCAGCACTTCGACGTCCGGCGACTGCAGGACCATCAGGATGGGCTGCAGATTCGGGCCGCCGGGGCCGAACGCATCCTGGTCGATGATGACCTTGCGCCTGGGCGCAGCCCACGCCGTCACTGCGAGGAGCAAGACCCAGATTGCTTTAGCCACGGATTTCACAGATTGAGCGAATAAATACCAAGCTGGTTTCTAACAGGACGTAACTGGAAAACAGAGATGGATTGATTCAGAAGCCATGAAGCCTGGAGTTGGGGTTCGTGGTTTTCTGGTTTCTGAATACATCAATTCTCTTTGTGTCCTCCGCGATCTCTGCGTTAAAATGCCTTGGTTCGCGTCTTCAGGTTTCAGGTCTCATCCTTCGGCCCGTTTCCGCGCGTCGGTTTCCATCAGGGCCTTGAGTGCGTCGAGCGTGGCCTTGGCCTTGGCCTTGGCGGCCAGAAGTGCGTCAGCCTTCTGGGCGGGCAGGCTCCCCCCTACTAAAGGCTCCTGCGCGAAGAGGTAGAATTTCATCTTCGGCTCGGTGCCGCTGCCGCGCGCGGCAAACGAGTAGCCGTTGCTGAGCGTCACACGATAAAGATCCTGCGCGGGGATGAGTTCGTTGTCCGCGTCGTGGAATTTCTCCCGGCCGAAATCCTGGAACCGCGTCACCTTGGTCTGGCCAAAGGCCCTGGGCGGGCTGGTGCGGTAGGTATCGAGGATGCGCTTGATCTTCGCCGCGCCGCTGGCGCCCTCGTAGTAGATGTTGATGACGCCCTCGAGGAAGAAGCCGTATTTCAGGTAAATCTCGTCGAGGTATTCCGGCACGGTCAGGCCGCGCGACTTCACCCACGCGCAGACCTCGGCGAACATCAGGCAGGCGGCGTTGCCGTCCTTGTCGCGCAACAGGTCGTTGGGCAGGTAGCCGTAACTCTCCTCAGAGCCGAACAGGTAGAACGAACTGTGCTTGAGCAGCAGGGCGGCGCGCTCGCGGAACGGCGTGACATCGTAGTCGAACCCCGGCCCCATCGCGGCGCAGAGCTTTTCCTCGTAGCCGCGCATCTTGCCCGCGATCCACTTGAAACCGGTGAGCGTGTTGATGACCTTGACGTTGTGTCCGCGGCCGATGGCGTCCTGCAGCGGCGTGGTCACAAAGGTCTTCACCAGGACGGCCGACTGGCTGCCGGCGGCGGGAATCCAGCCGAGCTCCTTGTATTTCATGATGCGATAATCCGCCAGCAACGCGCCGACCTGGTTGCCAGTGAGAATCTCCATTTTACCCGCCTTGTTGCGCACGGCCGCGCCCATCCGGTCGCCGTCCGGGTCGGTGGCCATCACGAGCTCATGGCCGCACTTCTCGGCGAGCTCGACGGCGAGCGCCAGGGCCTCGGCGTTTTCGGGATTGGGCGACTTGACCGTCGGGAAACGCGCATCGAACGCCACCTGCTCCGGCACCTCCGTCACCAGCACCCCGGCATGCAACAATAACGGCAAGGTGGAGTAACAGCCCACGCCGTGGATGTTCGTGTAGACAACCCGCAGGGCGGATGCGCGCAGGAGCTTGTGATCCAGCGCCGCCTGCGAGGCCGCCGCGAGGTAGGCGTTGTCGGCCTCGCGCCCGATGATCTCCACCGCGCCGAGATCCTTGGAGAGAAACTCGTGCACCGCGGACAAGGGCACGGCGTTGACCTCGGCGATGATGCCCTGGTCGTGCGGCGGCGTGACCTGCGCGCCGTCGGTAAAGTAGGCCTTGAAGCCGTTGTCGTGCGGCGGATTGTGGCTGGCCGTGATGACCACGCCCGTGTGGGCCTTGTAATGCCGGACTGAAAAGCTCAGTTGCGGTGTCGAGCGCGGACCGTCGAAAATGACCGCGACCCCACCCAGGCGCGTCCAGGTCGAGGCCGCCAGCTGGCAGAAATGCCTGGAAAAATGCCGGACATCGTGCGCGATCACGATCTTGGGCTTCGCCTTGCTCTTTTGCTGGGCCAGAAATTTCGCGACGTAATGATAAAGCCCGACCACTGCGCGAATCAGCGTGAAATCGTTGAGCAGGTTGCTGCCCACATTGGCGTGCTCGGGCGAACCGCGCGCGTCGATCGTGCCGGTCTCCGCCCTGGCCGCGACGACCCCGATGGTGCGCCCGCGCATGCCGCCGGTGCCGAACTCGAGGTAGCGGTAGAAGCGGTCGTTGAGTTCGCCCCACTCCCCGCGCTCGACGAGTTCGTCGAGGCTCTGCTGCGCCCAGCCCGGCAGGCCGGCCTGCAGCCACGCGTTCAGGTTCTCCACGGCGCCGGGCAGCAGTTTTCCCTCCCTGGCGGCCTGGGCGATTTTCTCAGCGGGAGTCATGAGATGATTTTCTTTAACACAGAGGACGCAGAGTTCTCAGAGGAAATGCCCGGATAGTAAAGAATGCTCTGAATCCTCGGTGATGCCTGGGTTAAAAACCCTGCCTCATTCCAAATATAATCCGTCGGCGACCACGGGTTTGATCGGCAGGCTGCGCCAGCGCTCGGCGAACGAGTCGGCGTCATAGCCGAAGAGCGGCGAGACTTCCAATCCGGCTTTCGGCAGGCCGGTGGCATCGGTCTCCACCGTCGCACCCACCGCCTTCAGCCAGCGGGCAAACTGGCGGAGCTGGTCATCGCGACAGGTCTGCGGTGAATCCACGCCCTCGGCATTCTTCACCGGGCTAAAATCGTCCGCGCGGGCCGTCTCGATGACCACCGAGTTGCGGGCAAACGGCAGCGCGTCGAAGACGAACATCTCGAACTTCACGCCGTTGGCTTTGGCCGGGTTGACCGGCCCGCCCGTCGCGTCGATGGTCGCGATTTTCTTGTCCGCGCGGTGGAAGGGCAACGCCGCTCCCTCGCCACCGGTGGCCATGCGCCGCGCAAATTCCCGGTCGATGATATGGATGGCGATGCTGCCGGCGCTGTAGCGGAGCGAGCCGTCGGGGTTGGTCTCCCGCTGCATCGCCAGCGGCATGTCGCTGTATTCCACGACGACGATCTTCCCACCCTGCAGGCAGAAATGGCCGACCTTTTCTTCCGCGTAGGCCTTGGGCACCATCTTGCTCGACATTTCGGAGCCGCGCATAAGATGGAAGCCGATGAACGCGGCGTCGATCGAGCGCACGAGCGGATTATCCACCTGGAAATAGCTGATCGTGTCGATGCCCTCGGACTGCATCAGGTCCAGCGCGCCGCTGCGGTGGAGCGCCCGCAGAGACCCGCCGTGGCCGTCGGGGCTGAGCGCGAGGGATCCCCGCATCTCGAGCAGGATTTTGCCGGCGAAATCCACCGCCGGCATCCGGCCCTGGCGGAGGAAATGCACCCGGCCCTTGTCCAGGCCGAAGTAACGGTGCTGCCCAAAAAATCCCTCGGTCTGCTCGTGGTTTGCGTGGCTGGTCATGATGAACCAGTGCAACGGTCGCCCATGGCGCAGTCCGGCCGCCTTGATTTTCTCCGCGAATACCTGAAACAGCGGCTTCCGTTTGAGCGGCGTGACGGCGAACGTGCCCTTGGGTCCGTCGTAACCGAGCCGCGTCCCCTGCCCGCCCGCCACGGTGAAGGCCGCGATGCGCCCGGCGCGCAACGCCGTCTCGCCCGCCGTCCGGGCCTTCGCCCATTCCGCGGCGTCGCCGCCGTTTTCCGGCAGCCGCTCACATGGCGCCGGCGACAGGCCGGCGAGATTCACCTCCGCGCCGCCGGCGGATTTCAGCACCAGCGTGCGGTTCAACCGCGCCACTTCCGCCAGGTCGACTTCCGCGGCCTGGTTGGCCAGCGCGGCGCGCTCACTGGAGGACAGCAAATCCCGGAAGGCAAAGACCTGCCCCTGGCCCGCGGCACGGTAGGAAGCGATTAGTTGATCTATCTCCATTGGTTTTTCTTGAACCCAGAGGGCACGGAGCTCCCGGAGAAGGGACGGTGTATTCTGCTCTGCGCTCTCCGCGATCTCCGCGATCTCTGCGTTAAAATGTTTCCGTTCATTTCTTCTCTTCCTCGAACCGGAAGACAAATTCCTGCGCGCGCACGTAGCCGAGCTTCTGGCGGATGAGGCGCTCGACCAGCGCGGGATCGTGGCGGAGCTGGTCGAGGTATTTTTCCTGCGCCTGCAGCCGCGCCTCGGCCTCAGCCAGCCGGCGCTGGTTGGCGGTTTCCTGGATCCGCAATGCCGTCAGGTCCCGGTGCATCTGCACGAAAAAGGCGGCGGCCCACACCGCGATCGCCGCGAATAGCACGGCATAAAGCCCAAGGATCAGCTTGCTGTAATTCACCGGGGGAAAGACTGGTTTAACACAGAGGTCGCAGAGATCACGGAGGAGTTGATTACCGATGGCGCGGATTGGACGGATAACTAATTCACAAGGCAGGTCGAGGAACCACTGATTTTCACTAATCGGTCACTAATCTTTAGTGAGGCCTTAGTGGATATTTGTGGTTCAAACTGCATTGGTCCGGCCTCCGTGGCCTCTGCGTTCTCTGTGTTTAAAATGCCTTGATATTGCCTACCGATAAAGGTGCCGCCCGGGACGCAGGCAACTACTTTCAAAGGGAATCCACGCGGTTTTTGCGTGCATTTTCCCGTGCGGCTCAAATACTTGCCGAACGATGTATCAAAGCTACTACGGATTTGCGGAGATGCCGTTTCATATCACTCCGGACCCGAAATTCCTCTATCTGAGCGCCACCCATCAGGAGGCTTTACAGCACCTGAAATACGGCGTCCGGGAGAAAAAGGGCTTCATCGTGCTCGTCGGCGAGGTCGGCTGCGGCAAGACCACGCTTTGCCGCAAGTTCCTGAACGAGCTCGACCCCGCGCACTACGACACGGCGCTGGTATTGAACCCCCGCGTCACCGAGACACAGATGCTGAAGGCGATCCTGACCGAACTGGGCGAAACCACGCAGGCCCGCAGCAAGAACGACCTTGTCGCCCAGGTGAACCAGGTGCTGCTCGCCCGCATCGCCGCCGGCCGCGAGATCGTGCTCATCATCGACGAGGCGCAGAATCTCTCCTTCGAGGTCTTCGAGCAGGTGCGCCTGCTCTCCAATCTCGAGACCGACAAGCAGAAGCTCCTCCAGATTGTCATGATGGGCCAGCCGGAGCTGAAGGAAAAGCTCGCGCTGGAGGAACTGCGCCAGCTGCGGCAGCGCATCCTCGTGCACTACGAGCTGCGTCCGTTCACCCGCGAGGAGATGGACCGCTACATCCACCACCGGCTCACCGTCTCGGGCAGCATGGGCCGCCCGCATTTCACGCCATGGGCGCTGCGGGCGATCTTCCAGGCCAGCCGCGGCATCCCGCGCATCATCAACAATCTTTGCGACAAGTCGCTTCTTTCCGCCTTCATCCGCGAATCAGACGAGGTCAATTACTGGGACGCCCGCCGCGCCGCCCGCGACCTGGAGCGGCTGACGGATTGAGGATGGGTTTAAACACAGAGCTCACGGAGTACTCAGAGTATGCATGACCGAACCAATAATCCCTCTGCGTCCCCTGTGTTAAATAATTTCCGAGCATGAGCCTCATCAACGACGCCTTGAAAAAGGCCCAGAAGCAGCGGACCGGCGAGAGCACGCCGCTCGCCGCCATGCCCGGCGTCGGGGGCGAGTCGGCGGCGCGGATCGCCAAGCGCGCCAAGCCCGTCGGTTTCAATTCGCAGCTCATCCGCCTCGGGCTCGGCGCCGGCGCTGTCCTGGTGTTCATCACCGGCGGCTGGTTCGTGATGCACAAAAGACCCGCCAAAAAACCCGAGATATCAGCGGTCAGCGGTCAGCAGTCAGCGGCTCAGACCCCGCCGGCCGCTCCGACTACGGAGAACGGAGAACCGAGGCCAGAGCCTGCAGTGCCCAAGCTTGAACCGTCCTCTGGCGCTGGCGGACCCGCCAGCACTTTCGTCCTCCCTGTCGTGACTCCGCCACCGCCTACTCCTGAGCCGGTGGTCGTCAAGAAGTCGGAGACCAAGTCAGTGCCTTCTTCGCCTGCCACGCAGCGGCCGGACGAACCAGCCATGGCTCAAAGAGCGCCGGCTCAGCCGGCCTTGCCGCTGGCGAAGCTCGAGCCCAAGGCCATCACTTACATTGAAAACCTGCACATCGCCGGCATCCGCGCCTCGGCCACCGACAGCAAGGTGCTCATGAACGACCGCGTCTACCGCGTGGGCGACATCGTCGAGCACGAGATGAATCTCAAGCTCATCGGCATTACGGCCAATTCCCTCACCTTCGAGGACGAGCGCGGCGGCCGTTACACGCGGCAGTTCTGAGGGGCCGGCAGCCCTCCGCTTTGGCTGTCAGCTTCAGCGGCAGGGCTGGAACCAGAGGTCATCTGCCGGTCAATCCGGCTTTGCCCTCGTTTCCTTCAGCGACCAAAGCAGCCGAGAGCCTCTGCTTGAAAACGGGAAAGGCAAAATCGCCGGCGCGGCGGAGCATCGCGGCTGGGGTGCGGGGATGGCGCACGAGGTCGGCCACGGCCACCGCGATCTGGTCGGTGTTGCCGTATTCCACGAGCGCCCCCACCTCGGGGTTCACCACCTCGGGCGCGCCGCCGGCGCGGGCCGCCAGGCAGGGTTTGCCATACGTCATGGCCTCCAGATAGACCAAACCGAAGCCTTCCTTGCGGCTGGGCAGGGCGAAAATGTCACACGCCATGTATTCGGTGCGGAGGGCCGCATCATCAATGATGCCGGTGAAATGCACCGCCCGGCCGAGCCCGAGGGTGCGGGCAATCTCCTCCAACCGCGGCCGGTCGTCGCCTCCTCCCGCAATGCGCAGTTGCGCGCTGGGAAACTGACGCAGGATCCCCGGCATCGCCTCGATCATCGTGTCAACTCCCTTATAGGGATCAGTGGCGACCAGCCGGGAGACCACCAGGATCCGGGAGTGATGGGTTTCACCAGCCGGCGCGGTCGCGACCCGCGGCGATGCGAAAGCCGGATCGAAGGTATTAGGCACGACGAGCAGGCGCGCCGGGTCGAGAAAGGGAGCGAAGCGCAGCATCTGCCGTCGGGTGTATTCACTGACACAGAGAATCCGGTGCGCCCCGCGCAAGGCGGCGCGCTCAAGGATCGAGTAAGGCCGCCAGACCTCGATGCCGTGCGCGATCAGGTAATATTTCACCCCCGGTCGGAAAACAGCAGCAAAACGGGCCAGGATCAGGTGGTGCAGGTGTCCGCAGATAATTCTGTCGGCCTTCCGCCCGCGCCACAGCACCACGAGCAGAAAACGCAACTTGCTGCGTGCGCAGTTGTCGAGGCCTGTCAGCCGTTCACCGAGGAAGGCCCGGGCCCGGGCGAAGGTGTCCCCGCTGTCGCTCAACGCCGCGTAGCGAACTTCATCGCCCGGGGCCGCAAGTTCGCACCCCGCCTTCAGATAGAGTCGCATCATGCGCGCAATGCCGCCCTCCGCCTGCAACAAATCGGGCACAATGAACAAGGTCTTCATGGCTGGAGCGGCCGGTTGGCAAACGCAACGAGCACGGCCAGGGTCCAGACTCGCGACCAGTTGCGCAAATCGCGGGCCCGCACAAATTCCCTCCATTCATTCTGGACCGCGACAACGTCGAGCCACGGACAGGCGGCCAGTGACGAGGTCGAGAATGTCTCCTCCAAAAACGGTTTCAACTCGGCGCGCATCCACAAAGCGAATGGCAGCGTGAATCCCCGCTTGCGCCGCGTGAGAATGGACGCAGGGACAAGGTCCGCCATGGCATCGGCCAGCGCGGCTTTCGGCCGGCTCAGGTTGTATCTGAACTTGCACGGCTGGTTCCACCACCACTCGACAAACACCCGGTCGACGAAAGGCACACGTAGTTCGAGCGAATTCGACATGCTGAACACGTCGCTGTCGCGCAGCAACACGTCGGCCATGTAGGTGCGCATCTCCCAGGCGCTGACAATCTGGGCCGGATCGGCGCCCAGCAATTCGAATGCGAAGTCGTCGAGCATCGGGTGGTTCGGCCCCTGGCGGACGGCCAGCCGGCGTGCGGCGGGGGCCAGCAGAGGAAGCCGGGCGGACTCGGAAAGAACGCGGCGACGCAGGGAACAGAGCTCGTTCAGGTCCCGGGCGTATTCCAGAAAGTCCGCCAGCTTGCGGGCGCGGGCCCCGCGCTTCCTGAGCAGGGTCACCACGCGGGAGCGCAGGGCCTGTGGCAATTGCCGCCACAGTGGAATATAACGGGCAAACCGGGGCATGTCATGGAACGAGGGGTAACCACCGAACAGTTCGTCGCCCCCGAGACCGGAAAGCGCGACTTTCACGCCGCCGGCCTGGGCCGCGCGGCTGACGTAGTAGGTGTTGACCCCGTCACCAGTCGGCTGGTCGAATGCAGCGAGGATGCGCGGCAGATCCTGGACGACCTGCCGGCCGGTCAGGACTTCCTCGTGATGCTCGGTGCCGAAGGTCCGGGCCGCAAGCCGGGCGGGCGATTGCTCCGAATACTCCGCCTCGTTGAAGATCAGCGAGAAAGTCTTCAGCCGCCCGGCGCCGGTGGCGGACATGAGGGCGACAATGGCCGTGGAGTCCAGGCCGCCGGAAAGAAAGGCGCCGACCGGCACATCCGCCACGCGATGGGCGCGGATGGTGTCCTCAAGCTGCCCGCGCAGCGTTTGCACAAAGTCCTCATACCGGCCGAGCGGCGGTTGCGGCTTTGACTCCGGCAGACGCCACCACGGGGCGACATTGCACCGGCCGCTGGCATCCACCTTGACCGCGTGTCCCGGCGGCAGGTTGGCAATGCCCCGATAGATGGTGCGGGGCGCCGGCACGGCGAACCACGCGAGATAATCGCCCACCGCCACCGGGTCGATCTCGCGGGGCATCAGTCCGCTCGCGAGCAGGGCGTTCAGCTCTGAGGCAAAGACGAACATGTCCGCCGGCAGCTCGGCATAGTAGAGGGGCTTGATGCCCAGCGGGTCGCGGGCCGCGAAAAGCGTGTGCTCCTGCGTGTCCCACACGGCAAAGGCAAACATGCCCCTCAGGCGCGGCAGGCAGGCCTCGCCCCACTGGGCGTAGGCGGCCAGCAGCACCTCGGTATCGCAGTTGGTCTGGAAGGAATGGCCCGACGCGATCAGGCCGGCCCGCAATTCCCGGTGGTTGTAGATGGCCCCGTTGAAGACGATGTGGAAGCGGCCGTCCGGGGTCACCATCGGCTGGTGGCCGTGCGCCGGGTCGATGATGGAGAGCCGGCACATGCCGATGGTCGCCGGACCGGATGAGATCAATCCCTCATCATCCGGACCGCGATGCTGCTGCCGGGCGATCATCCGCCCGACGATGCCTTCCCGCTCCACGCCGTCATGCCGGGCACTGATGACGCCCGCTATGCCGCACATGGTATTTTGGATTCCATCAAAGTCAGATGTTTCTCACAGCTTGATTTTCTTCAACCAGGCCCTGTTCTCCAGATGCCAGTCGACCGTCAACCGGAAGCCCTCCTCCGGCGTGACCCGGGGCGACCAGCCGAGCAGGTGCCTGGCCTTCGTGATGTCGGCCCAGGTTTCCTTGATGTCAGCCGCATGAAATGGCCGATTGGAAATCTTCGCCCGGATGGGCGAAGTGCCAAGAGGTAAGGGCCGGCCGCTTTGCCCTTCGCCCTTTGCGCTTTGCGCGCTGGCAGCCAGGGCCTTCTCGATCAAACCGATAACGGTCATGAGCGAAAGCGGGTTCCGTCCGCCGCCGAGGTTGATGATCTCGTAGCCGAGGGGCTTGACGGCGAGAATCGTTCCGCGGGCGATATCGTCCACATAGGTGAAGTCGCGCGACTGCGTGCCGTCGCCGAAGAGCTCCAGCGGCTTGCCTTCATCGATCCACTTGATGAAACGGAAGGGAGCCATGTCGGGCCGGCCGGCCGGCCCAAACACGGTGAAGTAACGCAGCACGGAAATATCCAGTCCGTAAAGCTTGTGGTAGCTATAGGCCAGGATCTCGGCCGCCTTCTTGGTCGCAGCATAGGGCGACTGCGGAGTGTTGACGGGCTGATCCTCCGTGAACGGCATCGGGCAGCCGCTGTAGAGCGACGAGCTCGAGGCCAGCACCTGCTTCTTCACGCCGTGCTTCCGCTGGCACTCGAGGAGATTGAGCATCCCGAGAACATTGGTGCTCAGGTAAACCCGCGGATTTTCCATGCTGCAGCGCACGCCCGCCCGCGCCGCCAGGTTGAAGACCGCATCGAATTTGTGCGCCTTGAAAACCTTCTCCAGAGCCGCGAGGTTTTCGATGTCGAGCTGGTGGAAGCTGAAGCGTCCAAAGCGGAAGGTTGAACGTTGAGACCTGAGGGCATAAACTGATTTTTTGGGATCAACTCCCCGCCCTTTGCCCTTTGCGCCCAGCAGCCTGGAAAGACGATGGTCTTTCAAACGCACGTCGTAGTAATCATTGAGATTATCCACGCCGACGACCGTGTGGCCGTCAGCGAGAAGCAGCTCGCAGACTTTCGAGGCGATGAAGCCGGCCGCACCTGTAACGAGATAAGTGGACATGAACGTCAGCTCTGAGGGTATGGTTGAGCTTTAAGCAAGAATCCCGGCCATTCGGTTAATCCTGTCTAAACTCAGTTCGACGCCAATTGTTCCGCATCGGAACGGGCCATCAACCGGGCGACATCCGTGCCGACGGTTTTCGGTACCCAGCCGAGCGTCGTCTTGGCGAGCGTGGCGTCGCCGACCAAAGTGGCAGACTCCACCGGACGATAAAATTTCGGATCAATTTGAATTATGACCGCGCCGGTGTCGGTGCGCCGCCCGGTCTCCCCCGCCCCCTTGCCCTTGAATTTCAACCCGATGCCCAGCTCCGCGAACGCCGCAGTGGCAAACTCCCGCACCGAGCAGGCCTGTCCCGTCGCCAAGACATAGTCGCCAGGTTTTTTTGCCTGCAGCATCTTTGCCATGGCCGTGACGTACTCCGGCGCGTAGCCCCAGTCGCGCCGGGCATCAAGATTGCCGAGGGTAAGGACGGCCTGCCGGCCGGCCTTGATCCGGGCCGCGCCGAGGGTGATTTTCCGCGTCACGAAGTTTTCCCCGCGCCGGGGCGACTCGTGGTTGTAGGCGATGCCGCTGCAGGCGAACAAACCGTAGGCACTGCGGTAGACGCGGCAGAGCTGCGTGGCGAAGGCCTTGGCGCAGCCGTAGGGATTGACGGGATTAAAAGCGGTTCCCTCATTTTGCGGCGAAGCCCGGGGCACGCCGAATACCTCCGAGCTGGAGGCGAGATAAAACCGGACGGGATAGTCGAGGTCGCGCAGGGCTTCGAGCAGCCCGAGCGTGGCCATGGCGTTCTCCTCGCACGTGACCTCGGGGATCTCGAAGCTGAGCCCGACGTGGCTCTGCCCGGCGAGATGATAGACCTCCTGTGGCGAAATTTTCTTCAGCAACCGGCGGAGGGAGGTCCGGTCGGTCAGGTCGCCGTAGTGCAGCACCAGCCGGCCGGCCGGGATGTTGGGGCCGGAGCGGAGGTGGTCGATGCGCGAGCGGTTGAACATGCTCGCCCGCCGCACCAGTCCGTGGACGGTGTAGCCGCCGGCCAGCAGATGCTCGGCGAGATAGGAGCCATCCTGCCCGGTGATGCCGACGATGAGCGCGGAGCGCGCGCTGGAGCCTGGAGCAGGGAGCTTGGAGCGAGGAGCCATGGTGGTGCGGTTATTGGTCAGCAGTTATTTGGTTATCCGGTTCGAGCCATCGAACCAACAACAAACAGCCCTCAACCATCAACGCTCCGCGCCATGCCCGCAACGCTTCGCCCCGTCGCTTCCTTTGCAGCGACTTTGACTGTTGGTTTGGATTTACTTGCCATCTACTAAACTCCAACTCCTGGCCCTCAGGTTTCAGCCTTCATGTCTCGTCTCCCGCGCCCTACCCCCGCGCCGCGAGATATTTTTTCATCGCGGCGAGCGAAAGTGCGTTGAGCACGTGCTCTTTCGTCAGCCAGCCTTTGCGGGCCACCCCCACCCCGACCTTGTAGAAGGCGAGTTGCGCGGTCCGGTGCGCGTCGGGATTGATGCTGGTGAGCAGGCCCTTGTCGGCCGCTTTCTTCCAGTGCCGCCAGTCCATGTCCAGCCGCCAGGGGTTGGCGTTCAGTTCAATGGCCACGCCGTTGGCGATGGCGGCATCGATGACCTTGTCCATGTCAACCTCGTAACTCTCACGCTCAAGCAGCAGCCGGCCCGACAGGTGCCCGAGCATCGTCACGTGCGACTGCTCGAGGGCGCGGATGATGCGCTTCGTCATGACCGCCCGCTCCTGCCGGAACGAGCTGTGCACCGACACCACCACGCAATCCAGCTGGGCCAGCATCTTGGCGTCGAAGTCCAGCTTCCCGTCGGGGAGAATGTCGCATTCCGTGCCGGTGAAGACATGGCACTTGAATTTTCTGGAGGCGTTGAGCTTCTTGATCTCGGCGATCTGGGCGACGAGCCGCTCCTCGGTCAGGCCGCGGGCCTGCACGCTGGACTTCGAGTGGTCGGCGATGCCGAGGTAGTCGAGGCCGAGGGCCTCCGCCGCCGCGGTCATCTCCTCGAGCATGTTGTGGCCGTCGGAGGCGGTCGTGTGATTGTGAAACACCCCGCGGATGTCGCCCGCCTCCACCAGCGTCGGCAGCGCGTTCTTCTCCGCCGCCTCGATCTCCCCCAAACCCTCGCGGAGTTCGGGCGGCACGAACGCCAGCCCGAGCTTCTTGAACAGTTGCTCCTCCGTCTTGATGTCCGTTTTGTGTTCTCTGCCCCCGGGCTTGAGTTCTCCGCTCGGCCCGTGCTTCTCATCGGCGGGGAAAAGCCCCCACTCGCTCATCGACAGCTCGCGGGCGAGCGCCCGCTGCCGCATCTGGACGTTGTGGTCCTTAGAGCCGGTCAGATGATGCAGCGTGAAGACGAACTGCTCCGGCGGCACCAGGCGCAGGTCCGCCTGCAGGCCGGATTCCAGCCGCACGCTGGCCTTGGTCTCGCCGCGCGCCGTGACCTCCTTGATGCCGGGCCGCGTGACAAACCACTCGACGATCGGCGCCGGGTCAGTCATCGCCACGAGAAAATCAATGTCCCCCACCGTCTCCATCCGCCGGCGCAGGCTGCCGCAGGCCTCGACCTGTTTGACGCCCGGCAGTTTCCGCAGGCCCTGCAGGATCGGCTCCGCCGCCTCCCACGCCTCGAGCCAGAGATGGCGCTTGTTGTAGGCCTCGCGGTTCCGAATCCCGGAGAGGATGCGCTCCTGGGTTTTCTCGCCAAAGCCGTCCAACGCCGCGACCGTGCCCGCGGCGCACGCCGCCCGCAGCTTAGCGATCGTGTCGATGCCGAGTTTCTCCTGGAGTGCCCGCGCCTTCTTCGCGCCGATGCCGGGAATCCGCAAAATCTCGACCAGCCCCGCCGGCACGGAGGCCTGCAGTTTCTCAAAAAACTCCAGCCGGCCGGTGCGGTGCAACTCGGTGATCTTCTGCGCCAGCGCCTCGCCGATGCCCTTGACCTCCTCAAGCGTGCCGGCCTCGACGCGCTGCGCGATCTCCTCCTCGCCCAGCGACTCGATCACCCGCGCCCCGGCCTGGTAGGCCCGGATCTTGAAAGGATTCTCGCCCTTCAATTCCAGCAGGGTGCCGATGTCAGTCAGGACCGCGGCTATTTCTGTTTTGTTCACGAGGATGGTATATGGACAGGATTAACCGGAGCGATACAGGGATTTCAGGCGATTAAACATCTTGTCCTTAATCCAGTAAATCCTGTCAAAGCTTCAACGCGAGCACGGCGAGTCGCGCCACCTCCGCCCGGTTGACCTTGCCCTGCGCGTTCGCCGGCCAGCTGGCCAGTGCGACGAAGCGCTTCGGGCGCTTGGCCGGGGCCAGCAGCCGGCTCACAGCCTCGGTGATTTTATCCAGCTTGGGCTGGGCAGACTCCGGGTAGGCCGCGACGACCACCTGCCCCCACTCGGCGTCCGGCACGCCGAGCACGACGACCTCCGGCAACTCGCCGCTGCCGTGCAACACAGTCTCCACCTCGGCGGGGTCAACCTTCTCACCGCCGGTGATAATCACCGCGTCGCGCCGGCCGAGGACTTGCAGGTGCCCGCGGGCATCGAGTCGCCCCAGATCCCCGGTGGCAAAATCCCATTTGTCGCGCCATTGTGGATAATACCCCCGGAACAACGATTCGCCCCCGATGGTGATCACTCCCTCGTCGCCAATTTTCAGCGTCGCATGCGGCAACACCGGGCCGCAGTTGCGCGCCCCCGCCAGAAACTCCTCGGGCCGCAGCGCCGTGACCATCGCCGCCGACTCCGTCATGCCGTAACTCAGCGACAACGGCAATCGCCGCGTCGCAGCCTGGTCGAGCAACCCCGGCCAGGCCGGTCCGCCGCCGAGCAGGACAAGGCGGAATTTTCCGAGCCATTCCACGGCGGCGGCATTGCGCAGCAGACGCTCGAGCTGGGTCGGCACGAGCGAAATCATCCAGCCGTGCGGTTTCGCCGGCAGCGAGGGCAGCTCGCCCCGCTCGACCGCCTTCCAGTCCAGCGGCCGGTATTCGCCGCCCGTCAGGGCACAGCGCATCCACGCCATCAGCCCGCTGACATGGTGCAGCGGCAGAAAGCCGGCGGCGTTGACCTGGGTCAGCTTGAAATGGGTGCAGAATCCGCGCACCGCCGCCGAGACGGTTTCCTCGTCATGCCGCGCAAACTTCAACTGTCCGCCCGTGCCGCCGGTAGGGATGCAAAGCCAGCCTTTGCCCGCGGCCGTCGCCGGCGTCACCGGCTCCATCTGCTCCAGTGCCGCCAGCTGACGGCGCTCGTTCTCGCCCCAAGAGTCGCCGGCCAGCAGCACGACCCCGCCCTGCGCCACGGCCGCCGCCAGCGCGGTCATGAAACGCCGCGGGTCTGCCTCCTCGATCACGGTCGCTTCACGTCGCGGCTCGGCAACGAGTCCAGCCGGTGCGCCGAGGAGCCGGGCTAGTTGAGCGCGGTCCATAGTTCCTCCCCGGGATTGGCGGCGATGCATGATGCATCCGCAAGCGGACCGATGACCGGGCCGTCCCAGCGCCGGTCGCCGAAAACTTCGTCCGTGCCAAACCCCAGCGCCCGCTTGGTGAGCGATCCGTCCAAGGCTGCGCGCAACACCGCCGAGCGCCCCAGCGCCGTCTCGATTGCACTCGAAAGCACCACGTCGGCCTTGGTGGCATTGATCCATTCGGTCAATTCATCCAACGGCCCGGCGAGCGCCGGCTTGATGACAAACACGCCCGGCCAGCCCAGTCCCTGCCAGCGGCGCGCCTCCGCGAGTCGCACGACCGATTCATCCAGCGCGAGCGTCACCGGGTAATCGCGGGCGAGCCCGCGCAAGGTATCCTTTTCCGCCGGGGCGACTGGTTGCTCGACAAGCTCAACCGGCCGCCCCGCGCAGCGTTCGAGCCAGCGGCTCGCGTCGCGGCGGTTCCAAGCGCCATTGGCGTCGAGCCGCAGTTTGGCGTGCTTCGGTAAAAATGCCAGCAAGTCGTCCAGCAGGCCGAGTTCATCGTCCACCGCACCAACGCCCACCTTCCATTTGAACGCGAGAAACCCGGCCTCCAGTTTCGCCGCCAGCGCCTTGAGCGCATCACGACCGGCGGGCAGCAGGGCGGCAACCGGCAACCGGACCTTGGCCGGAACCTTGCCCGGCTGCTCCCGGGCCTGCCCGAGGGCGAAGCGCACGCACCCCATCTGCTCCGGGATGGCGTCCAGCGCCTCGAGCGTGACATTGGCCCCGAATTTCCGGCAAATTTCCTCCGCCGCGGCCAGGGTTTCCGTCCCAAACCACGGAATGGGCGCGATTTCCCCAAAACCCACCCGGCCCGACTCGTCCTCCAGTCGGAGGATGATGCCCTCCCGTTCCGCCCAGGCGCCGTGCGCCGCCCGAAGCGGCACCCGCAGCGGCCGGCGGTAGGTTTTGTGGGTGAAACGATAAACCATGGCCTGACCCTTGCGGGCGGGAGCGAACTTGGCAAATTATCGTTGAGCTTTGCCGCGGCCGGAGTATTTCGTTCACGGCAACGATGACCAAGCCTGTTGCCTCCTCCGCCAGCGATTCGGACTTTTACCTGCCCGCCGATCGCTTTTTCGCCGCCAACCTGCCGGACGCGCTGACCTACGACGACGTCTCGCTCGCCACGCTCCATTCGGAGATCCTGCCCAAGGACACCGACCTGGCCACCTCGCTCTCCGACAGCCTGCGGCTCCAGATCCCGATCATCTCGTCCGACATGGACACCGTGACCGAGTCGCGCATGGCCATCGCCATGGCCCTGAACGGCGGCCTCGGCCTCATCCATTACAACCTGCCCGGCAAGGACCAGATCAAAGAGGTCGCCCGCGTGAAGCGCCACATCCACGGCCTTATCCAGGACCCCATCACCGTGTCGCCCACCGCGCTCGTCAGCGAGGTCCTGGCGATGATCGACCAGAAGCGTTTCGACTTCCGCACTTTTCCGGTCGTCGACGACTCCGGCAGGCTCGCCGGCCTGCTCTCGGGCAACCTCGTCAAGGACCGCTACAAGTCCAAGAAGGTCGCCGAGGTAATGACGCCCCGCAAGCAGCTCATCACCGTGCAGGAAAAACGCATGGCCGCCGACCCGATCAAGGAGGCCGACCGTTTCTTCACCGAGAACGTCGGCATCCACAAGATCCTTGTCGTGGACGACAAGGACCACCTGCGCGGTCTGGTCACTATCTCGGACGTCGAGCGCATCACCAGCGAGTCCAAGTCCCGCCGCAAGCCGGCGCGCGACTCCCAGTTCCGGCTCGTCGTCGGCGCCGCCATCTCGCCAATCCGTAAGGCGAACGGTGAGCTCGATCGCGACCAGGTCATTGCCCACGTTGGCGAACTCGTGGACGAAGCCGTCGATGTCGTCGCCGTCTCCACAGCGCATGGTCACACCGCTGGCGTCGGCGACGTGGTAAAGCTCATCCGCGGCGCGTTCAGGGACCTCACCATCATCGCCGGCAATGTCACCAGCGGCGCCGGCGTCGAGTTCCTCGCCGCCGCCGGAGCCAACGCCATCAAGATCGGCCAAGGTCCCGGTTCCATCTGCACGACCCGCATCGTGGCGGGCGTCGGCATCCCGCAGTTCACCGCACTACATGTCTCCGGCCATGGCGCGGCGAAAAAAGGCATCCGCCTCATCGCCGACGGCGGCATCGCCAAGTCGGGCGACATCGTCAAGGCGCTGACGCTCAGCGACGCGGTCATCCTCGGCGGCCTGCTCGCCGGCTGCCGTGAGGCGCCGGGCGAGATCATGGAAATTTCCGGCAAGCTCTACAAACAATACCGCGGCATGGGCAGCCATGCCGCGATGAAGGCCGGCTCGGCGGCCCGTTACGGTCACGACAAGGCCGACACCTCCCGCAAGGTCGCGGCCGAGGGCATCGAGGCCCTCAAGGAAGTCTCGGGCTCGGTGGATGACGTGCTTGGCAACCTCATCGGCGGCGTGCAGAGCGGCATGGGCTATCTCGGCGCCAAGGATCTCGGCGAACTCCGCAAGAAAGCCCGCTACGTCCGCGTGACCCCCGCCGGCCAGAAGGAAGCCGCCCCGCACGACGTCATCGAGGTCGCCACCCGGCACGGATAGTGCGCGGGTAAGGCCAGCGGGTGCGCCGCGAACCGGGCAAAACCCCGGTGGGGACTCAATCCTCCGCGCGGATGAAACTCAAGGCGAAGGCCGCATACACGAGCACCGGCTTGCCCTTGACGGTAGGCGGCTTGAATTGCCAGTAGTGGACCGCCAGTAGCGCGTTCCGGACCAGGAGCGGGGAGGAAGCCGAATCCACGCTCGGAATCCGCACATGGCCCTCCTCGTCGATGTAAAGCGACACGACCACCCAATCCGCCTTCCCGCCGGCCGGCGTGTAGCCAGCCGGAAAATGGGGCACGGCCTGGCGCGCGTATTCGAGCCGGTTGTCCAGGGCATCCTCGGTGACCGGCTGATACTTGAAGTCCGGCCGGCCGCCGTGGACCATCAGTTGCCGGCGTTCGATGGCGCCGAAGCTGCTCAGGGCGACCGTGAATTCCGGCCGGAACTCGTAGCCGAAATTGAAGCGCGACGGAATCGCGACGCCCTTGAAAAGGAGCGGGCCATACTTGACGTCCCGGGCGTAGCGCAGCAGCGCCTCGCCAAAATACTTCTCCGTGTAAGAGACGAGCAGGAAGTCGGTGGCGTTGCCCTTGTCATCCAGCTCGACGCAGACGGCGGCATAGCCCTTGGCGATCCCGGCCGCATAGGCGCTGCCCGGAAAAAAGATATTCGCCGGCGGCTCGCCCGGGGCCAGCCCGCCGCCGCTCAAATCCGCCTTGGGGATGAGAGGATAGTCCGCCAGCCGCGCACTATTGACGGTCATCTTGGGCAGTTGCACCGGAGCTGGCACCTCCGCCGGCCGGGCCGGGCTGGTGGTGTCCTGCGCCAGCCCCAGGCAGGCCAGAAGGCCGGAAAGCAAAATGGAGGCGAGACGCCTCATTCGGAGCGGTATACCCGGATGTAGTCGACGCGGTATTCCTGCGGGAACTGCGTGGTCGCGTCCGGATAGCCGGGCCACAGGCCGCCGACGGCGAGATTGAGCAAAAGAAAACAAGAGTTGTCATCGAACACCCATTTCGCCCCGGCGGGCAAGTCCGCGGGAGTCCGCGTGTGGTAGATTTTTCCGTCGAGCAGCCAGTCGATGCGCCCAGGCCGCCAGTCGACGGCAAACACATGGTAGGCATCGGCAAAATCGGCGTTGTTGGACAGCACCGTGGACTTCGTCAGGCCGTGCTGGCCCGAGTAACCCGGCCCGTGCAGCGTGCCGTGGAGCGTGCCGGGCTTGTGGCCAATGAGTTCCACCACGTCGATTTCGCCGCAGGCGGGCCACGGCACCTTGTCGATGCGGTCGCCGAGCATCCAGAACGCCGGCCAGATGCCCTGCCCGCGCGGCAGCTTCAGGCGGGCCTCGATGCGGCCGTAGCCCGTCGCGAACTTCCCCAGGGTCTTGAGGCGCGCCGAGGTGTAGCCGCCCGCGGACGTGCGCATGGCTTTCAACACCAGCGCGCGGCCATCGGTGGCCTCGGGGTCATCGACGACGAAAGAATTCTCCCGCGACGCGGTGTAGGTCTGCAATTCCTTGTTGCCCCAGCCGGTGTTGCCGAGGTCATGGGTCCACTTCGCCGGATCGGGCCCGGTGCCGACCGCCTGGTTGAATTCATCCTGCCAGACGGGAGTGGAAGCGGAGGTAATCATGGCGAGAGTGAACGGGAGCAGGACGCAAAGGAGGCGTTTCATGGAGCGAAACTCACCGGGCGACCCCGACGTAGGTCTGGATGGCGTGCGCGGGCACGGTGCAGGCCAGCGCCTCGCCGCCGGTGGCCAGGGTGAAGGGCACGGCGGCGTCCGTGCGGTTGAGGACGACGACGGCGAGCGAGCCATCGGGGTTGGCGAAGGCGGCCGACTCGAGTGCCGCCGGCCCGCCGGCAGAGGCGATGCGGCGGGCGCCGGGCTTCACGTAGCGACTGAAGTGGCCGATGTAATAAAAGCCACTCTGGTAGCGGACGGTGTGCGCGCGGGTGTCGACAATCACCGGTGCGTCGCAGAAATTGCCAACGTGGTTCGGCCCGCCGCGCTCGTCGAGCGCGATGTTCCAGTCGATGTAGCCGCAGACCCAGTTCTGGAAGTCACCGATCATCTGGTGCGCATAGCCCTCGCCGTGTTCCCAGGCCCCGATCGTTTTGCCGCCCTCCCAGCAGCCCTCGGTGAAGAGAATGGGCTTGTCCGGATACTTGGCGTGCACCCGGGACGAGGCGGCGAAGTCGTTGCTCACATACCAGTGCAGCGCCAGGCCCCAATAATACTTGGCGGCCTCGGGGTCACCGAAGTTGGCGTCTGCGTGCTGTTCCATGATGTCGCGGTTGTGGTCGAGCGGGAGCAGCTTGACCCCGGACAGGCCGGCCGCGGCCAGCGCAGGTCCGAGGTGGTTTTTGACGAAGTCGCGCTCCTGCTCCGGCGAGTAGAGGCAGGATTCCCAGACCTGCTTGGCCTGCGGCTCGTTCTGCACGGTCAGCGCCCAGACGGAGATGTTCTCCTCTTGCTTCATCGCCTGCACAAACTTGACGAAATAGCGCGCCCAAGCCGGGGCGTATTCGCCGCGCAGCGCGCCGCCGTCGTCCATGCGGTTGTTGGTCTTCATCCACGCCGGCGGGCTCCACGGCGAAGCGAGGACGTGGAGGTTGCCGCCCGAGGCCTTGTCCGCGTCGTGGATGAGCGGGAGAACCCACTGGCGCATCGGCGCGAGCGTAAAGTCATGGAGGTCGTAGTCGCCCGGCGTGGCGTCGAGCATCCACATGTTGAGGGAGAAATCGCAGCTGTTGATGTGGGTGCGGGCCAGGGTGTAGCCGATGCCATCCTTCGGGTCATAGTAGCGATGGAGCACCTCGGCGCGGGTGGCGGCCGGCAGTTGGGCCAACACATAGGCGGCCGACTCGGTCAGCGCGCCGCCAAAGCCGGCCATTTCCTGGAATTTCTGCGCCGGGTCGCAGACAAGGGCGCCGGCAACCGGCGCGGCGGACGTAGCCACGGGGGCCGCGACCGAGGAGAGCCGGTGCTCGTTGTCACGCGCAGTTTCAATTAACGACCAGTGCCGGGAACCCTCGGCCGCAAGCATGGTGGTGGCGAGGGCGAGAAGACCGACGGAAGCAATGCGATATGATTTCATGGTGGAGGGTGGGTTCAGGCGGGTGTGGGGTTGGACTTGCGCGCAGCGAGATCGAGTTCGATCTGTTTCACCTGTGGTTCGTCGAGCGCATAGAAAATGGTCGCAAAGCCGGCCAGCAAGGCGAAGGTGCCGGGCAGCAGGCTGAAAAGCAGGGTGATGCCGTGAACCACGCGCGGGGTCTGCGCCGCGTTGGCCACGAAGCCGTAGTAACTGAGCAGCCAGCCGATCATGGCGCTGCCGATGGCGAGGCCGACCTTCTGCACGAAGACCGTGGCGGAAAAGATCAGGCCGGTGGCGCGGCGGCCGAACTTCCATTCCCCGAAATCGGCCGTATCGGCGTAGAGCGACCACACGATGGCGGGGGTCGGGCCGGCGGCAAACGACGCGATGATGTTCAGCGCGTAGAGCAGCGGGAGGTTGTGCGGGCTGACAAAGTAACACGCCGCGATGCCCGCCCCGTTGATCAGCGTGAGCCAGATCATGAGTGCGCGGCGCGAGAAGCGCGCGGTGAAGAGCTTGGTGGCCAGCGCGCCGGCGATGAAGCAGAGAAAGCCGACTTTGTTGAAGTTCCCGAGGGCCGCCTCCTGGCCGACGACATACTTGAAGTAGTAGATGCCGGCACCGTTGCGCATGCCGACGTTGGTGAGGTTGAGGAACGCGACGAAGAAGAGCACGAGCCACGGGCCGTTGGATTTCAGGTCGCCCAAGTCCTTGCCCAACGAGCCCGCCACAGCAGGCGGACTGACGACGCGCTCCTTTGTGTTCCAGAACGTGTAAAGGAACATGGCGACCGACAGCACCGCAAAGATCAGCATGGTATTGCGGAAGCCATCGGCGGGCGAACCACCCGCGGGCGTGAGGTACTCCTTCATATCGGGCACAAATCCACCGATGAGAAACGCGCCAATGAAAGCACAGGCGAAACGATACGAGGAAAGAGACGTGCGATCCTCCGACGAGGGCGACATCACGCCCATCAGCGCACCGTAAGGCGTGTTGATCACCACGTAGGCCACCAGCATCAGCGAGTAGGTCACGTAGGCGTAGATGAGCTTGCCGTGCTCCCCAAGGGCGGGGTTGGCAAACATCACATAACCGAAGACGCCGTAGGGAATGGCGCCCCACAGGATCCAGGGCCGGAACTTGCCCCAGCGGGTGTTGGTCCGGTCGGCGACCATGCCGACGATGGGATTCAGGGCCGCCACTGCAATGGGCACGATGAGCATCAGGGTGCCAACGGCGGCGGACGGCAACCCGAAGATGTCCGTGTAGTAATAGACCAGGAACAGGTTGAACGCTTGGAAATAAAAATTCGAAGCGGTGTCGCCGAGGCCGTAGGCGAATTTCTCTTTGAAGGACAGGCGGGCGCTGGGCAGGGTGGTCACAACGGGAGGGGGTTGGGGAAACACGGCGGGATGCCGCGCGGTGGAACGACCATGCGCCAGAAGCGCGCACGACGGAAGTGGAAAGCGGAGACGGGAAGCGCGCACCGGATTGCAACCGGTGCCGCCCGCTCAGAAGGCAATCCCATAGGTGAGGCGGGCCGTGATCGGCGGATTGTAGATCAGACCGTAGAGTTTTGTATCGTTGAGCAGGTTGAATACGTTGAGCTGGAGATACTGGTTGTGGTCGTTGCTTTTCCACTCCTTGCGCACGAAGCCGTTCACCGTCAGCTGGGAGGGCATGTAGAGGACGATGGGCTTGCCGTTGGTGTCGGTCTGGACCTGGTTGCTGCCGTGGGTCACGCCGGAGAAGTAGGCCCGCTTCGAGGCCCAGTCGCCGCCGATGCCGGCCACCCAGCCCTTGTGCGAGCCGCCAAACTTGTAATTGGTGAAGAGGGTGTAGCGGTTCTTGGGCGTGTCGTCACCGGGGAAGGTGCCGGTGTTCGTGCGGGTCGAGGTGTCGGTCGGATCCGTGTAGGCCTCGGCCAGCGTCTGGCCCTTCAGGCCGAAGCCGCCGTTCGGGAAATACCACGTGGCCCACTTGTCCTGCGGATACGGGTATTTGATCCACTGGCCCTTGTTGGTCAGCTCGACCTGGCTGTTGATCGAGGCCGAGAGCACAAACTGCAGGTGATCATTCGGCGTGAAGAGAATCGTGCCGTCCCAGCCGCTCGCTTCGGAGATGGACGGAATGGCGCCCTGCTGGGCCCCATTCTGAAAGGCGGCATCGTCCAGGGTCGCATTGTTGACGCCGGGATCGTTGCTGGAGTTACCTTGATAGATCCAGCCGGCCCAGCCGGGCGCAGCCGCGGCAAACTGGGCATTCAACCACGCGGCACCGGCAGGATTGCTGGCGTTGAGGTAGATGCTGCCTGCATTTTGGCTTTGGTTGTTAATGGGGGAAACCAAGGTGACAGCTCCCGCATTCACCGCCGTAATCCAAGCAGCCTGCTCAGCTGCATTCGGAGTGTAGGTCTGGCCATTGGCCACGAAGCCAGGGAGGGTTATGACACTACCATCCGCAGCATGGGTGGTATAAGGTGTGGCGGCAAAGGGATTGAAGAAGCCGGTGCCGTTCGCATCGCCGAGATTGTAGATGATGGGCTTGTTCGGATCGAACCGGGGGTGACCGAGCGGAGCCGGCGTGGAAAAGCCCGAGGACAGCCAGGCATGCTTGGTAATCTTATAGTGGCTGATCGAGCCGGAAATCTTGCCGTCCATGAAGTCGAACTTGATGCCGATTTCCTTGCTCTTCGCGGTATCGGCACCCACCGGGGACCCGGAAAGGGCCTCGTGCAGGCCGCCAAAGTTCGGCTGAAACCCGTCGGCCTTCAGGGCAAAGACCGAAAGACTTTTCGTGAGCTTGACCATGACACCCAGCTGGCGGGATGTCGCCTTGGTCTGCCCGGCAACACTGGTGGTGGTCGTGGCCACACCGGCCGAGGTGACCTGGGTATTGGTGGACCAGTTGTCGCTAGTGTCCTTGCGGACGCCGGTCATGAGAATGATCCGGTCGTCCACCCCGCGGAAGCTGAAGAACTTGGCAAAATTATTGAGATAAAACGCCTTGTCCCAGCCCTTATTGATGTTGCCGCGGTTGTTCTGGTAAAGACCCGGCGCGGGCGAGCCGTCACCCTGCGTGGCGAAGCGGATGGGATTGAGATCGAGCGGCCCCTTGAAGCTGAAGAGACCGGGACGGGTCTGGGAGTTGTCGGAGGAAATCTTGTTATACAACTCCGAGTAACCCGCGAGCACCTGGTCCTCCAGGCGATACCAGTTGTCCTGAAACAGCAGTTTGCGGGCGGTCAGCTCGACCCGCTCCTGGTCGCGCATGGTCCATGCGTTCCCCTGGTTCCAGGCATAGCGGACGACCTCGTTGTTGAAGGTGCCGTATCGCAGGTTGCCGTTGGACGGCGTGACTCCGTCCAAGCCGTTGTCGAGCGAGGTCAGGACGATCGTTTGCGAAAGGTTGAAGCCTGGATTGCCGACCGAGACCTGCTGGATGCCACCGTTGGCGTCTTGGGTCTGAGTCTTGTATCTGGAGTGGTTGTAACCGACCAGGAAGTCCACCTGCGGCAGGAAATCGCTCTCCTTGAGCAGTTGCTGCGTGCCGAGGATTTCAATGTTCGACTGCTCCTGGTTGTTGAAGGTATCCGGGCCGCCGAGATTGAATGTCCGCTTGTTGGCCCCCGGCGGCCAGTAGAAGCCGGTGGCCTCGAGCTGGTCGTTGTTGATGGGGGTGGCCCCGGTGCCCTGGGCGGCGCGCAAAGCGCGGAAGCCATGGCCGCTCTGTTTGGATTTGGAGAATTCCGCCCCCACCAGAACCTCGGTGGTCCTCGTCGGCTTCCAGGAAAGGGACGGTGCAATGAAATAGTGCGAATTCTTCTGAGAATCGATGTTGGTTTTCGAACTCTCCCAGCTTCCGAGCACGCGGTAATCAACGTTCGAGGTCTCACTGATTGGTCCGGTCACGTCCAGGGTGCTGCGCATGAAACTATATCTGCCATATTGGAACGAAGCCTGGCCCTGCTGCCGGTGCAACGGCCGCTTGGTGAGATAATCGACCACGCCGCCAAAATTTCCCGTGCCATAAAGCAACGCGTTCGGCCCCTGCACCACCTCGATGCGATCAATGCTGATGGCGTCGCTCGGGCTGCCCCGGAGGAAGCCGTCGCGCAGCACGTTGTTCGTGATGAATCCGCGGATCTTGAGCTGCGTCCCGCTGATGTTGGAAGTGACACCCTCGGGATTGTTCACTCCGCCCGGACCATAGGGGCTCCTTTGGATACCGCCGATGCCCCCTTTGTTTTCCAGGTCATTCTGGGTCTGGAGCGAGATGCCCGAAACATAGGAAAGTGATTTGCGCAGATCGGTCGCACCGATGTCGCTGATGAATTCACTGGTGATAACCTGCATCGGGAGCGGCAAATCCTTGATCGCGCTGTTCACGCGTGAGCCGGAGATCGCATTGGTCGCCGCATAGCCCCGGTCCTTGTCGGTCGTGACCGTGAACGGGGAGAGCACGACCACCTCTGACTCCAGCGTACCGGGCTTGGCCGGTTTGGTCGCCTTTGCCGGCGCGGCCGGCTGGTTGGCTGGTTGGCTGGCCGCCGGCTGGCTGTTGGAGTTTTGCTGCGCACTGGCTGCGAGCGGCCATGCCAGGACGGCGGCCGCGCTAATCAGTAATCCCGCATAGAGAGCGGAACGTTGCTTGAGGTTCATGGGGTGTCGGTGTTTGGGATCCCGCGGCGGCGGAATGACACGGTGTTTCCAGAGGGAAACAGTGCGCAATCAGACGCTCGAGGGGTAGGGTTTGAGGGGGGTAGTGCCCGGACACTGCCGGGCTCTGGTGCAATGAGAGGAAATTAGGTGCATAACTGTCAATTTATTAGTGCATATCTTGTTGCACTGATGTTTAGCAACAGATAAAGTATGTAAGATGCTATGCACAAAGATATATATAAATATATTTCATTTATAGTGTCTGGCATATTAAACGCAGTTGTTTATTTTGTTGCATAGTTTTTGTTGGTCGTGATTGCCTTTCGATGTTGAGTGCCACAGCCCGCTACAAGAACCAACCCACCCCTTTCGCCAGCGGCTCCCCATCATGCTGTCCGTGAACCAAGAGCTCATCGCCCAGCGCCTGGATCTCTCCCGCGCGACGATCTCGCGCAGCTTGGCGAATCACCCGGCCATCAGTGCGGAGACCCGCCGGCGCGTGCAGGAGATGGCGGCGAAGCTTGGTTATCAGCAGTCGCCCGGCCGGGCGGCCCGGCGCGGGAAAAAATCCCGCACCTTCACCATCGGCGTCGTCATCGGCATCCCCGGCGAGAACGTCACCATGGTCACCTACCCGTATATTTTGAAGGGCATCCGCGACCGCGCCGAGGTCGAACGCGTGAGCGTGGACGTGTGCTACCAGGCGCCGGCGGATTTTGACACCGACGCCACCCGGCAGAACGTGATGCGGCAGATCCGCAGCAACGACTGGCGCGGCTCCGTTCTCATCCACCCGTTCCCCGAGCCGGCGGTGGCCATGATCGCGCGCCGCATCTCCACCGTCTCCGTGCTCGAAAGCTACAGCGAGCCCGGCATCGACATCATCGACACCGACGACGCCCCGGCGATTCTCGACTTGGTGCTCCGCCTCTCGGCCGCCGGCCACCGGCGCATCGGATTCGTTTCCTGGACCTACCCCGTCGGCGGCCACTGGGTGGCGCGCCGCTTCAGCGGCTACGTCGAGGCGCTCTTCTACCAAGGCTTGGAATTCCGCCCGGAGTGGGTCATCAACGTCCACAAAAACTCGCCTCGCTTGCTGCCGCCCGACGTGAGCGCGACCGTGGCCAAGATCTTCGCCAAGGACAAGGTGACCGCCTGGGTCTGCGCCGCCGACCACCAGGCTTATCCGCTGATGCAGGACCTGCAGGCGCGCGGCATCCGGGTGCCCGAGGATTGCTCACTCACCGGCTTCGACGGCCTCGACCCCGCCGCCGGACAGAAGCGCGTGACTTCCATGCGCGTGCCCCACGAGCACATCGGCTCCTCGGCCGTCACACGGCTGGTCAACCGCATCCAGCATCCGCTGGCCCCGCGCCGCAAAATCCTCGTCGAGGCCGAGTATGTCGCCGGCGAGAGCATCGCAGCGCTGCGGTCGCGCTGAGCCCGCCCCACTTCATGCCCACCGTCCGCACTCCTTTTGTTTTTCCCCGTCGCTTCACCTGGGGCGTCGCCACCGCCGCGCCCCAGATCGAGGGCGCGGCCTACACGGACGGCAAGGGCGAGTCCGTCTGGGACCGCTTTGCCCGCCGGCGCGGCGCCATTGACCGGGGCAACAATCTCGACGTGGCCTGCGACCACTATCACCGCTTCAAGCAGGACTTCGCGCTGATGCGCCGCCTCGGCCTCAGAAACTACCGCCTCTCCCTCGCGTGGCCGCGGATTTTCCCCGACGGCGACGGACGTTTGAACCAACGCGGACTCGATTTCTACCAGCGCCTGATCGATTCCCTCCTGGCGCACGGCATCACGCCCTGGGTGACCATGTTTCACTGGGATCTTCCCCAGGCACTCGAGAACCGCGGCGGCTGGCGCGCCCGGGTCGTGCCCGACTCGTTCGCCACCTACGCCGACACCATCGTCCAGGCCTACGGCGACCGCGTCAAAAACTGGATCACGCTCAACGAAATCCGCTGCTTCACGGTGCACGCCTATGGCGAGGGCAACAAGGCGCCGGGTGCCCGGGAACGGACAACTGCGAGACGGTCATCCCGGTCACGGAGTCGCCCGCGGACATCGCCGCGGCGCGCGCGTGGTTCATCGAGGCCAACCACGCCGTGCTCGATCCCATTTACCGCGGTCATTACGCCCCGGCCTATCTGCGGCGATGCGGGACCGGCCGCCCGGTCGTGACCCGCGGCGATTTCGCCCTGATCAGCCAGCCCGCTGATTTCCTCGGCCTCAATATCTACACCGGCATCTTCGTCCGCCGCGGGCGCAACGGCCGGCCCGAGGTCGTGGCGCCGACCGCGAGCTACCCGCGCGCCGACAGCCCCTGGCTCAAACTTGCGCCCCGCGCGCTGTATTGGGCCCCGCGACTGGCGGCCGAGGTTTACGGCGAAAAAAACATCTATATCACCGAGAACGGCTGTGGCTACAACGACGACACCGTGACCCGCGGCGAATGCCTCGACCTGCACCGTGTCGAATACCTCCGCAGCTACCTGCGCGAGTTGTACCGGGCCATCGCCGACGGTGCGCCGGTGCGCGGCTATTTCCTATGGTCGTTCATCGACAACTTCGAGTGGGCCGACGGCTACCGCCGCCGCTTCGGCATCGTCCACAATGATTTCAAGACCCAGCGGCGCACGCCCAAGCTCAGCGCGCACTGGTATGCCTCCGTCATCGCCGCCAACCGCGTGCTGTAGCCCCGCCTTATGAAACTCCGCCCGGGCGCCGCCCTGCTCCCGCTTGCCCTATTCATCGCCGGCCCGCTGGCCGCCGCGCCCCTGCCCGCTGGCGACGCCGCCCAGGCCGGCTTCTCGCCCGAACGCCTCGAGCGCGTGCATCGGCTCGTGCAGGGCAGCATCGACGCGGGCCAGATGGCCGGCGCCATCACGCTCATCGCCCGCGACGGCCACATCGTGGATGTCCGCACCTATGGTTACCGTGACCTCGCCGCGAAGCTCCCGATGGAACGCGACACCCTGATCTACACCTACTCGCTCACCAAGGTCGCCATCGCCGTCGCCGTCCTGACGCTGTGGGAGGAAGGCCGGTTCAATCTCGACGATCCGGTCGCCACCTACCTGCCCGAGTTCAAGGCCATGAAGGTGATCACCGGCGGCACGCCGGATCATCCGGAGCTGGTCGACGCGCGTCCCATCACGATCCGCCACCTGCTCACTCATACCTCCGGCTTCGCGTACGACTTCACGGCTTCGCCCGCCCTGAAGCCGTACTACCAGCGCACCGACATATTCAATTATCCCACGCTGGCCGCCTTTGCGCAGGCCTACGCGCAGATTCCGCTCAACCACCAGCCGGGCGACGCGTTCACCTATGGTGCCAACTTCGACGTGCTGGCCTACCTGATCGAAAAGCTCACCGGCCAGCCGCTGGAAACCGCGATGCAGGAGCGGCTGTTCGCGCCGCTCGCGATGCACGACACCTTTTTCGTGGTGCCGTCCGACAAACGCGGCCGCCTGGCCAATGTCTACCAGCACGCCGCCGATGGACACTTCGAGGTCGCCGCGCCCATGACGGTGGTGAAGCGGGCGGCGGGCGGAAATTATTTTCCCACCGGCACCGCCGGATTGATCTCGACCGCCGATGACTTCGCCCGGCTCTTCCAGATGCTGCTCAACGGCGGGGAACTCGACGGTGCGCGGGTTCTCGGCCCCAAGACCGTGCGGTTTATGACCTCCGATCACCTCACGAAGATCAAGGCTCCCACCAATTTCATGGGCCCGGCCGGCACCTACGGTCTCGGCATCGGCGTGTGGTCGGACAGCGGAGCCAGCGATTCGCCCGGTTCGTCCGGCCGCTTCGGCTGGACCGGCGCGCCCACAACCTATTGCAACGCGGATCCCCGCGAGGGCACGATCGCGCTGGTTTTCGCGCAGCACTTCCCCTACGACGAATACAGCCTCTTCCCGAGGTTCAGCACCGTTTTCTATCAGTCGCTCATCAAAACCCGCGCCCCTTGAAACCCCGCCCGCTGGCCGCTTTGCCCTGTCTTGTCCTGTTCTGTGCCCTCGCCGCCGAACTGCACGCGGCCCCCGCGCTGCTCAACGTCTCCGCCCGGCCCGGCCTCGACCTGAACGGTCCGTGGCACGTCATCGTCGATCCCTACGAGACCGGCTATTACAACTACCGGCGCGAGCCTTTCGACGCGGCACCCAAACCCACCGGCGGGTATTTCCTCGACCGGAAAGCAGCCGACAAGTCCGAGTTGATGGAGTATGACTTCGACCGGAGTCCCACCCTCAACGTCCCGGGCGACTGGAATTCGCAGGATGAGAAACTGTTCTACTACGAGGGCAGCGTCTGGTATCGCCGGCGCTTCGATTACCGGGCGGCGGGCGCGGACCGCCGGCTCTTCCTCTACTTCGGCGCGGCCAACTACCAGGCCGATGTCTACCTGAACGGCAAAAAACTCGGCCGGCACATCGGCGGGTTCACCCCGTTCGAGTTCGAGGTCACCGGTCTCGTCAAGGAAACGGGCAACTCGCTCGTCGTCCGCGTCGACAACACCCGCCACGCCGAAGCCGTGCCGACGGTCAACACCGACTGGTGGAACTACGGCGGCCTCACGCGCGACGTGCGGCTGGTCGAAACGCCCGCGACCTTCGTGCGCGACTACCGCGTGCAGCTCAAAAAGGGCTCCCCCGACCGCATCGAGGCAGCGGTGCAGCTCGACGGCGCACAGCGGCGCCAGCACGTCACCCTCACGGTTCCCGGGGTCAAAATCACCGTGGAGGCGGACACCGACGACACGGGCGCCGCCCGCTTCGAGTTCGCCGCGCCGCATCTCGAACTCTGGTCGCCCGAAAGTCCGCGCCTTTATGAGGTCAGCGTGGCCACCGCAACCGACCGCATCAGTGACAAGATCGGCTTTCGCACCATCGAAGTGCGCGGCACGGAAATTTTGCTCAACGGCCGGCCGGTCTTCCTGCGCGGCATCTGCCTGCACGAGGAGAACCCGCTTCAGGGCCGCCGCGCCCATTCCGAGGATGATGCGCGCCTGCTCCTCGGCTGGGCCCGGGAGTTGAACTGCAACTTCGTCCGCCTCGCCCACTACCCGCACAATGAGCACATGGCCCGCGTCGCCGACGAGCTCGGTCTGCTGCTCTGGGAGGAAATTCCCGTTTACTGGACCATCCAGTGGGAAAATTCCGCCACCCTGCAAAATGCCACGGCGCAGCTCACCGACCTCATCGTCCGCGACCGCAACCGCGCGAGCGTCATCGTCTGGTCCGTCGCCAACGAGACGCCCGTCAGCGAGCCTCGCACGCGTTTCCTCAAGTCCCTCATCGGCACCGCGCGCACGCTTGACGACACCCGGCTCGTCTCCGCCGCCATGGAGGTTCATGGCGATCCCGCCGATGCCAACCGCCGCGTCGTCGACGATCCGCTGGGCGAATTCACCGACCTGCTCAGCTTCAACCAATACATCGGCTGGTATGACGGCCTCCCCGACAAGATTCCGCAGATCACCTGGTCGTTCGGCTACAACAAGCCGGTGGTCATCAGCGAATTTGGCGCCGACGCCAAGCAGGGCTTCCGCGCCGACCGGCTCACCCGCTTCAGCGAGGAATACCAGACGGACCTCTACCGGCAGACGCTCGCCATGCTCGGGAAAATCCCGCAGTGGCGCGGGGCCACGCCGTGGATCCTGTGCGACTTCCGTTCGCCCCGCCGGCCGCTGCCGGGTGTGCAGGACGGCTGGAACCGCAAGGGTCTCATCGGTGCCAATGGCCTCAAGAAGGAGGCCTTCTCCGTGCTGAAGGATTACTACGACCAGCGGGCCGCGGCCGGAAAATGAAAAGAGAAAGCTGAAACTTGAGACCTGACGGAGCGCCCCGCGCGGAGATGACGAAGCAAACCTGAGGATTTTTCGATTTCTGGCCTTTTCTTTTGGAGGGCCCATCTCCCGCTGGGCCGCGGCTCAGCAGGAGCTGAGCCCTCCACGAACCTGACTACGGTCACGCAACCCTCGGGTTTCGCCTTAGGCAGCAGATTTGTGACTTAGTTTTCCGTTGCCGCCCTGTCTGGCCTCCTGTGTTCTGCCCTGCTTCCAGATCCAAGCTCCTCGCTTCCAGCTCGCATGTCCCTCCTCCCTTTCAGCAGCCAGCTCATCGCCGATGTCGGCATCTCCTTCGGTGACGAGGGCAAGGGCCGGCTCATCCCCGAGGTCATCGAGGAGCTGAGCGCCACACCGGCCGCCGTCTCGGTGGTCTTCAAGGTCAACGGTGGGTCCAACTCCGGTCACACCGCCGGAGGCATCCGGCTGAACCTCCTGCCCGCCGGCGTCGTCGAAAAAGCCGTGCCGCACCTTGCCATCGGCGCCGGGGTCGTCGCCGACCCGCGCAAAATCCTCTGGGAAGGCCGGCCGCTGGAAAAGAAGGGCTACGCCATTTTCTCCCGGCTCGTCGTGGACGAGCGCGCGATGGTCTCCGACCTCTCGCACCGGCTGCTCGACCTCGCCTGGGAGGACTATCGCGCCAATGTCCTCAAGGAGGAGCCGCGCGGCTCGACCGGCCGCGGCATCACGCCGGCCTACCAGGACGAGACCGGCCAGTGGCAGATCACCTTCGCCGACTTCCTTGGCGGCCCGAACTTCTTCGCCAGGAAGCTTGCCCAGCGGGCCGACCGCGCGATGCGCACCATCCAGCACGTCTGCCAGGTCAGCCCCAAGTCCTGGGATGAGTTCTTCGAAAAGCTCACCGCCGCCGAGCAAAGGGCCAATGCCGAGGCGATCGAGCTGGGCGTGTTCGCCAAGGCGGAGTTTGACCTCGTCCAGTTCAAGGGCCCGGCGCCGTTCACCCTCGATGTGGCGAAGCTCACACAGGTTTACTGGGACGCCGGCCAGCAGCTGAAGAAAAACATCGGCGAGGTGCGCGAGCTGGTGCTGCGCGAGCTGGCCGCCGGCCGCTCCATCGTCGGCGAGTTCGGCCAGGCCTACTGGCTCGACAAGCGCCACGGTTACTCGCCGAACGTCACGGCCTCGCACACCTTCACCCCCGAGTTTTTCGAGAGCGCCGGCATCCCCGTGCAGCGCATCCACACCTTCGCCGTGGCCAAGGCCTATGACACCAAGGTCGGCACGCACACCTTCCTCACGCAGATGGACGAGGCGCTGCCCATTTGCCAGAAGCTGAAGCTGATCGAGTTCGGCACCGTCACGGGCCGCCAGCGCATGGTCGGCTGGTATGACGCCGTGGAAAAGGGCGACGCCCTCCGCTACGGCGGCTTCCAGGACTTGATGATCAATAAAATCGACGCGCTCACCGGCGCGCCCGAACTGCTCATCTGCACCGCCTACGAGGATGACAACGGCCAGCGCTACTCCCACGTGCCGCGCAACGAGGCCATCCGCCGCGCACTGAAACCGGTTTACTCGAAGCATCCTGGCTGGACCGAGGAACTCACCGGTGTCCGCCGCTTTGCCGAGCTCCCGAAAAACGCCCAGCTCTACACTGCCGCGATGGTCCGCAGCCTCGTGCAGGTGGCCTACGGGGACAAACTCCCCGCGGTGCTGCCCAATCTCCGTTACCTTGGCGTCGGCCCCTTGCCCTCGCAGATCATCAAGGATGTGCCCGCCACGGCGGAACTGCTGGCCTTGCGGTAGGGGCGCTTGCCCTCAAGCGTCTTGGCCTCTCACCTCGCGCGCGACGGGGGCGATATCCTCGTCGGTCAGGCCGGCGCCAGCCCGCGACTGTCAGCCGGAGCTTGTGGCCCGGTGAAATTCCGGCAAAATGGCGGGACATGAGAATCACCACGGCCGGGACGGGAGTCGCATTATTGCTTGCCGCGCTGCTTGTCGAAGCTGGGGCCCAGCCGACCGCCCCGGATCTTTTCCGCGAACTGCACTGGCGCAACATCGGGCCGTTCCGCGGCGGCCGGACCCGCGCCGCCGCCGGCGTCCCCGGTCAGCCCAATGTTTTCTACATGGGACAGGTCAACGGTGGCGTGTGGAAGACCGACGACTACGGCCAGACTACCGCTCAGCCGACGCCGGGAACACCTGGACCCACCTCGGCTTGCGCGACGGCCAGCAGATTCCCGCGCTCGCCATCGACCCGCGGAATCCCGACCGGGTCTTCGCCGCCGTGCTCGGCCACCCCTACGGCGCGAACGCCGAGCGCGGTATCTTCCGCTCGACGGACGGCGGCGCGACCTGGGCAAAATCCCTTTACGTCGACGCGGATACCGGCGGCTTGGATGTGTGCTTCGATCCGGCCAACCCCGGCGTGCTGTTCGCCACGCTCTGGGAGTCGCGCCTCGGACCTTGGGACAGCGCCAACAGCTACCGGGGCACCAAGGGCGGCCTCTTCAAGTCCACCGACGGCGGCCAGACTTGGCGCAAGCTCACCGCCGGCCTGCCGGCCGACGTGACGCAGGCCTACGTCGCGGTCGCCCCCGCCGACCCGCGCCGCATCTACGCGACGGTCGGCACGACACACAGCTCGGAGATCTACCGTTCCGATGATGCCGGTGAAAACTGGCGTCTGGCCACGTCGGACCCGCGGCCGGCTGTCGCCATTGGCGGGGGCGACCTGCCGATGATCCGGGTCGATCCGGTGAATCCCGACATCGTCTACAGTGCGACCGTGGTGGCCTGGCGCTCCACCGATGGCGCGAAGACCTGGTCAGCGTTGAAAGGCGCGCCCGGCGGCGACGATTACCAGAACCTCTGGGTCAACCCGCAGCATCCCGGAATCATCCTGCTGGTCTCCGATCAGGGTGCGGTCGTTACCGTCAACGGCGGGCGCACCTGGAGTTCGTGGTATAACCAGCCGACCGCCCAGCTCTATCATGTGGCGGCGGACAACTCGTTTCCCTACCGCGTCTACAGCGGCCAGCAGGAGAGTGGCTCGGTCGGCATCGCCAGCCGCGGCAACGACGGCGTCATCACCTTCCGCGACTGGCATCCCGTCGGCGCGAGCGAATACGGCTATGTCGCCCCCGATCCGCTCGACCCCAACCTCGTCTACGGCGCCGGCCGGCTCGAGGTCTCCAAGTTCCATTGGGACACCGGCCAGGTCGAACTGGTCTCGCCGGTGCCGCAGGCCTCAGCCCGCTACCGCGCCGTGCGCACGCAGCCGATCTTGTTTTCGCCGGTTGATCCGCACGTGCTCTATTACGCCGCGAACGTGCTCTTCCAGACGACGGACCGGGGGCATTCGTGGCAGGAGATCAGCCCCGATCTCGCCCGGCCGCACGCGGGCATTCCCGCCAATCTCGGCGCACTTCCGGCCAAGGACGCCGAGGCTGCGGAGAAGCAGCGCGGCGTCATCTACGCCCTCGCCCCCTCGCCGAAGAGCCTGCCGGTGATCTGGGCCGGCACCGACGATGGCCTCGTCTGGTTGACGACCGACGGCGGCAGGAAATGGAACGACGTCACGCCCCCCGCCCTCACGCCCTGGAGCAAGGTCACGCAGATCGACGCGTCGCACTTCGATGGCGCGACGGCGTATGTTTCGGTCAGCCGCTTCCGCATCGATGACCTCACGCCCTATGTCTACCGCACGCACGACAGCGGCAAGACGTGGCAGTTGATCACCACCGGCCTCGACCAGGCGCCGGTCAACGCCGTGCGGGAGGATCCGGTGCGCCCGGGCCTGCTTTTCGCCGCCACCGAGCAGGGCATATGGGTGTCGTTCAACGACGGCGACCGCTGGGAACCGCTGCAGCTCAACCTGCCGCACACCTCGATGCGCGACGTGATCGTGCACGGCGAGGACCTTGTCGTCGCGACGCACGGCCGGTCGTTCTGGATTCTCGATGATATCTCGCCGCTGCGGCAGCTTGACCCCGCCGCCCAGCCGGTGGCTCTCTTCAAACCTGCGGCCGCCACCCGCGTGCGCGACAATCTCAACACCGACACGCCGCTCCCGCCCGACGAGCCGGCCGGCGAAAACCCGCCGGAGGGGGCCATCCTCGATTACTATCTGGCCGCGCCGGCAGCCGGGCCGGTGGCCTTGGAAATTCTCGACGCTGGCGGCAAAGTTGTGCGGCGCTACTCCAGCCAGGACGCGCCGGAGGTCACGGCCGCCGATCTCGCGAAGCTCCCGATCCCGCCCTACTGGCCGCAGCTGCCGCCGACCTTGTCCGCTGGCGCCGGCCTGCACCGGTGGGTGTGGGACCTGCATTACACCGCGCCGGATTCGCTGCGGCATTCGTATCCCATCGCGGCCGTGCGCCACCACACGCCCCGCCTCCCGCGCGGGCCTGGGGCGCTGCCCGGCCAGTATCAGGTGAGGCTCACGGCGGGCATGCAGGTCCTGACGGCCCCGCTCACGGTCAAAATGGACCCGCGCGTCAAAACCGGCGCGGCCGACTGGGAGCAGAACTTCGAACTGCAAAGCCGCCTCGCCACGCTCATGACCCGCAGCGCCCAGACCATCCGCCGGGCCCGTTCGCTGGTGGAGCAAATCGAGGCGGCCGCCAAGGAGGCCCGGGCTCCGGGTCCGGAGCTGGCGGCCTTTAAAATCAAATTGCTGGCGCTGCTCGATGCGCCCGCCGGCGCAGCCGCCGGAGCGGCTGAGTCGACCCTGACCGGCATCCACGGGGAAACCGGTGATCTCTATGGCGGTCTCGACGCCGCTGATGCGGCACCAACGAAGGCGCAAACCGCCGCCGCGGCCAAGCTCGCCGAGGAATTCAATGAGGCCTTCGAGCGCTGGGAAAAGTTGCTGGCCGGGGACGTGCCGGGGCTCAACCGCCGGCTGAAGGCCGCCGCCCTGCCGGAATTGAAACCCGACTCCCTGCCCAACCGGCCGGACGAAGCCGACGAAATCGATCTCGACTGATGGCAACCGCGACCAGCGGGTTGATCAAGCCGGCCCGACCCTCACGCGAAGAACACCACCACCTCTCGGACGACGCGGGCGATATCCTCATCGGTCAGGCCGGGATGCAACGGCAGGGACAGCACCTCGGCGCAGGCTTGTTCCGTGTGTGGCAGCGATAGCGCCGCGTCGTGATACGCCGGCTGCCGGTGCACTGGCACCGGATAAAGGATGCCGCACACGATGCCTTTCGTTTCCAGATGCGCCTTGAGCTCGTCGCGTTTGGGCGCGCGCACCACAAACTGATGCCAGCAATGTGTCCGGCCCTCCGCCACGACGGGCAGCGTGAGCGGCGTGCCCTTCAACGCGGCGAGATATTGCTGGGCCATTTCCTCGCGGCGCTTGTTCTCCGCTTCCAGCCGGGTCAGCTTCACGCGGAGGATGGCCGACTGGATTTCGTCGAGCCGGCTGTTGCGGCCGGGCAGATCGCTCACGTAGCGCTTGCGCCAGCCATATTGGCGCAGGAGCCGCACCTTCTCGAGCAGGGCCGGGTCGCTGCCGGCCACGGCACCGGCATCACCAAAGGCGCCGAGATTCTTGGTCGGATAAAAACTGAACGCCGCCAGCGGACCGAAAGTCCCGGCCTTTTTGCCGCCGACGGTCGAGCCGTGCGCCTGGGCCGAGTCCTCGATGACGAGCAGATTGTGGCGCTTGGCCAGTTCCATCAGGCGTGGCAGGTCCACCGCCTGGCCGTAGAGATGCACCGGCACGGCGGCCTTGATTTTCGGGTCGCGCAGCTCGGTGAGCATCGCCTCCAACGCGGCGAGGTCCATCAGCATGGTGCCGGGTTCGACGTCCACAAACACCGGCTTGGCGCCCGTGGCGCCGATGGCCGCGACGGTCGCCGTGACCGTGTTGGCCACGGTGACGACTTTGTCGCCGGGTCCGATGCCAGCCGCCTGCAGGGCCAGCTCGATGGCATCGGTGCCGTTCGCCACGCCCACGGCGCCAGCGGTGCCGAGCCAGGCGGCGAATTCCTTTTCAAACGCCTCGATCTCAGGCCCGAGGATGTATTGCCCGCTCAAGAGCACGCGCCGGATGGCGGCGTCGATGTCCGCCTGCGCGGCGAGGTAGGAGGCTTTCGGATCAGCGGGTAGGATTTTTTTAATCACGGAAGATTTAACACAGAGGACACGAAGTTCGCGGAGTTGGTTTACTCAGAAGCCATGAAGCCAGCCGATCGAGTCCGTGGTTTCCTGGTTTCTGAATACATCATTTCCCTCTGAGGGCTCTGAGAGTTCTGTGTTTAAAATTCAAAGGTAATGTTTCAGTTCCTTGCGGTAATACGCCACGGTTTTGACCAGCGCCTGCTTGATCGACGTGCGCGGCTGCCAGCCCAAGACCGATTCGATGAGGCGGCAGTCGGAATAATAATCACCGATGTCGATCTTCTTGCGGTCGGCCGGGAACTGTTTCACGCGGTAACTGCCCCGCCCCGCGACCTCGACCAGCGTCTCGGCGAGTTCGCGCAGGCTGACCTGACCCACGCCGCCGAGATTGAACACGCCGCCCACGGCCCGCGGATGGGTCGCCGCCAGCAGGAAGGCCTCAACCGCGTCGTCCACGTAGGTGAAGTCGCGCAATTGCCCGCCGCCCCACACGTCGATGGGCCTGCCCTCGAGGATCTGCCTGATCCACAAGCCGACGAAGGTCTGCCGCGCGTCTTTCACCCGCATGCGCGGCCCGATGGTGTTGGTGAGGCGCAGGACGGTGCTGGGCACGCCGTGGACCTGGCTGTAAAGCAGGTGATATTCCTCGCCGGCCAGCTTGTTGATGCCATTCACATCGACCGGACGCAGCGGGTGCTTCTCATCCACCGGCAGGTAATCCGGCCGGCCGTAAATCTGGCGCGTGCTGGCGAAGACCACCCGGAGTTTCGGATTATGCTTCCGGCACGCCTCCAGCAGCGTGAGCTGGGCGCGGCAGTTGATTTCCAGATCAGTCTCGGGGTCCGTCATCGAGTCCATGTGGCTCGTCTGGCCGGCCAGGTTGAACAGGAAATGCTGCCCGCGCAAAAACTCCGGCAGGCCGTGCCGGTCGCGCACGTCCGAGAGATTGATGTCCACCTTGGACTCGATGCCATGGACGTTGCGCCGGTTGCCGCCATATTCGGGAATGAGGCTGTCGATGATGGTGACCTTCGCGCCGAGCGCCACCAGCGCCCGTGCCAGGTTCGAGCCGATGAAGCCCAGTCCGCCGGTGATGAGCACGCGCTTCCCCTTGAAGGCCCTGGCGAATGGCAGCGGTTCGTTCATCAATTGCCCCGCAGGCTTGCAGCGGAATCAGCGGGAAACAAGCGCACAGTGAGCGTGAGCGGATTTAAACGCAGAGGACGCGGAGAACGCAGAGCTGGTTCAGATCAAAATCTCTCACCTCCGCGATCTCTGTGCCCTCCGCGTTAAAACAAATCAGAAGTCCTGCAGCTTCCCCTCGCCCGCGCCGCGGCCGGGCTCGATCCGCTCCAGCACCTCGCCCAGCACATAAATCGATCCCGTCACGACGATGATGTCTTCCGGGCCGCCGACGGTGCAGGTGTGTGCGTCGGGAAATATCTGCGCGATGGTGCCGCGGTGCACGTGATGCCGTTGTTCCACCGGGATGAGCGCCAGCAATTCCTCAAACGTGCTCGCCCGGGCCTGCTGCGGCGTGACCAGGTGGAGTTCCCGCGCGTGACGCAACACGACATCGAGCAATGCCCGGGCCCGGAATTCGCCCAGCGCCCCGGCCACGATGATCGGTTGGCGTCCGGTCGCCGCGACCAGCTCCGACAAATTCTGCTCGAGCACCTCCGTCCCCTCGGGATTGTGCGAGGCATCGAGGATCAACGGGCGTCCGCCGAGCGTCGTGTGCTGCCAGCGGCCGGGCCAGTTCACCTGCTGCAATCCGCGCGTGATCCCCTCCTCCGTGAGTTTCCATTTCGCGGGCAGCTGTCGCGCCACGAGCGTGGCGGTCGCAGCATTCCAGCGCTGGTAATCACCCGCCAGGTTGGTGGCCGGATAGGACGCGATATCCCCGCCGAGCAGCTCGCGGACCGAATGCAGTGGCGCGCCGCGATCGGCCGCGATTTCCCGGACCACCTCCTCCGCGGCCGGTGGCAGCCGGCCCATCACCACGGGGCGCCCCGGCTTGATGATGCCGGCCTTCTCGCCGGCGATCTTCTCGAAGGTGTTCCCCAGCTCCGCGCAGTGGTCGAGCCCGATGGAAGTGATGACCGTCACCTCGGGTTGCACGACATTGGTCGCATCGAGCCGGCCGCCCATCCCGACCTCAACGACAGCGAGGTCCACGCGCTTCCGCTGGAATTGCAGGAAGGCCATGGCCGTCATGAACTCGAAAAACGTCGCGTGCTCGTCGGGCGCGAGCGCCGCGGCTTTTTCCGCCACCGGTTTCAGCTCGTTCGCATACGCGACAATCTCCGTCTCGGTCAGCAGCCGCCGGTCCACCTGCACGCGCTCGCCGAGCTTCACCAGGTGGGGCGAGGTGTAGAGCCCGGTGTGCCAGCCGGCGGCGCGGAAAATCGCTTCCAACATGGCGGAGACCGAGCCCTTGCCGTTGGTGCCGGCGACATGGATCACCGGGTAACTCCACTCGGGATGCCCCAGCGCGGCCGCGAACCGCGCCATCCGGTCGATGCCGAACTTCACCCCGCCCGCCTTGAGGGCGTAGAGGTATTCCGTCACCGACGCATAGTCGGGGAGATGATTAGCCACGGATTTCACGGATGAACACGGATGAATGAACTTGTTTAAACACAGAGTTCGCAGAGTCCTCGGAGTGAAACCACTGATTCACACCAATCAATCAAAACACTAAGGAGCTAAGAAGCAAAGCGTCTTAGCTGCTTCGCTGCTTTGTGTTCAAGCCAGATGACTGGCGCCTGGCTACCCCGTCGCGGCCGCGACGGTCGAGGGGAACGGTGCGGCGGTCGCGACTTTGTGCGCGTGATACTTGCGCGCGTGCAACACCTGCAGGAGACTGATCAGGCGGTCGCGCATCTCCAGCCGGCCCCCAATCTGGTCGAGCAGGCCGTGCTTGAGCAGGAACTCGGCCGTCTGGAAGCCGGTGGGCAGGGTCTGTTTGGTCGTCTCCTTGATGACGCGAGCGCCGGCAAAGCCGATGAGCGCGCCAGGCTCGGCGAGGATGACATCGCCCAGCGTCGCAAAGCTGGCGGTGACGCCGCCGGTTGTCGGGTAGGTCAGGATCGAGATGAACGGCAGCTTCGCCGCGGCCAGGCGGCCGAGGGCGGCGCTGGTCTTGGCCATCTGCATCAGGCTGAAAATGCCCTCCTGCATGCGCGCGCCGCCGGACGAGCTGACAATGATGCAAGGCATCTTTTTCTTGAGCGCCCGCTCGATGGCGCGGGTGATCTTTTCGCCGACCGCCGCGCCCATGGCGCCGCCGCAGAAGCGGAAGTCCATCACCGCCAGCGAAACGGCGATGCCGTCCATCTTGCCCGTGCCGCAGATCACCGCCTCGGGCAGGCCACTCTCCTTCTCGTAACGCTTGATGCGGTCGGGATAGGCGGCCGAGTCCACGAATTTCAGCGGGTCGGCCGACTTCACGCCGGCGTCGAACTCCTCAAAGGTCCCCTCGTCCACCATGCTGGCGATGCGCTCGCGGCAGCCGATGGGGAAATGGTAGCCGCTTTTCGGCACGACCATGAGGTTGTGCTCGAGGTCCTTGTTGAAGACGATTTCCCCCGAGACCGGGCACTTGGTCCAGAGCCCCTCGGTGGTGACTTTCTTCTTGGCCTTGGCGCTCTTGACGGAGGCGGTGGGCAGTTTGGGTTTTGCGAAATGGGTCATGCAAGTGGATCAGCCGTGGCCGAAGGTGACGACGTCGAGGGTCCGCGCGCCGGCGCGGCCGAGCACCGCCGCGCAAGCATTGAGAGTGGAGCCCGTGGTAAAAACATCATCGACGAGGACGTAGCGCTGGGCCGGATTAATGGTGGCACCCGGGGCCAAAGCAAAGGCATTTTTCAGGTTCTGCTGGCGCGCCTCCCGGTCGTAATGCGTTTGCGATTCCGTATCTATCACGCGGGCCAGCAGTTCCTCCACGACCGCCGAACCCGCGGTGGCCTGCGCGCAACACTGGGCCAGCAACAGGCCCTGGTTGTAGCGCCGCTCGCGAAGTTTTCGCGGGTGCAGCGGCACGGGCACCAGCACGGCGCCGCGCAGGTAATCAGCAAAACCAGGCGTCCCCGTCATGATGACCGTAATGTCCTCCAAAACGTGCAGGCCATGGTGGTATTTCAACGCATGCACCAGTGAACGCCCCGGGCCCTTCAGCAGGATGGCCGTCTTGCCCTCGCGAAACTCCGGCTCGAGCGCCTCGCAATGCTCGCACAGCCGGTTGAGCTCCGTCTCGCCGTAATACGGATGCCCGCAGGTCGAGCAGTGCGGCGGACTGACGATGAAAAGCTGCCGCTCGCACGCCGGGCAGAGGTGCCGCAGCCGCCCGCCCTCCACCACCCCGCCGCAATGCACACAACTCCGCGGAAAAACCACGTCGAGCTTGTCGCGCCAGAGCTGTTTAACCACGGAGTTCACGGATGAATTTAAGTCGCCGAATACATGGGACGAACAGAAGAATGCACATCTTCCTTAACACAGAGTTCGCAGAGGTCACGGAGAAGATACGCGGGGGTCTAAAAACTCTGCGGTCTCTGCGTCCTCCATGTTAAGTATTCCTGGTCAGTATAGCACCTTCACCAGGAACAGCCCCTGCGGCGGCGCCGTCACCACCGCCGGGATGCGCCGGCGGCTCTTGAGCAGGCCCGCCACTTCCGCGGCGGTGAGCTTGCCCAGGCCGGCATTGACGAGCGCGCCGGTCAGGCTGCGCACCATTTTGTAGAGAAATCCGTCGGCCTCGAAAGTGAACGCGACTTTCTGGCCCCACCGGCTGATCTCCAGGCGTCGCAGGTCGCGCACCGTGGTTTCATAGGTCCGGTCGTTCTCGCCCGAGAAGGCCCAGAAGTCGTGCTTCCCGCGCAGCACCTTCGCCGTCGCCGTGACTGCCGCCCAGTCCAGCTCTCGATTGAGCGACCAGCAATAGGCCGTTTCAAACGGGTCCGCGGCGCCGAGATTGAGGTGATAGCGGTAGATCTTCCCCTTGGCGTTGAAGCGGGCATGGAATTTCGCCAACACCGCCCGTAGGGTTTTCAGCTGAATGCTGCGCGGCAGGCCGGTTTGCAGCGCGAGCCGCAGCTTGTCCGCACCGTGCGACCACGCGGCGTCGAAATGAAAGACCTGCGCCAGCGCGTGGACGCCCGAGTCGGTCCGCCCGCTGCCCTCGATCCGGATTTGCCGGCCGAAGATTTTCTTCAGCTGTTTCTCGATCAGGTCCTGGATGGTATTGCCACCCTCCTGGCTCTGCCAGCCATGGAATGACGTCCCATCGTAGGCGCACACGCATTTCCAGCGGGAGAGAGGGAAAGATTTTTTAACCACGGAGCACACGGAATACACAGAAGCTAAAGCAGGGAATTCTGAATTTAAACACAGAGTTCACAGAGGATGCAAAGTGAAGTCAGTCTCAAAACCCCGGCCTCTGCGGTCTCCGCGTCCTCTGTGTTGAACATTCCGATTATCTTTCAGGCATTCTGGGTGACTACTGCGGGCCCGGAAGCTGTGGCGGGAGTTTCTGGTCGAGAAAGTCCTGCAGGATCAGGCAGGCGGCGCGCGAATCAACCAAGCCTGAGACGCGCACGCCGCGCCGGTCCTTCCTGGCGATCGACGATTCCGCCTCGGCACTGGTCAGCGTCTCGTCCACCAGGTGCACCGGCAGCCTGAACTGCGCCTTCAATTTCGCCGCGAAGGCGTCGACCTCCTTCGCCTTGAAGCCGGCCGAGCCGTCCATATTGTAGGGATAGCCAAGCACCAGGTCGGTGATCCGGCGCAGCGCTATGACCTCGCCCAGTTTTCCCCAGCGGACCGCTTCGTCCGCGTCGACCAACGCCGGCAGCGGCGTGGCGACCCCGACGTCGTCGCCGTGGGCGAGGCCGACGCGCTTCGTGCCGTAATCGATGCCGAGGCAGCGCATCAGTCAGTACACCCAGAAAAATTAACCACGAAGGAAACGAAGGGACACGAAGGATAACAAAGACAAAACAATCGGATCAAAGGCTCCTTCTTCGCGTTCCTTGGCGTTCTTCGCGGTTTCCCGACTGCCTTGTTCGAGTTCAAAGGTATTTCTGCCTGGTCGGGTCGTCCGCGAGGCGCTTGAGCAGCGCCTTGATTTCCTGCGCCTTGTCCTTGTGGACCACGAGCGTCGCCTCCGGTGTGTGCACCACGACGAGATCGCTCGCGCCGACCACGGCAGTCAGGTGGCCGTCATCGCTGACGACAATGTTACCCCTCCCGTCCTCGACCATCGCGGTGCCGCGCAGGACGTTGCCCGCGGCGTCGGGCTTGAAGTGCTTGGCGATGGCCGGCCAGGCGCCGACATCGTCCCAATCAAACGTCGCCGGCACCACGACCACGTTGGGGGATTTCTCCATCAGCGCGTAATCCACGGAAATCTTCGGCAGCGTGGCGTAGAGCTGCGCGAGCGCGGCCGTCCAGCCGCCGGCGGACTTCGCCGCGGCCTCGAGCTTTGCCAGCCCGGCGTGAAGCTCGGGGGCGTGCGCCTTGAACGCGGCCTCCACGACCGGCACACGCCAGACAAACATGCCGGCATTCCAAAAATATTCACCCGACGCGAGGTAGCCCTTCGCCGTCTTCAGGTTCGGCTTTTCGACAAAGCGCTTCACGGCCATGACGCGGCAACCGGCAATTTTCTTCCACAAGCCGGCTTGCTGGATGTAGCCGAAACCTGTGGCCGGCTCGGTGGGCTTGATGCCGAGAGTCACGAGCACGTCGGCCGACTCGGCGGACTCAAATGCGACCTGAAGCTGCTTCTGGTATTTGGCGGTGTCGTGAATGACATGGTCGGCCGCCAGCATGGCGAACGCGGCAGACGGGCTGCGCTGCTTGACCAGCAGCATGGCCAGGCCGGTTGCGGCCGCGGTGTCGCGGCCCACGGGTTCGGCGATGATGTTGGCCGCCGGCAGGCCGGGGCAGGCGCGCCGGCAGCCATCGAGCTGGGCCTGCGTGGTGATGACCAGGACGTTCTCGCGCGGCACGACGCCGGCCACCCGCTCGACGGTCTGGGCCAGCATCGTCTTGTCGCCGACGATGGGCAGCAGGTGCTTGGGCGTTGCCGAGCGGCTTTGCGGCCAGAACCGCTCACCGCGGCCGCCGGCCATGATCACTACGAAGCGTTCAGGCATGGGACATGGATATGGCCTATAGGTCTTGGCAGGTTTTAGCCGTGGTCAACGGCTAACTGGATTGCCATCCGGCAAGGAGGCCATTGGCTGCCCTGCACCCATGGACACACCGCTCGAAGTCGACGTCACCACCGCCGCGCTCATGTTGCGCAACGGCGCGCTGCTGGTCGATGTGCGCGAGCCGTCCGAGGTCGCGATCTGCGCCATCGAGGGCAGCCGCTTCATCCCGATGCGGCAGATCCCGGAGCATGTGCCCGGCCTTCCCCGCGACCGCCCCATCCTGGTGCTGTGCCATGTCGGCCAGCGCAGCGCTGCCGTGACCCGGTTCCTGCGCGCCAACGGCTTCGCGCAGGCCAGCAACGTCGGTGGCGGCATCGCCGCGTGGGCGGAGCAGGTTGACCCGGCCCTGGCCCGGTATTGACGGCCACCCCGCGCGCTTGACTATTGCGCGCCAATTCGGGCACAACTCTCCCTTCACCTTCCAATCTATGGGTCAACAACTCAACAAGCACATCAAGAAGAAACGCCGCGTCGCCTACCACAAGCGCCGCAACGCCCGCCTCCGGGCCGCCATCGCCAAGGCCAAGAAATAAGCCGCGGGCCCGTTTCCGTCCCTCAAGCGCGCGCCCGCCACGGCGCGCCTTTGCATTTATAGGCCATGATCAAAGTCAGTCTCATCTCCCTCGGTTGCGCGAAAAATCTCGTCGATAGCGAGATCATGGTCGGCCACCTGCACCAGGCCGGCATGGCGGTCATCCCCGACGCCGCCCAGGCCGACGTGGTCATCGTCAACACCTGCTCGTTCATCGACTCCTCCAAGGAGGAATCCATCGGCCACATCCTCGAGGTCCACCAGAGCCGCGGCATGACCAAGCGCCGCAAGGAACAGAAGCTCATCGTCGCCGGCTGCATGTCGCAGCGCTTCTCCAAGGACCTCTCCAGCTCGCTGCACGACGAGGTGGACGCCTTCATCGGCCTCGACCAGATCACCAAGGTCGCGCCGATTATCGAGGCCATCTACGCCCGGGAACGCGGCAAGTCGGACGCCCCCGTCTCCTTCATCGAGGGCAAGTCCACCTACATCCCTGATTTCGACACGCCCCGTTTCCGGCTCACGCCGTCGCATTTCGCCTACGTGAAGATCGCCGAGGGCTGCAACCATCCCTGCACCTTCTGCATCATCCCGCAGATCCGCGGCCGCCACCGCAGCCGCACCGTGGCCAGCGTCGTCGCCGAGGCGCGCCAGCTCGTCAAGGAGGGCGTGAAGGAGCTCAACCTCATCTCGCAGGACACGACCTTTTTCGGCATGGACACTTGGGAGCAACGGCCCAACCCGCGCACTCCGGTGGATTCCTCGCGCGGCACCGCCCTCACCACCCTGCTCCGCGAGCTCAACGCCATCGAAGGCAACTTCTGGATCCGCCTGCTCTACACGCATCCGGCCCACTGGAGCGACGAGCTCATCAAGACCATCGCCGAATGCCCGAAGGTCGCCCGCTACATCGACATCCCCCTGCAGCACATCAGCGACGCCATGCTCGGCCGCATGCAGCGTGAGACCAGCGGCGACTACATCCGCGACCTGCTGAAGCGCATTCGCGCCGGCATCCCGGGCATCGCCATCCGCACCACCTTCATCGTCGGCTTCCCCGGCGAAACCGACGCCGACATCGCCGAGCTCTGCGCTTTCATCAAGGAGACCAAATTCGAGCGGCTCGGCGTCTTCCGTTACTCGCAGGAGGAAGGCACGCGCGGCGCCAAGATGCCCGGCCAGATTCCCGCCAAGGTGAAGGAGGCCCGCTGGCACAAGCTCATGGCGCTGCAGAAGGAAATCGCCGCCCAGGTCAGCAAGGGCTACGTCGGCAAAACGCTCAAGGTCCTCGTCGAGGAACCCGGAGTCGCCCGCGGCGAAGCCGACGCGCCGGACATCGACGGCCGGGTCTATGTGCCCCGCGAGCTGCCCGTAGGCAAATTCGTCGAGGTGAAGATCACCGGCTACCAGGATTACGATCTGCTCGCGCTGCCGAGGGGCGAGAAGCCCGCCGAGTTCAAGGTCGCCAAGCAGGCGCAGTAAACTGAGATAACTGAGTTATTCAGAAACCAGAAAACCATGAACCCTGATTCCTGGTTTCATGGCTTCTGAATTAATCTGACTAACCCCTGTTCGCCGCGACGAACTTCCCGATGATCCCGTCGAACGAGCCGTTGGTGAAGAAGACCACGAGCTGCGGCCGGTCCGTAACCTCGGCGGTGTTCTCCTGGAGAATCTCGAGCAGTGCCGCGTGGGTCGGCGCCGTGTAGGCGTCGATGCCCTGTGTCTCGAGGTGCTGGATGACCGCTTCGGTGTCGAAGAGTTCGTCCGCCTTCAGCTGGCCGGCGCGCGCCACGGCGCCGACATAGACCTCGTCCGCCAGCGCCAGCGCCCGCATGAAGGCGGCCTGCATCGTTTTCGTGCGTGAAGTATTGCTGCGCGGCTCGAACGCCGCGTGGATGAAGTGCCCCGGAAAGCGCGCGCGGAACGACTGCAGGGTCTCGGCCAGCGCGGTCGGGTGATGGCCGAAGTCCTCGATGACCTTCAGCTTCGGCGTGTCCACCAGCAGTTCCTGCCGGCGCTTCACGCCGCGGAACCGCGCGAGGGCCTCGAGCTTCAATTTGGTCGGGTCGTCGGGGAAGACCGCCAGCGCGGCCGCCAGCGCCGCCATCGCGGCGTTGCGGGCGTTGAAGAGGCCCGGCAGGGCCCATTTCACCTCGGCCCACGGCTTGCCGCGCCACAGCAGCCTGAACGACGCCCCGGCGGCCGATTCGCGAAAGCCGGTGATCCGCAGGTCGTTCTTTTCGCCCGTGCCGACCGACACCACGCGGGTCCACGCGAACGGTCCGAGGGCGCGGAGGTTGTCATCATCGCCGTTGAGCACGATCCAGCCGTTGCGCGGCACGATGCGCGCCAGGTGCAGGAACGTGCGCTGCACGTCGGCGAGGTCGCGGAAGATGTCGGCGTGGTCGAACTCGAGGTTGTTCAGCACGGCGATGTGCGGCGCATAATGGATGAACTTGCTGCGCTTGTCGAAGAAGGCGCTGTCGTATTCGTCGCCCTCGATGACAAACGGGTCCTCCAGCACGCCGAGGTGGCTGCCCGTGGGCGGGTCGACCGGCACACCGCCGATGAGGAAGCCCGGGTCGCGGCCGTTCTCGCGCAGGAGGAAGGCGGTCAGCGCCGTGGTGGTCGTCTTGCCGTGCGTGCCGGCGACCACGATGTTGCGGCGCACGGAGAGCACCGAGTCGTAGAGCAGCGCCGGCAGGGAGATGAAAGGGATGGCGCGTGTGTCGAGCAGCCATTCGATCTCGGGGTTGCCGCGCGAGAGGGCGTTGCCGATGACGACAAGGTCGGGCGCCAGCTGTTCCAGCCGCACCGGGTCGTAGCCCTCATGCAGGGTGATGCCCGCCCCGGCAAGGACGGTGCTCATCGGCGGATAGACGCCCGAGTCGGCCCCGAGCACCTCGTGCCCGGCGGCGCGCGCCAGGAGCGCGGCGTTGCCCATCGCGGTGCCGCAAATGCCAAGGAAATAGATTTTCATGCCCGGTCAGTCAGGGGATTCACAGGCGCGGATTGGCGGCGCTGTTCTGCCGGCGCAACTCGTCGCGGATCTCGGTGAGCAGCAGCTGGTCGGCGGTGGGGCCGGGCGCCGGGCCCGGGGCGCGCCGGTGCAACCGGTTCACCAGCGACACGAGGAGGAAAAGCACCAGGGCGATCAGGGTGAAATCCATCAGCGCCTGCAGGAAGCTGCCGTAATTGAGCGTGACGGGCGCGGTGGGCGACCCGCCGAGGGTCAGCTTGAGGCCGGAAAAGTTCATTCCGCCCATCAGCAGGCCGAGTGGCGGCATCAGCAGGTCGTTCACAAAGGACGAGACGATCTTGCCGAAGGACGCGCCGATCATCACGCCGACCGCGAGGTCAACGACGCTGCCGCGCTGGAAAAAAGCGCGGAAATCACGCCACCAGATCGAGGCGACGTGGGGTTTGGGGGTGGATTGCTGGATGGAACTCATGACCGACTCTAAGATTGTCGCCGGCTGCGGCACAAGGCCGCAGGGGGGACCTAGCACAAATTCATCGGGTCGACGTCGAGCACCTGGGTGACGTCGTCCGGCCACTTGACCGTGGTCTGTAGCTTCACCAGCTCCGGCACGACCGACGTGGCCCGGGCGCAGAAATACCAGACCTGGTAGCGATACTCGTCCTTCACCTTCTCGATGGGCGACGGCAGGGGCCCGCGGATCTCGACCGCGCTGCCGAGGGTCTTTGCCACTTGCTTCACCCAGTGCTCGGCGAAGAACTTGATCTTCTCCGGGTTCGGGCCGCGAAAGAGGTGGTGGATGAGATGCCGGTAGGGCGGATAGTTGAACTTCTTGCGCACGGCCAGCTCGGCATTGGCGAAGCCGTCAAAATCGGCCTTCTTCGCAAACTGGATGGCGTCGGCCTTCGGCGTGAAGGTCTGCACGACCACCTCGCCCGACCGGTCGCCGCGCCCGGCCCGCCCCGCCACCTGCACCAGCAGCTGGAACGTCCGCTCGTTGGCCCGGAAATCCGGCACGTGCATCGAGAGGTCGGCGTCGACCAGCCCGACGAGCGTGACATTGGGAAAATCCAGCCCCTTGCCGATCATCTGGGTGCCGATGAGCACGTCGATCTTGCCCGCGCGAAAGTCGCCCAGGATCTGCCGGAACCGGTGCTTCTTCGACATCGTGTCCGTGTCCATCCGCTCAAGCCGCGCCCGCGGCAGCACCCGGCGCACCGCCTCCTCGACCCGCTGCGTGCCGAGCCCGCGCCAGCGGATGTCGGGCGCCGCGCACTTCGGGCACACCGCCGGCGCGCCGCGCTCGTGGCCGCAGAGGTGGCACTTCAAGGTCTCGTCGGCGCGGTGGTAGGTCATCGCCACGCTGCAATGCGGGCATTGCTCCACGTGTCCGCACTTCCGGCAAAGCATGCTCGACGAGTAGCCACGGCGGTTGATGAACAAAATCGCCTGCTCCTTGCGCTCGAAACGCTGGTGCATGTGGTCCACCAGCAGCCGCGAAAGCGTCACCAGCCCGCGCGAGCGCATGACCTCGATGCGCATGTCCACGATCTGGATGTCGGGCATTTTCTTGTCGTCCACCCGCTTGGTCAGGACGTTAAGCTGGTATTTGCCGGCGCGGACGTTGGCGAAGGACTCCAGCGACGGCGTCGCGGAGCCGAGCAGGCAGACGGCGCCGGCCAGCTTGGCGCGGTAAACCGCCACGTCGCGCCCGTGGTAGCGCGGCGTCTCGTCCTGCTTGTAGGCCGGTTCGTGCTCCTCATCCACCACGATGAGCCGCAGGTCCCGCACCGGGGCGAAGACCGCGGAGCGCGCGCCCACCACCACCCTCGCCTGCCCGGACGCCAGCGCGGTCCAGCCGTCGAGCCGCTCGCCCTCGCCAAGGTGGCTGTGCCAGACAACCGTCTTGTGTCCGGCCGACTCGAACCGGCCGCGCAACCGCGCCACGGTCTGCGGCGTCAGCGCGACCTCGGGCACGAGGTAGATGGCGCTGCCGCCGGCCGCGAGCACCTGCTCCACCGCGCGGAGATACACCTCCGTCTTGCCCGAGCCGGTGACACCGTGCAGCAGGTGCACGGCAAATTTTTTTCGCGTCAGGCCCTCGGCCACGGATTTCACCACGGCGCCCTGCTCATCGTTGAGCTTGGGCGGCAGGCCGGTGACGAACTCGCCACCAGTCCAGTTGTCCGCGTAGGCCACGCGCTCCACGTGGCGCGCTTCCTCGACGACCAGACCGAGCTTGATGAGAGCATTGGAAACCGCGGCGGTGGCACCGAGCCGGGCGAGCACGAGTGACTTCTTCTGCGGCCGGAACTGCTGCTTCAGGAAATCGTAGAGCTTCGCCTGCTTCGGCGCCTTCTTCGCGAGCGTGGCGTGCTCGTCGGGCGCCAGCACGCGCTTCACCGCGAGGTATTTCTCGGACTTGATCCGCGCGCCGTCGCGCACCGCCGCGGGGATCATCGCCTCGAGCACGCTTTCCATCCGGGCGGCGTAGTAATTGTGCATCCAGCGGGCGAGTTCGATCAGGTCGGCCGTCAGCGCCGGGAAATCATGCAGCACGCCGCTCACCGGCTTGAGTTTCGCGAGCGGCACGTCCGGGACGGCGTTCGTCTCCAGCACAAGGGCGAGGTGCGAGCGGTTCATGATGGGCACGCGCACCAGCGAGCCGGGCCGCACGGCGGCGCGCAGCGCGTCCGGCACCGAGTAGTGCAGGAGCTTGTCGAAACCCGCCAGCGGCTGGACACCCACGATCATCGCCCCAAGTGAGCGCGCGCACCGCGGCGAGGCAACGCGTTTCCGACGGAGAGGTTCGCCACGGATTGCACCGATGGTCACGGATGGAGGCAGACCGGACTCAAATCCATTTGCACATGAGGTAACGGAGATAACCGAGCTATTCAGAAGCCGGAAAACCGTAAAGATCCCCGGGGCATTTGATCCAACCAACGCCAACCCACTATGCCCGCCATTTATTCTCTTATTTGTAGGAGCCTGCTTGCAGGCGATACAGCCTGTGGTCCGTCAACGGGCGTTCCGAATCGCCTGCAAGCAGGCTCCTACATTCCAACCAAGCCGAAGCAAGCTTCGGGGTATCGGATCCAGTGCGAATGAACCCTGATTCCTGGCTTCTTGGCTTCTGAATCACCCTCCTCTGTTCTCTCTGTTTTCTCCTGTAAAATCAGCATGGGCATTCATCCGCGTAATCGGTGGCTAAACTGCATTGGTTGCCAATCTGCCGTCCACAGTTTGATTTTGACAGGCGAAGCCGCCCGGCCCGACATTCCCGCCCGTGAGCTCCGAGTCCTCCCGCGAAAAATTCCAAGCCTTCCTGGCGCAGCAGGGCCTGCGCGTGACGAACCAGCGGCTGGCCATCTTCGACGCTGCCCTCGCCCAGAAGGAGCATTTCACCGCGGAGCAGCTGCTCGACCGCGCCCGGGCGATCGACGACTCGGTGTCGCGCGCGACCGTCTACCGCACCCTGCCGCTGATGACCGGGAGCCAGATCCTGCGGGAGGTGGACATCGGCTCCGGCGAGAAATTCTACCTGCCCGCCGCCAATGGCAACACGCAGGTCGCGCAGGTCGTCTGCGTGGACTGCGACAAAATTTTTGAAATCAGCGCCCCGTTCATGGAGTGGTATGGCAGCACCGTCTCGCTGAAGCTTGGCCTCAAGCCGATCTCGCAGCGGCTGCAGGTCAGCGCCCACTGCATCGCCTACCGCTCGAACGGCCGCTGCCCGAACCGCTTGAAAAAATGACCAGGCAAGGACATATTTACCCAGATGACACCGATAAACACGGATACTGATTTTACAGGAGCAAACAGAGACAACGGAGATGGGATTATTCAAAAGCCAGGAAGCGAGGAATCAGGATTCGTGGTTTGCTACGCCATCTCCGCGCCAAGCGCTCCGTCCTGGTTTCTGAATACCTCAGTTCTCTCCGTTATCTCCCGTAGGGATTTTTTGTTTTTCAATTAGCCATGTCCAGGACCACCAAGGCCGATCCCCAGTTTGAAATCGAATTTTTTGAGGCGGTCCACCGCCGCTGCCCGGATTATGTGGACGTGGTCGGCCTGCTCGGCGGGCTCTACACCAAGGTCGGCCGCATCGCCGACGGGCTGAGGATGGACCGCAAGCTGGTGCGCCTGGAGCCGGACAACGCCACGGCGCACTACAACCTGGCCTGCAGCCTGGCGCTGAGCAAAAAGCGGCCCGACGCCCTGCGCTCGCTGCGCAAGGCCGTGTCGCTCGGCTACGACGACCTCGACTGGATGCAGCAGGATCCCGACCTGGAACTGCTCAAGAACGACCCGGAGTTCCTGAAGCTGCTCCGCCAGCTCAAGCCGCAGAGCTGAGCGCGGCGACGGCAATTCAAGCGTTGAGGTGCAAGAGTTTCTTTGCCCGCTTTTCTTGAGCGGCCATGTAAATTTGTAGGTTTTATCCGTAGCCTAAATATCTGTTGGGCCAGAAGAGATGAAACTAAGCACACTGACGGTCTTTGCGGGGCTCCTTCATGCGGGTGCGTCACTGATTTCGACGTGAGTATGCGGGAACGCCCCGGCTATCGTAACTTCGTTGGGAAATCGTATGTGCTGAAAGAAGACCTTTACCTCACGAGTTCACGTTACAGTAAAGAGCTGTCTCTGGCGCGTTATTATCCCGATGACGGCTTTGTAAATAGGATACTGCCAAAAATTGTAGATCGTCAGAACATCGGGAAGACCTATTTATTTAGAGTGCCATATCGAGGATATCATCCCAGCGGGTGCTAAAATAAAAGTGGTAGATGTGATACGCACGCGAGTGGAATTCAGTCACTGGATATGGCTTGTTTGTGAGGTGGAAGTGAGTGGCACCACGAAGTGGAAGAACGTAAACACCCTTTTCATCCAATCCTCAATCGACGGAGACGATGGCAAAATGCCAGTCTTACGCACCGAGGCAGTAAATGAAGAAGGCTAATAAGCTGCTGGGCCAATAGGCCGCGCGGCTTACTTCACCGGATCGAGTTTGAGCTGCAGAAACACCGGACGGTGGTCGCTGCCTTCGCCGACGCCGGGGCCGTCCCAAATCGTCGCGCGGCCGCCGGCGACCTTCGGCAGCAACGCCGCTGACACCAGCATGTAGTCGATGCGGCTGTAGGTGTCCTCGCGCCGGTAGAAATGCGTCCACGTCTCGCCGCGCGAGTCAGCGGCGCGGAGAATCTCGCCCACCTCGGTATCACCGCGTTTCTGCATCGCGCGCACCGGCCGGCTGCTGCGCGTGTCGTTCCAGTCGCCGCAGATGATGAACCTGCCCTTCGCGGGATTGGGATAACGCGCCAGCACCAGGTCGCGCACCGCCTCGGCCTCAAGCGCCCGCTGGATGGCCGACTCCGGGTCGTCCTTCCGCTCGGTGCGCCGGCTCTTGAGATGGACGACGAAGAGCGAGAAGTCGCCCTCACTCGTGGCGAAGATTACCTCGAGCACGCCGCGCTTCACCGCGTCCTTCTGGCCGAAATAGGTAATGGGCAGCGCCGCGTGCCGGCGCACTTCCTTGAACGGCACCTTGGAGAGCACCGCTACATGGCGGTCGGCATCGACCGCCTGCAGCAGCGCGAGATAAGGAAAATCCTGCCCCTTCAGCTTCAACTCGCGCTGGAAATCATCGAGGAATGGCTGGGTGCCCATCTCCTCCACGGCCAGAATGTCCGGCGCGATACCAGCGATAACCTGCGCGAGCGCGGCCTTCTCCTTCTCCGGCTTCGGATAGGCCTCGCGATACACGCCGTCCACCAGCCGGTCAGCCACAGTGTAATTCTCGACGTTGTAGGCGGCGACCGTCAGCGCCGCCGAGGCGAGCGAAGCAAGCGCGAATATACAGAGAACCACCGAAGCTGAGCGCAGAGTCCGGATCAAAGGACGGGCAGACATAGATTACATTAAGACAGGTTAACCACGGAATACTCAGAAGACACGGAAGAGGGATCGGGAGAATTAAATTTCGTGTATCTGGTGTATTTCGTGGTGGCAAATCCTACCCCTGCAGGGCCCGCTCGCGCTCGACCAGCGTCGGGTGTGAGTAATACACCGCGCTGTAGAGCGGATGCGGTGTGAGGTTCGACAGATTTTTCTGCGAGAGCTTGCGCAGCGCCCCGACGAGCGGCGCGGGCCCGCCCATGGCGTTCTTCGCGAAGGCGTCGGCTTCATACTCGTGCTTCCGCGACACCCAGTGTCCGATCGGAGAGAACCAGAAGGTCACGAGCCCGCCGAGCAGGCCGAAGAGCAGGAAGGTCGGCGCCAGCAGGCCAGCGGGCAGGCCGAACGCGGTGTTAAACCACGGGGCCTGCGACAGCCAAGCGACAGCCGCGAACGCCCCGAACTGCAGCAGCGCGATCGTCGCCAGCCGCTTCGGGATATGCCCGCGCTTGTAGTGGCCGATCTCGTGGGCAAGCACAGCCTCGAGTTCGTCCTGCGCGAGCTGCGCCATGAGCGTGTCGAAGAGCACGATGCGCCGGAAGCGACCGAAGCCGGTGAAAAAGGCGTTGGAGTGACCGGAGCGCTTGCTGCCGTCCATAACCTGGATGGTCTGCGCGCGGAAGCCGGTGCGCTCGGACAGCGCCAGCAGCCGGGTGCGCGCCTCGCCGTCGGGCAGCGGCTCCAGCTTGTTGAACAGCGGCAGGATGAGCTTCGGATAGAGCACGAGCATCAGGAGCTGAAAACCGAACAGCAGCACGAAGCCCCAGACCCACCAATATGTCCCCACCCAGCCCACCAGCGCCAGCAGGCCCCACGCGATGGGAAAGCCGATGGCGAGGCCGAGCAGCGTGGACTTGATGTGGTCCATCACCCACAGCCCGAGCGTGCTCTTGTTGAAGCCGAATTTCCCCTCCAGCCGGAACTGCGCCCACCACTCCAGCGGCAGATTGGGCAGGCCCATTATGATCATGGTGCCCACCAGGAAAAGCGCGCCGCTCCACCCCGCGCCGGGTGCGAGGTCGTTGAACATTTTCCAAAAAAACGGCAGCGCCCCGCTGAACAGGAACGCGATCAACACCGCCACCTCCCAGGCACCTTCGACCGCGGCAAAGCGGCTTTTCGCGAGGGTGTAATCGATCGATTTCGCATAGGTCGCATCGTCCATCACGCCGGCCAGCGCGGCCGGACGCTGCGTAGCGTGGCGGCGCGCCTCCGTGCGGTTCAGGGCCTCGAGCGACAGTTGGGCGGCGAGGCGCATGAAGATCAATCCGACGACCGTGAAGGGCAGCCAATGCATGCGGCCAGTCCAGAGGTATTTGCAGCCACGCCAATCCTAAAGCGCTGGCCCGCAGACAGGCGTGAAACAGGATTGAAATCGCAAACCACCGGCGCATGGTGGCGGCGTGGATTCAGACAAGACCGCGAAGCTCAGTTTTGAAGGGGCCCTCACCAAGCTCGAGGCCATCGTTGACAGCCGTATGAATCCAGCCGCTCGGAATAACCGCCGGTCCGCCTCCGCCCATCGATGAACACTTCCCCGTCCGCCCCCACCCTCCTGTCCCGCATCACCGGCCCGGCCGATGTCAAGGCCCTCGCGCCCGAACAACTGCCGCAGCTCGCCGCGGAGATCCGCGAGAAGCTAATCGAGATCACCGCGCGGAACGGCGGCCACATCGGTCCCAACCTCGGCGTCGTGGAACTCACCATCGCGCTGCACCGTGTCTTCAGCACGCCGGAGGACCAGCTGGTCTTCGACGTCGCGCACCAGGGCTACGTGCACAAGCTGCTCACCGGCCGGCAGGGTGAATTCATGGCCAGGCTCCGCAAGAGCGGCGGCGCGTCGGGTTTCCTTTACCGGGCCGAGAGTCCGCATGACGCGTTCGGCGCCGGCCACGCGGGCACCGCCCTTTCCGCCGCGCTCGGCATGGCCACGGCGCGCGACCTGCGCAACACGGACGAGCACGTCGTCGCGGTCTGCGGCGACGCCGCCTTCACCTGCGGCGTCACGCTGGAGGCGCTCAACAACGTCGTCAGCTCCACCAAGCGCCTCATCGTCATCCTCAACGACAACGAGTGGTCGATCGCCAAGAACGTCGGCGCCATGGCCCGTTACCTGAACCGGATCAGCACCAGCCCCACTTACAACAAGCTGCACCACGACGTGGAGGCCTGGTTCCGCAGCTTCCCGACCGGCGTGGAGATGAACCGCGTCTATATGAAGTGGAAGCGCGAGACGAAGGACTTCTTCGTCGAGTCGTCGCTCTTTGAGAAATTCGGCCTGCGCTACCTCGGCCCGGTCGACGGCCACAACCTCGACGCGCTGGTGAAGAACCTGGAGTTCGCCAAGCACTGCGACGTGCCCGTGCTCATCCACGTGCTCACCAAGAAGGGCAAGGGCCTCGACGCCGCGATCAACTCGCCCGAGAAATTCCACGGCGCGAGCCCGTTCGACCCCGTCACCGGCGAGAATGTGCGCCCCATTCCCGGCACGCCGCCGAATTACCAGGATGTCTTCGGCGCGGCGCTCGCGCGGTTCGCCCGGCAGGATCCCAAGGTGCTGGGCATCACCGGCGCCATGCCCAGCGGCACCGGCCTCTCCCTGCTCGCGAAGGAGGTGCCGGGACAGTTCTTCGACGTCGGCATTGCCGAGGAACACGCCGTGCTCTTCGCGGCCGGGCTCGCGACGAAGGGCTTTCGCCCGGTGTGCGCCATCTACTCCACCTTTCTCCAGCGCGCCTACGACCAGGTCATCCACGACGTCTGCCTGCAGAACCTGCCCGTGACCTTCTGCCTGGATCGCGCCGGCCTCTCGCCCAACGACGGCCCGACGCACCACGGCCTGTTCGACATCGCCTACCTGCGCTGCGTGCCGAACGCCGTCGTGATGCAGCCGAAGGACGAGGACGAGCTCGTGGACATGCTGCACACCTCCCTGCATTTGTCCGGCCCCGGTTTCATCCGCTACCCGCGCGGCGCCGGCGCCGGCGCCCCCATCAAGGCCGAGCCCGCCCTGTTGACCGTCGGCCAGGCCGAGGTGCTCAAGGTCGGCACCCAGATCATCCTCTGGGCGCTCGGCAACATGGTGCCCGAGGCGCTCCGCCTGGCCCAGCGGCTCGAACGCGAGGAGCAACTCTCCGTCGGCGTCGTTAACGCCCGCTTCGCCAAGCCCCTCGACCGCAATCTCCTCCTCAGCCAGGCCGCGGTTGTCCCGCTCATCGTCACCCTGGAGGACCATGTGCTGGCGGGCGGCTTCGGCAGCGCGGTGCTCGAAACCCTGCAGGAGGCGCATTGCACCACGCCGGTCGAGCGGATCGGCTGGCCCGACAAGTTCATCGAGCACGGCAGCAGCGTCGATGTCCTTCGCGCCGCCAATGGCCTCGCCCCGGATGACATCGCCAGCCGTGTCATTGCGCGCTGGCGCGACCTCAGCTCCGAGACGGTCAAAGCCGACCTCTGACAAAATCGCGCCGGCCGAAGCTTGATTTGGCCCGACCGCCTGTTTTGATGCAGCCCAGTTTTCCGCGGGCGTAGTATACCGGTATTATGCGTGCTTCCCAAGCATGAGAAGAGGGTTCGATTCCCTCCGCCCGCACCAACTTCACGAATAATCCCGCCGCGCCTCCAGCGCACTCTTGAGCGTTACGGCGTCGGCATAGAGCACGCCGCCGCCGCTGGGCAGGCCAAAGCCGATGCGCGTCACCTTCACGCCTGATTTGGGCAGCCGCTCGGTCAGGTAATGGCAGGTCGCCTCGCCCTCGACGTCATTCGAGAGAGCGAGAATGAGCTCGGTGATTTCTCCCGACATGATGCGCTGCAGCAATGCGCTGAAATTGAGATCCTCCGGTGCCACACCGCGGATGGGCGACAGTTTGCCGTGCAGGACGTGATAGCGGCCGCGATAGGCCCCCGAGCGCTCGATGGCCGCGAGGTCCTGCACGTATTCCACCACGCACACCTGGCCGGTGCGGCGGCGCTCGTCGGTGCAGATGGGGCAGTGCTCCGCTTCGGAAAGGTTGCCACACACGGCGCAGCGGCGGACATTTTTCTCCGCGGCCAGCAACGCCGCGACCAGCTCGGGCAGGCGTGCCGGCTTTTCCACCAGCAGGTGCAGGGCGAGGCGCTCGGCCGAGCGATAACCGATGCCCGGGAGCTGCTTCAGCTGTTTCTGCAGGGTTTCGAGCGCGGGCGTCATCGGCGACCCTCAGAACATCCCCGGCATCTGGAAGGCGGAGGAGATTTTCTGCATCTCGGCATCGTTCAGCTCCTTTGCCTTGGTCGCGGCCTCCTGCACGGCTTGGAGGATCGTTTCCTCGACCAGCTTCGGATCCTCCTTGAGGAATTCCGGGTCGAGCTTGAAGGCGAGAAATTTGCCGGCGCCGTTGACCTTGACCTGCACGGCGCCGCCCCCGCTCGACACGTCGATCTCGCGCGTCTCGAGCGATGACTGCATCGTCTCGATCTGCTTCTGCATTTTCTGGGCTTGTTTGAGGAGTTTGCCTACGCCGGCCATGATTTTGAAGGGGTTCGGGTGAAAATTGGCTCAGCAAGGTGCGAAGCAAACACAAAACCACTCAGGGGCTGCGCAGGATGGCCTCGAAGCCTGCACGGTAATCCGGGTATTGCGGCCGCCAGCCGAGCATCCGCTGGATTTTTTCGTTCAAGATGACCCGGTCCGGCATCGGCACCCCGCCCCGGCGCGCCGTGGTTCCGCCGTCAAACGCCGGCACCGGCCGGCCCAGGCGCTCCGCCAGCCAGCGCACCACTTCCTCCCGCATGGCTGGCGCGGAATCTGTCACATGGAAAATCTCCCGGCCGACTGAAGCCGGCGCAGTGAGGCAGGCCAGAGTTGCCGCAACGATGTCGTCGCGATGCGCCAGGTTCAACCGGTGCGCGCCGGAACCGTTGAGCGAAGTCGCGCCGGCGCGCAATTGATCCAGCAAGTGATGCCGGCCCGGCCCATAGATGCCGGCGAGCCGAAGGATAAACCAGCGCCGGATCGCGGTGGCCGGGGCGCTGGCCAAGAGCAACTCGGACTCGCGAATGATGGCGCCATTGGGCGTCGCACCGGGCGCTTCAGCCGTTTCATCCACCGGCGCGCCCCCGCCTTGCGGATAAACCGACGTGCTGCTGGTATAGAGCATCGTGCCGACCGGAGTGCCCCCCGTCCCCGCCCAGGCGAGAATCGACTGCATGCCGCCGACATACGAATGGCGATAGGTGCCCGGTCCGCCGGAGCTGACGCAGTTGACCACGTAATCAGCTCCGCCGGCGATTTGCCCATGCCAGTCGCTGGCCGACAGGTTCGCCACCACCACATTGGCCAGACCCTGCGTCCGCAAGGCCGCCGCTTTTTCCGGATTGCGCGTCAAGGCCTCGACCCGGGCGCCGGCCGTGACCGCCGCGCGCGCCAGCGCGGAGCCGACATAGCCGCAGCCGAAGATGACGAGCCTTTTGCCGTGAAGTGAAACCATGATTTGAAACCACTAATGGACACTAATGCCTCACTAATCTCAACCAAGCAGCAGAGCCCTGAAAATTAGTGTCCCATTAGTGCCAATTAGTGGTTAACTCTGCTGTATGCCCACTGTGCTCGTCCTGCTGGCCGATGGTTTCGAGGAAATCGAGGCGCTTGCCCCGGTCGATTTGCTGCGACGGGCGGAAATTGACGTCACGATCGCCTCGCTCAGCGAAAACCGCCACGCGACCGGGCGCAGCGGGATCACGGCCCACGCCGACGCGGCGTTGTCGGCGGTGCAGGGCCGGGTTTTCGACCTGCTGTTCCTGCCCGGTGGAGCCGGCGTGAAAAATCTGCGGGCCGATCCGCGCGTGCGCGAACTGGTCCTGTCGCAGCATGCCACCGGTCGCTGGCTCGCGGCCATCTGCGCGGCACCCACGGTGTTGAACGACTGCGGGCTTCTCGCGGGCAAGCGCTACACGGCGCATTTTTCCGTGGCGAACGAGCTGCCGGCCATCCTGGCGAAGGAGCGCATCGTCACGGACGGAAAAATCACCACTTCGCGAGGCGTGGGCACCGCGATGGAATTCGGACTGCATCTGGTGGCTCTGCTGACCTCGGCAGGCAAGGCGGCGGAAGTCAGCAAAGCTATTTGTCTTTAAGGCTTTGCGGGAAATCGACATTGCTACGCGCCGGGCCTTGCTGTTGAATATTGTCGGCCCGAAACGGGCCATCGATTGCGAGTGGACGAACTTATTTTGAACCTCGCCGCCTCCGTGGTCGGGAAGCGACGCTGCGAAGCCATCCTTGGTGTCTTACCCCCATGTGCGTAGCCGGCATGGTCTCACCCAGTTTTGAGCCCGCCGCCTGCGAGGACGTCGTGGCGGCCGGTCTGGTGCGCCACCCGCACGATTCGGAGGTTGTGCGCCGTCATGCCGACACCTTTGCTTTCCCCGCCTTCCACTAGCATGGCCTCCGACGACACTCCCGAACTCATCTTGGAGGCCGGCCGCTCCAGCCGCCACTACTGGGCGGACCTCTGGCGTTTCCGCGAGCTGCTGGGCTTTCTTGCGTGGCGCGACATCAAGGTCCGCTACAAGCAAACGACGCTGGGTGTGCTTTGGGCTTTGATCCAGCCTGCGGTCACACTCGTGGTGTTCACCTTCATCTTCGGCAAACTGGCCGGGATGCCCGCCGGCAATGCGCCCTACCCGCTGCTCGTGCTCTGCGGTCTGCTGCCCTGGCAGCTTTTCTCCGCCGCGTTCTCCAACGCCAGCAGCAGCCTGGTGGCGAACACGCACCTCATCTCGAAGGTTTATTTTCCGCGCCTGATCGTGCCCCTCGCCTCAATCGCCGTCGCGCTCATCGATTTCGTTGTCGTGCTGGTGCTGCTCACCAGCCTGTGCCTCTGGTGGCAGTTCGCCCCTGACTGGCGTATTATTTTCCTCCCGGTGTTCATTGTGCTCACGCTGCTCACGGCGATCGGCACCGGACTCTGGCTCACGGCGCTCACCGTGAAATACCGCGATTTCCGCTTTGTCGTCCCTTTCCTCCTGCAGATCGGCCTGTTCCTTTCCCCCGTCGGTTTCAGCTCGACCAACCTGCCCAACTGGCGGCTCGTTTACTCGTTGAACCCGATGGTGGGGGCGATCGACGGCTTCCGCTGGTGCCTGCTGCGCGGCGAACCGGCTGTTCAGCCCGTCAACCTCGCGATCTCCACGGGCATGACCCTTCTGCTGCTCGTTTCCGGCCTCTGGTATTTCCGCCGCACCGAGCGCGGCTTTGCGGATATGATCTGAACTCTTCGATTATTTTTTGCCATGAAAGCCAAGGATCTTGCCGATATCGTCCAGGCATTGAACAGCGCTGAGGCGCGCTACATCATAGTTGGCGGTCTGGCCGTGAACGCCTACGGCTACCTGCGCTACACCAATGACGTTGACCTCGTCCTCCAACTGGAGCGCAGCAACATCTTGCGTGGACTTGAAGCCCTCGCCCGGCTCGGCTACCGGTCCAAGCAGCCGGTGAGCGCCGAGCAGTTTGCCGATGGAACGCTGCGGGAGCAATGGATCACGGAGAAAGGCATGGTGGTCTTCCCCCTTTGGTGCGACACACGAATCGAGACGCCCATCGACATCTTCGTGCGGGAACCGTTCGACTTCGAACAGGAGTGGCGGCGTGTCACGCGCCAGGAAGTGGCGGAAGGTGTGCCCGCCAACTTTGTGAGTTTGCCGGCACTTTTCGAGCTCAAGCGTCAGGCTGGCCGGCCCCAGGATCTGGCTGACATCAGCCAAATCCGTCTCGTGCATGACCTCCCTCCCAAGCATGAGTGAATCCAATCCATTTGTAACCTTCGAGGAGGCCGAACGTGCCGCCTTGGCGATCGGCGCCAATATGACGATGCCCGAACGCGTGCGCTGGTTGGAAGAAGCGGAACTATTCAGCCTCCAACTGCAATCCTCCCGCTGGAAAACTGGTCTGGGGGTGGACCGCCGCTTGCGGCCGCTGATGGAAGCCCGGTATGGGCCGGCGCCGCAACGCGTCGCGGTTGCCGAGGAACAGGCGAAATATTTGTCTGCCAAGCCCCCGCCGCCCCCCACCCCATGAGTCAGCCTGTCATCCGCGTCGAAAACCTCGGCAAGCGCTACTATCTCTCGCACGAGAAGCGGTCGGACACGCTGCGCGATTCGCTCACGCAAAAGTTTCGCGAACTGGGCCGGCGGCTGACCGGGACAGACGGCGCCGGAGCCAACGCGGAGGAATTCTGGGCGCTGCGCGATGTCTCGTTCGAAGTTAGCCAGGGCGATGTCGTCGGCATCATCGGCCGCAACGGCGCCGGCAAGTCCACCCTGCTGAAAATCCTCTCCCGCATCACCGAGCCGACCAGCGGCCGGGCCACCATCCGCGGCCGTGTCGCCAGCCTGCTCGAGGTCGGCACCGGCTTTCACCCCGAACTTAGCGGCCGGGAAAACATCTTTCTCAACGGCGCCATCCTCGGCATGAGCCGCGTGGAAATTCAGCGGAAGTTCGACGAGATCGTCGCCTTTGCCGAGGTGGAGCGCTTCCTCGACACGCAGGTGAAGCACTACTCCAGCGGCATGTATGTGCGGCTGGCCTTTGCCGTCGCCGCGCATCTGGAGCCCGAGATTCTCATTGTGGACGAGGTGCTCGCCGTCGGCGACGCCCAGTTCCAGAAAAAATGCCTGGGCAAGATGCAAGCTGTTGCCAGCCAGGAAGGCCGCACCGTGCTGCTCGTCAGCCACACGCTGCCCGCCGTGCAAAATCTGTGCGGCCGATGCATCTGGTTGTGCAATGGCCAGGTGGCGCGCAGCGGTGAATCCGCGGCGGTCATCGCGGACTACCTGAGCGATGGCAACCGGGCCGGCGGCCAAGGCGGCCAAGTGCTCGAATCAAGCGAAGACTTCAGTATCCTCAGGCTGGAGGCCAATGGATCCAGCGAGCCGACGCTGATCGCCGGCCAGCCGTGCCAGTTCGTGATGCATTATCGGTGCAAGAATCCCGAAAAATTCCCCTATGGCCTCGGGGTCACTCTCACCGTGCGCCTCAACGACGACAAGATCGTCAACCTGTGGAGCGCCTATTCGCCGCAAACGAACATCCAACCCGGGGCGGAGGGTCGCATCGAATGCGTGGTGCCCGCCTGGCCGTTCCGGGAGAACAGGCTGACGGTGGACGTTTACGTACATGCCTGGCACGGGCCGACCGTGGAATGGATCCGCAACATGATCACGGTGCACTCGCAGGACGGTGATTACTACGGGGTGGGCAAGCTCTCTCCGGCCGGCGAGGGCATCCTCTTCCTGCCCCACGACTGGAGCCACACCCCGGGTCCCTCCGCTCCGTGAGGCCGATGAGCCAGATTCTATATCTTCTCTCGGAGAAATTCGCCTACGAAAAGACGATCCATGCCGACGCCGGGCCCGGTTACGCGCAACGGCACAAGTGGCCGACCGCGGCCCTGTCCCGCTTGCCCGACACCGCGCCCTTCGGTCCGACCCTGATCGATAACCGGGTCACGGACGAGGAAATGGCGGAGATCAGCCGGCTCATGCCCGCGCTTGGTCGCCACCCCGTCTACGTCAAGGTCGTGGACCCTTACTGGGAGAACATCCGGCATCCCTATTATCGCTGGCTGCTGAGCCTCACGAAATTGCCGAACGTCTGCTTCATCGGTCCCTATCAGGCGACCGGCCTGACCGCCCTCCTCCGGGAGCTGAGCCGGCCTGACGCTTACCTGCACCTCCCCTACGCCTACGAAAGCGAACGGGAGCTGCCGCTCGACCCGGACGGGAGGGCAAGATTCCTCGCTTTCAGCGGGGCGGTGCATCCCGACTTCTATCCCGAGCGGTCGGCCATGCTGCGCGCGATGCGCCGCCATTGGTGGGCGGCCCGCAAGATCAGCGTGCTGCCGCATCCCGGCTATCCGGACATCGGACAAGTCGCCCGACACACGGTCACCGGCGACAGCTTCCTCGGGTTCCTCGCCGCCCATCTTTTCATGTATCTCGAGCCCAGTCGGGACAGCCTGGAATTCCTGAAGTATTCGGAATGCGCCTACGCCGGTTGTGTGCCGGTCGGCCGGGCTCCCGCGGCGTTCCCGGCCGAATTGCGTGAGTTGGTCTTGCCGCTCGAATCCGGCAGCCTGCGGCGTGACCTCCGCCGGATTGCGGCCATGACGCCGGTGGAATGCCGCGATTCCGCCCGCCTTTATCGCGAGCGCCTGAAACGCGCCCGGGATCCGCATGCCCTGACCGCGGAGCTGACCGCGCATTGGCAAAGGCAAGTAGCACGGCTCGGGAGCGCCCCCTGATGCGGATTGCCTTGGTCAGTCACGAGTATCCTCCCGAAACTGGCGGCGGCGGGATCGGCACCTACCTGGCCCAGGTTACAGTGTTGCTGGCCCGCGCCGGCCACGAAGTGCAGGTCTTCGCCGGGAGCACGGGCTCGTCCTCGCGGGCCCGCCTGCCGGGTGGCGGCCAGCTCCACCGGATCGCGACCGGCCGCGACCAGGAATTCCGCTCCGCGGTGGTGCTTCCCTTTCTTACCGAGCATCGCGCACTGCCCTTTGATGTCATCGAGGGCACGGACTTCGACGCTTCCGCCCTCGAGATCAAACGGGCCCTGCCGGAACTTCCCTACGTGGTGAAACTGCATACGCCGCGCTTCGTCATCGACGAATTGCATGCTCACCCGCCAGCCGGTTGGCCAAGACTGCGCATGACGCTCGGCGCGCTGCGGCGGGGCCAATGGCCGCGCACCGTGCCGATCCGGGAGCAAGCCGCCGCCCAGGCCGAGCTGGCGGCCCTGCGCCTAGCCGACGAGATCGCCGCGCCTTCACAGGCTGTCGCCAATGCAGCCCTGCAGTGGGCCCCGCTCGACCAAGATCGGATTTCCGTCTTCCCATATCCTTACGGGCCTGGACCTGAATTGCTGCAAATTTCCACCGGAGGCACCACCAACCGGATCACCTACCTGGGGCGGCTCGAAGAACGCAAAGGCGTGATTGACCTCGCCGACGCCATTCCCCTCGTGCTCGCCCAAAATCCCCAAGCCCGCTTCCGGTTCGTGGGACGTTCGATGCCCCATGGTCCATCCGGCCAAGACATCCAGACATTCCTGCAGGCGCGCCTCGACCGGAACGCCGCCACCGTGGAGTTCTTGGGCCCGCGTCCGCCCGGTGAAATCCGCGGACTCTTGGCCGAGACCGACATTCTGGCGGCGCCCAGCCACTGGGAAAGCTTCGGCCTCGTCTGCTGCGAGGGTCTGGCCGCAGCCCGCGCCGTCCTTGGCAGTGCGAACGGCGGGATGGCGGAAATCCTCGGCAATGGCCGCTACGGCGTGCTCGTACCGCCCCACCGGCCCGACGCCATCGCTCGCGCCCTGCTTGACCTGCTAGCAGATCCGGCCCGCCGGCAGGCGCTGGGGGAAGCCGGCCGGCGGCATGTGCTTGAGCATTTCACGGCCGACCGGGTCGTCGCGGCCCAGGTTGCCAGCTATCACCGGGCCATCGCGCGCGCGCGGTCACAGAACTGATGTTTCTCCGCACGCTCTACAAACACCTCTTCCGCTGGCGCGTGCTTTCCGGCCCGTTTGCCGGGCTCCCATAATATTTAACCCACGATGCCGGCCAATCCGACCAAACTTCGCGACCCCATTGCTTGTGTTCCGCCCACCGGTTTATCGGCGCTCATCACCGGTGGTGCGGGGTTTATTGGTTCCAACTTGGCTGATCTGCTACTGGCGAAAGGCTGGAGAGTGCGGGTGCTGGACAATCTCAGCAGCGGCAATATCGCAAACCTACCCGCGGGGCATCAGCACTTGGAATTCATCTCCGGCGACATACGCGATGCCACCACGGTGCGAGACGCGTGCGCAGGGATTGACTCAGTCTTCCACCTCGCCGCCCTGGTCTCGGTCATGGAATCCATCAAATCGCCCCAACTGGCGAAGGAGATAAACGTGGATGGAACCCGGAACGTCTTCGCGGGCGCGGCGGCGGCCGGCGTGCGCCGTGTCGTGTTCTCTAGCTCCTGCGCCGTTTACGGCGACGCGCCAGGCGATCCGCAGCACGAGGGTCTGCCTCCGGCGCCAACCTCTCCCTACGCCGCGACCAAACTGGCGGGCGAAACGCTGGCCGCGCAGTTTGGAGCGCGCGGGCTTTCCGTCATCAGCCTGCGCTACTTCAATGTCTATGGTCCGCGGCAAAATCCGGCATCCGACTATGCCGCGGTCGTTCCGCGCTTCCTGGATCTCGCCCTGCGGCGGCAGGCCCCGACCATCTATGGCGACGGGGAGCAGATCCGGGATTTCATCTACGTCGGTGATGTGGCCCGGGCCAATTTGCTCGCCGCTGAATTTACCGGCGAGCCGCCGGCGCCCGCCGTGTTTAACATCGGCACGGGCGCGGCCACGTCGGTGAACACCCTCTGGCAGCAGATCGCGGCGATTACCCGGCCCGTCGCCGCGCCCCGCTATGCCGCTGCCCGCGCCGGCGAAGTGCGCCACTCCCGCGCCGATACGAGCCGGACCCGCACCATCCTCGGCATCACCCCGGTCGCCACGCTCGGTCAGGGCCTGAGCGCCACCGCCGCGGCACTCGGATCCGCCTCCTCCCATTCATGACGAGTTCCCCCGCCCCGCTGATCTCGGTGGTCCTGTGCAGCTACAACCCACGCCGGGATTATTTGCTGGCCACCCTGGACAGCCTCCGCCGACAGGATCTCGACCCCGGTGCATGGGAACTGATTGTGGTCGACAACAACTCCACGCCCGCGCTCCGGAATTTCTGCGACCTTGGCTGGCACCCCGCGTCTCGGATCGTAGTCGAAACCAACCAGGGCCTGGCCCATGCCAGGCGGCGCGGCTATCTCGAGACGAAGGGCGGGTTGATCATCCATTCCGATGACGACAACGTCTTTGCCACCAACTACCTGTCGGCGGCCCGCCGCATCCACCAGGAGCATCCGCAGATCGGCGCGTTTGGCGGCCAGCTGATCCCGCGCTTCGAGGTGCCGCCGCGGAACGAGCTTGAGCGCAGCTTCGGCGAGGAGCGCCGCCTGGAGACCGACCGCTGGTCCAGCATTATCGACGATCCCCGCACCATGCCGTGGGGTGCGGGCATGTGCCTGCGGCGCGCGGTGGTGGAGGCCTACCTCGCGCAGGTGGAACGCGATCCGCGCCGTCTTTTCCTCGGCCGCACCGGCGCCCGTCTGCTCACTGGCGAGGATCTCGACCTGAACTACGTCTCGGTCGAGACGGGTCTTGGCACCGGCCTGTTCAAGGCCCTGGTGCTTGAGCATTTCATCCCCGCCAAGCACATGAGCGAGGAACATCACATCCGCTACAAGGGCGAGGCCAACGGTTATTCCGTCACCGTGCTCCACTATCTGCACTTCGGTCGCACCAGCGCACCGCGTCTTTCCTTGTCCGCACGCCTGCGGCTCTGGCTGCGGCGCCGTTTGCGGACCAGCCGCTACGAGCGCCGGCGGCAAAAGGCCTGGGACCGCGGGGTGCGCCAGGCGATCGCCGATATGCGGGCGTGGGGCTGGTTCAAGACCGATAACTGACTCATTGCTCCATGGCCACCCCGCCCCGTGTCTACTTTTACTGCCGCGACAATCCGCAGGCCTATCAGGACGACGTCGTGGTGCTCGCCACCGGCTTGCTTGAACTCGGCGTTGGGGTGTTCGGCAACTGCAACTACTGGCGCAAATCACCGGCCCCGGACGACTGGCTCGTGCGCCGCGACCCGCGGATCCAGCCGCAGGATTGCGATGTCGTGGTGGTCTCCTATGTCTGGAGCCGGTGGCTCGACGTTGGTTTCAAGGTCCATGAGCGCCCGCTCCCGGAGAATCTCTTTGCGCCCGGCCGGCGCTACCGCACCGCCTACCTGGATCTCGACGACGGCTACGAGACCGCCAGCTGGCGGCCGGAGTTCCGCGCATTCGACGCCGTCTTCCGTGCCAAATACAACCGCCGCTGTTTTCACCCGGAGAACCATCGTCCCTGGGTGCTCGGCCTGAGCACCCGGGTCATCGAGTGCACCGGCGAGGCATTGCCGTGGGCGCAGCGCCGACCAGAAGTCCTCGTGAACTTTGGCGCCAGCCATCCCTATGTCCACGGCGCCCGCGCCAAGGCCGGCCCGCCGTTCCTCGCCGCGGCGCAGACCCTCTTCACCATTAACGACCGGCGCGACGACTTGAGCGCCGCGCCGGCGGACGCCTACGACCGGCTCATGTGGGAGCAAACCCTGCACCGCCACAGCCGCGACTACTACGAGCGCCTCAAGTCGGCGCAGGCGGTGGTCGCCTTCTGCGGCGAGCTGATCCCCCCGGCGCCGTTTTATCCCCGCTTTCTGGCCGGGGGCGGCCGGGCGCGGCTGAGCCGCGCGCTTTTCGAGGCGCTGGCGCTCGTCGATCCGCGTCCAACCCGGCTCATCCAGTGGGACAGCTGGCGCTTCTGGGAGGGCCTCGCCGCCGGCTGCCTCGTCTTCAACCTCGACCTGCCTTGCTACGGGGTCGAGCTGCCCGTGATGCCGCGCAACTTCGAGCACTATGTCGCCGTGCGTCCAAACAACGCCGCGTCCGTGCTCGCCCGGCTGCAGCGCGAACCGGAGCTGGCCGAACGCATCGCCGCGCAAGGCCGCGCCTGGGCACTCGAACATTACTCACCCGTCGCGCTCGCCCGCCGGTTCCTCGCCACGCTCGCCCGATGAGTTCCCTGTCCCATCGTCTCGGGCAACGCTGGCGGATCGCGGCGACCTTCGCAGCCGCCGGCAGCGGCTGGACCGATCGCCTTCGTCTCCGGTGGGCGGGCCTCGCGCGGATGCGCCCCTTTGCCGGTGGAAGCCTCTATGCCAGGATGGGCCGGCTCATCGGCCGGGAGGTAGAACCGCGCCTGCGCGGGGCGGGCGACGCGCACGTCCACCTGGACCTGACGGCGCTGACCGACCTGATGATACTGGAGGAGATTTTTCTCGATGGCATCTATCCGCTCGAGGAGGTGCCGTTCACGCCCGGGCTGGTCGTTGACTGCGGAGCCTGCGCCGGACTGTTCACGCTGCTGGCCCATGGCCGCTTTCCCTCGGCTCAGCTGCATCTGTTCGAGCCCGAGCCTGCCAACCTCGCCCGGCTTCGACGGAACCTGGCGCTCAACCATCTGCCGGCCGTGGTGCACGCCGCCGCCGTCGGCCTGCGCACGGGACGCGCGTCATTTTCCGGCCAGGGTTTCGGGGGACATCTGACCACCGCCGCCACACCGGAGGCAATCGAAGTCGAGGTGGCCGATCTTCCTGCGTTCCTCCGCGCCAATCCCGGGCAGAATCTTCTCCTCAAAATCGACATCGAAGGAGCGGAAGCGGATCTGCTTCCGGGGCTTGCCCCGGTTCTGCCGCCATGCACGGCGCTTTTTCTCGAGACCCACCAGGCGGAGTCCTGCTGGCAGGAATTCATCCAGCCATTGCTGCAGGCCGGGTTCACCCGTCGCGAGATTCGCCGCCGGCCGGGCGAGGCGGCGGGGATCGAGTATGTGGAGCATTTGCTGCTGCGGAACCAATGACGACAACCGGACATCCTCCACCCCGGATCCTGTTTCTCAGCAACGAATCTCCGCACTCGGCCGCGGCCGGCGCCATCGTCCTGCAACGGCTTTTCCAATCCTATCCCGCCGACCGGATGCTCGTGGTTACCAACAACCCGCCGCCCGCCTCCGCCGCGCGGCTCTCCTGCCGCTATGCTGAACTTTCCCTCGCCGTGGACCGGCTCAATCGCACCCGGTTTTCGCACTGGCGTCCGGCCCTGCGGGTGCTCGGCGGCGCTTCGCTCATCTCGCTCGCACGCGTCGACTCGGCCCTCGAAGGTTTCGTGCCCGACCTCGTGGCCACGGTCATGCAGGATTCGTGGTATTACGACCTGGCCGCCCGCTACGCGAATCATCGCAAAATCCCCCTGGTGCTTTTCATTCACGATTATCCGCAGGGATTCGAGCCGGTCTGGCCGTGGTTGCGGGATCGTCAGGCCGCGCGGGACGTCGCCGTTTACCGCCAGGCGGCGCGCCGCTTGTGCGTCAGCCCGGGCATGGCCGCACACTTCCAGCACGAATTCGGGCTGTCCGGTGATGTGCTGCTTCCGCCCCGGTCCGACACCACTCCGCGGCAGTCGCCGGAGCAATGCGCCCAGCTCAGGCAGCCGGGCCGGCTGACCCTCGGGTATGCCGGCGGCTTGCATTACGGTTATGGCAAGCAGTTGCTGCAGATGCTGCCGGTCCTGCGTGCAACCGGCACCATGGTCGAACTGTTCGGCCCCGCGCCTTCGGGTATGCTGGCTTCTCTGCGGGACGCCACCGACGTGCTGCGTTTCAACGGGTATGTCTCTCCGCCCGAGGCGGCGTGGGGCGAACTGCTGAAACGCTGCGACGTCGTGCTCCAGCCTTACCTCAATCCCGCCGGCAAACACGAACTGCAGTATCGCACCCATTTTCCCAGCAAGCTCGGCGATTGCCTCAGCCTGGGCCTGCCCCTGCTGATCACCGGGCCCGCCGACGCCAGCGGTGTGAAATGGTGCCTGCAACACCCGGGCTGCGCCCACGTCGTGACCGAACCCGGCGCGGCCGCCCTCGATGCCGCCCTGCGCCGGCTCGCCGCGGATTCCAGCCACCGCGTCGCGCTCGCCCGGCAGGCGCAGGCCGTGGCGGGGGAGTTTTCCCCCGACGCGCTCGTCCGCCAATGCCACGACGCGCTCCGCTCCGTCGCGCCCGCCACCATTTGAACGCTCCGCCTCCCATGCTGCTGCCTGTCTCCGCCGTCATCCCCACGCTAGATCGGCGCGGACGCTTGCAGCGCACCGTGGCCGGCTTGCTGGCGCAGGACCGGCGTCCGTCAGAAATCATCATCATCGACGCCTCGGACGCTCCGGTCACCGCGGCCGATCTGCCACCGCCATCCGCCGGGGTGCGACTGCTTTGCCAGCCCGCCAGCCAGCGCGGCGCCGCCGCGCAAAGAAATCAAGGGGTGGCGCTGGCCACCCAGCCCCATGTCTTGTTCATGGACGATGACGTTGATCTGCAGCCCGGCTGCATCGCCACACTCTGGTCAGCCCTCCAGTCCAATCCCCGCCTCGGCGCCGCCGGGGCGGTGCTGAGTAACCAGCATTATCATCCGCCCGGCCGCGGGCTCCGGTTCATCTACCGGCTGCTGGGGTGTCCGGCGGATGGTTCGCTGGCGGCGCAATTTTGCGGGCCCGCGCTGAATTTCCTTCCCGCCCCCGACTCGCCCACGGGGGCCGCCGAATGGCTGAACCTCTGCTGCACGCTCTGCCGCGGCGAAGCCCTGCCGCGACCTCCGCTGCTGTCCTTCTTCACCGGCTATTCGCTGCTCGAGGATGCTGCGCTCACGGCGCAGATGCACCGGCGCTGGGACCTCGTCGCCCTGCCCGCGGCCGTGTATCACGACTACCGTCCCGCGGCCTACAAGGACCGGGTCTTTGCCCGCGAACGCATGGAGATGACGAACCGCTGGTTTGTCATGACCAACATCCTGCAGCGCCGGCATCCCGGCTGGGCGCTCCGGTTCGCCTGCTACCAGTTGCTGATGCTGTTGCTCCTGCTCCTGCGCGCTGATCGCTGGGGTCAGTTTCCCGCCGCCGCCGCCGGCAAGATCGCCGGCGCCTGGAAGATAGCGATTCACAGCCGCCGCTGGAAAGGTTATCCGTCCTGACCAACATGTTCCCCCTGCTGCATCGCCTTGCCCTCGGCACCGCTTCACGCCTGCGCAACTGGGGCTACCGGCTGCTCGGGGTGGATTTCCGCGAATATTGCTGGCTGCGCTCCGTCGAAATCCCGCGCCAGTGGCGGAACATCACCCTGCACGGCTGCGCGCTCGACCGCGGGGTCGTGCTGCTGTGCAGCGGTGCCCCGCGGACCGGCAAGATCGAGATCGGGCATGGCGCCTATCTCAACCGCTACACCATCCTCGACGCCCATGAATGCATCAGCGTCGGCCGCGACGTGATGATCGGCCCGCACTGCTACCTCACCGATGCCGACCACGGCACCGCGCCCGGCGCGTCCGTGAAAAGCCAGCCCATGACCTCCCGGCCCGTCGTCATTGAGGACGAGGCCTGGCTCGGCGCGCATGTGACCGTGCTCGCCGGAGTCCGCATCGGCCGGGGTGCCGTCATCGGTGCGGGCAGCGTGGTCACGCACGACGTGCCGGCCGGGGCAATCGCCTTTGGCGCGCCGGCCACGGTGCGCCGCCAGCGCGGCGCCGCGACCCCCTGATTTCCCGCTTTGATCGAAACCACTCCAGCGCGCGTCCTGATCGGCGTCACCACCCGCAACCGTGCGTCCATCCTGCCGAAGGCCGTCGCCTCGGCCCTCGCGCAGGATTACCCGTCGTTCGAGGTTGCCGTGGTGGACGACGCCTCCACTGACGCCACGCCTGACTTGCGCGCCTGTTTTCCCGCAGTGGCCTGGTTGCGCCACGAAACTGCGCAGGGTTACATGGCCAACCGCAACGAGCTGATGCGCCGCGCCGGCTTCGCCTATTACGTGAGCCTCGACGACGATGCCTGGTTTCTCCACCGTGACGAAATCTCGCTCGCCGTGTCGCGCCTGGAAGCGGAGCCCGGCGTCGCCGGCGTGGCCTTTGACATCCTCTCGCCCGATCGTCCTGACGCCCTCGAGCGCAGCGGACCCCGCAGGGTGGCCATGTTCATCGGCTGCGGACATGTGCTGCGCCTGTCCGCCGTGCGCGAGGCCGGATACTACGCTCCCTGCCCCGGCCTGTATGGCTCGGAGGAAAAGGACCTCTGCCTGCGCCTCGCCGACCTCGGCTATGAAATCGAGCTCCTGCCCGGCGTGCACGTCTGGCATGACAAGGCCTGGACCGGCCGCGACTGGTCTCCCCTCCACCGCTCCGGGGTGTGCAACGAGATGATCATGACGCTGCGACGCTGCCCTCTGCCCGACGTGCTGCTGGTGCTGCCGCTGAAGGTGGTCAGCTACCTCTGGTTCTGGTTGAGGAACCCGCGGTTTTTCCCGCCGGGCCTGGCCGGCCTAGCGCTCTTCGCCAGGAATCTTGGCGCAACGTGGCGATCCCGCGCCCCCGTGCGGCGCGGGACCTTCTGGCGTTTCAAACGCGGCGCCCCGCCCGCCCCTGCCCATGGCGCGTGACGGCTGGCTGAACCGCGCCTGGCTGCCGGAATCCCGGCCGATCAGCCCCGCCTTTTCCTCCTGGCTGGACGGGCTGCGCTGGATTGCCGCCGCGCTCGTCTGCAGCGCGCATGTGCGCTCCGCCCTGCTTGCCGACTACGGGGCCCCGGCCGGCCACCAACCGTGGGCGGCCGCCTTCTACTGGGGGCACGGATTCGGCCACCAGGCCGTGATCGTGTTTTTTGTGCTCAGCGGTTTTCTCGTCGGCGGCGAGGTGCTGCGCGGTTTGCGCCAGGCGTCCTTCGACTGGCGCGTTTACGGGATCCGGCGCTTTTCGCGACTCTACCCGGTCTACCTGGCGGCCTTGTTGCTGGGCGCACTTTGGGACAACCTGGGGCTGCACTTCTTCAACGATCGCCTGGTCTACAACAGTGCAGCCAGCCCCTTCCCCATGATTTTTTATCCGGTGGTGGAGCGGCTCACGCCCGGCGTGCTGGAGGGCAACCTGCTGTTCCTGCAAGGGGTCCTGGTGCCAACCTTCGGCTCCAATTCGCCGCTGTGGAGCCTGGCCAACGAGGCCTGGTATTACTTCCTGTTTCCGCTTTTGCTCTGGCCGTTTTTTGCGGCCGGACGCCCGGGTGGCCGGCTGGCCTGTTTCGTCCTGTTTGCGGCGGGCGCCTGGCTGTTGCGCCATCCTGGGCTACTTCAGCCTGTGGCTGCTCGGCGCGACGCTCTGCTGCCTGCCCCGCCGTCTCCCCGTCCCCGCGTGGCTGCCGCCGCTGCTGCTCGCCTCCCTGCTCACCCTGGTGCGCCTGCGCCTGCTGGACGGCTGGTCGGTGTTCCAGCAGGATCTGGTCATTGCCGCGCTCCTTGGCTTGTGGCTCAACCAACTCGAGCATCAGGTCGCGGCAGCGCCCGGCCCAGCCGCGTGGCACCGGCGCCTGGCCGGGTTTTCTTATTCCCTCTACCTGGTGCACTGGCCGCTGGCGCTGCTCCTGAGCGTGGTGCTGGACAAGTTCACGGGGCACGGACATCGCATGGCTTTCAGCGCCGGCGCCGTGCTCCTCTACGGGGCGGTGCTGGCGTTCATCTACGCCTTTGCCTGGCTTGTCGCGCAGGGCACGGAGCGCCACACTGCCTCGATCCGGGGAAAATGCTTGCCGTCACCCTGCGCGGGCCTCCCGTTGCCGCTGCCCCCCGCCGCCTGAAACCATGTCCGTCCTCCTCGCCCATCCCGGCACCCAACACGCGTTCCGCCTGGCCCGCGAACTGGACCAGCGCGGCCTGCTCGGGGAATTCTGGACCGGGCTGGCCCTACGGGATGGCGGGATGGCCGCCAGCCTCGCCACACGGGGCCGGGCCTGGCCGCTTGCCGGCGGCCTGACCAGCCGTGTCGCCCGCGGCATCACGCCCTCCCGACTCCACAATGTCGCGTGGAATGAAATCCGCGCGCTGGTCCGGATGAAAACCACCGCGGACCACCTGGCCGTGATCCACGAGCGCAACCGGGCGTTCCAGGACGCCATCCCCGACGAAAACATTCTCCGGCACAGCGCCATCATCGGATTCGACACGTCGTCTTGGCGGCTGGCCGAACGGGCCGGCCGTCTCGGCCGGCCCTTCCATCTCGACCGGACCATCGCACACCCGGCGGTCTTCACCCGCCTGCAGGACGTGTTGCGCCGCCGCTATCCGGACTGGTTTCCGCCGGCGCAGGCCCGCCCCGACTTTCTCGTGCAAGCCGAGGCCGCGGAACACCGGGACGCCCGGCGCATCCTGGTCGGGAGTTCCTTCGCCCGCGACAGTCTCGTGCAGGAAGGCGTGCCGCGGGAAAAAATCACCGTCAATCCCTACGGTGTTGACTGGTCACTCTTCTCCCCACGGAAGCCGGCACCGGCGCCTGGTTCCGGCCGGCCGCTGCGCTTTGCCTTCGTCGGCTCCCACATCGGGCGCAAGGGACTGCCGGTTTTGCTCGAGGCGTGGCGGGCGCTGGCCCCGCAGCGCGGCGATGCCGAACTGTGGCTGGCCGGGCCCTGTGGACCGCAGGAACAGAAACTGTTGCCCGCGCTGCCCGGCCTGTGCGTCCTGGGCCGGGTGCCGCATGCGGAGATTCCCGGCCTGCTGGCCGAGACGGACATCTTCGTGCTGCCCAGTCTGCAGGAGGGTTTCAGTCTCGCCCTGCTGGAAGCCGTGGCGTCCGGGCTGGCCGTGATCGCCACCCCCAACACCGGTGCCGCCGATGTCCTGGTTGACCCGGTGCTCGGCCGCCTGGTGTCCGCTGGTTCGGTCGACGCCCTCGTGGCGGCACTCCAGCATTACCTCGCCCATCCGCCTGACCGGCAGGCGGTGCGCGCCGCCTGCGTTCCCTTGCAACCGCTCTTTTCGTGGGAAGCCTACGGTGACCGCTGGGCGGCGCTTCTGCGAGAAACCTCCTGACCGTGCTCGCCATCATCACCAGTCATCCGATCCAATATCAGGCTCCGCTCTGGCGCGAGCTGGCCCGCGCGGGGGTGAAGTTCGAGGTCTGGTTTCTGACACGCCATGCGGTCGAGGCCTCCTTCGATCGCGAGTTCGGCCGCACCTTTGCGTGGGATGTCAAGCTGCTGGAGGGATACCCGCACCGGTTTTTGCCCGTCGAGGAGGGCTGGCGACTCGACCGTTTCCTCGGCATAAAACTGCGTGCAGACTGGGCGGATGAATTCCGCCAGCACGGTGTCACCCACGTGTGGGTGGAGGGCTGGCGTTTCGCCGAATTCTGGCGGGCCGTGCAGGCGGCCCGCGCCTGCGGCCTCCAGGTGTGGCTGCGCGGGGAAAGTCACCACCTCGCGCCGGAATCCGGCTGGCGCAGATTTTTGAAACGACAGGCGCTCGGCCGGCTTTTCCGCCGGGTGGATCGGTTCCTCTGCATTGGCTCGGCCAACCGGCGTTTCTACCTGCGCCACGGCATCGCGGAATCACGGCTCAGTTCCGCGCCGTATTGCGTGGACAACGACCGCTTCGCCGCCGCCGCGGAGGAACTCCGTCCGCGCCGGGCGGAGTTGCGTTCGCGCTGGGGCATCGCACCCGGCGCCTACGTCGTGCTTTTTTGCGGCAAGCTCATTCCCAAGAAGCGCCCGCTGGACCTGCTGGCTGCGGCGCGCCCGGGGACTGCATTCACCCGGCGGCCGCTGCATCTCCTGTTCGCGGGCGATGGTGAGCTGGCCCCGGCGCTCCGCGAGGCCCTGGCCGCCCCCGGCGCTCCCCCGGGCACCATCACGGGCTTTCTCAACCAGACGGAAATCCCGGATGCCTTTGCCGCGGCCGACTGCCTCGTGCTGCCGAGCGATTACGGTGAAACCTGGGGGCTGGTGGTGAACGAGGCGCTCGCCAGCGGCCTGCCGGCTATCACGAGCGATCGCTGCGGCTGCGCCGAGGGCCTCGCCTTGCCGCAGGGCCCCGCCCATGTCTATGCCTGCGGCGATGTGGCGGGACTGGCTCAGGCCCTGCAACAGGTGGCCGATCGTCCGCCCGCGCCTGAGATGTTGCGGTTAATTGTGGATGCCCATGCTCCCCGGCGCACCGTAGAGACCGTGCAGCAGCTCATAGGTGCGGCGGCCAACACTTGAATCCCATATGGTGAATCCAACCTCAGCAACCAATGCTCCCGTGCATGTGCGGCAGCTGGGCGCTCTGGGCTATGCCGTATTGATCGTCGCCTCGCTCTGGTTCTGGCACCAGTTGCAATGGAAAGATCCACTCCTCATGGCGGCGAACATCGGCATGCTGGTGCTGGGCGTCTGGCCCATGCTGCGCTGGCTGAAGCGCCATGACGCCACCTATCCCATCATGGAGTTCCTGCTTCTGGCCACGGTGCCGTTTTATGCGCTCCCGGTTCTGACCGGCCACGAGGATCTCGCTCTCTACCCGGAATCAATCCTGCTGCAGGCCTCCTTGGTGGTGCTCGCTTTTCAAGCAGCCTGCATCGCCGGCAGTGCGCTTGCCACCCGGCGCCAACCGCCCCGGCATTACCAAGGTGAGTGGTGGCGCAACGAAATATTGCCGGAAACGCGCATGCACTTCACCGCCTACACGGCTGGGGCCACCACCCTCTGGCTGCTCCTCACGAGTTTCACCGACTGGTTCCCCACCGACTGGATCGGCACGCTTCGCGCGGTTTTCTTCGGGATCGGCATCATCAGCGTTTTCATTCAAGCCCGATTGTGGGGCGGCGGCCATCTTAGCCGGGCTTACAAGTTGCTGTTCTGGATAAATGTGCTGTCCCAAGTGACTTTGATGTTGGTCTCGCTGCTGCTCATCAATGGTATTGGCCTGTTGCTCACGGCTTTTGTGGGATACTTCTCTTCTGCACGCCGGGTTCCCTGGCTGCCCGTTTTGCTCCTGCTGCCCATCATCGCCGTGCTGCACAATGGGAAAAGCCAGATGCGCCAGATTTACTGGTCCTACGGGCAGACCCGGATGGGGTTCTCCGATTTACCGGCCTATTTTTCTCAATGGGTGGATTTCGGTCTTTCCGCCGATAAGCAGGGGAAGGAAACTGAATCCACTACTCTGACCTACGGATTGATGCGCCGTGCTTCCCTTTTCCAGATTGTCTGCATCGCGGTCGACACCATGCCGGGGCGGAGCCCGTTCCTGCATGGCTCTTCCTACGAAATCCTGCTGCCCCAACTCGTCCCCCGCTTTCTCTGGCCGGGAAAACCCAGCCCCCACGAGAGTGTCAAGCTGCTCTCAGTGCAACTGGGCATTCTCACCGAAGAGGAGACCGAAACAACCAGCATCGGCTTCGGCATGCTGACCGAGGCCTATGCCAACTTTGGTTACCTCTGCGTCATTGTTCTTGGCGGGATCTTTGGCTACCTCTTCCGGCGACTGGCGGACGGAACCGTGGACTGTGCCACCCTTTCGATGGCAGGACTGCTCCGCATTCTTTGCCTGGTATGGTGCTTGAATGCCGAGACCACGCTCGCCGTCTGGTTTTCGTCACTTTATCAAGCCTGCCTTGCCATCGGCGTTCCCCTGCTGCTCACGAGGTCCTTCTTAAAGGACTGAGCGGGAAACCAGCCGTCCATGCGCATCACCATCGTCAACGGTTTCTTCCTGCCCGTGCCGCCCGTCAGCGGCGGCTCAACGGAAAAATCCTGGTATAACCTTGCGCGCGAGTTCGCCGCCCGCGGACATGACGTCACGATGATTTCGCGTCGCTGGCGCAGTTTTCCGAATGAGGAAACCAGCGAGGGCATCCGCCACCTGCGGCTGCCGGGCTGGGATCACCAGAGCCAGTTGCTCCGCAACCTGCTGCTGGATTTCTGGTGGAGCTGGCGCGTTTTCTTCGCCCTGCCCGAGGCTGACATCGTCGTGGTCAACGCCGTCGCCCTGCCCATGTGGCTGGGCTGGCTCCGCCCGCGGGCGGGCAAGATCGTGATCATGACCGGCCGGATGCCCAAGGGCCAGTATCGCCGCTACCGCCGGATCGCCCGCGTGCTGGCCGCGAGCAGTTTTGTGCGCGACAAGGTGCTGGAGGAAAATCCCGCACTGGCGCCGGTCACGCGTGTCTGCGGCTACCCCATCGACTGGCGACTGCTGAACCATGAATCCGACACGGCCCCGCCTTACCTGCGGGAGATAAGGTCAGACGAGACGACCCTCGGCTTTGTCGGGCGCATCCACGAGGAAAAGGGACTCATGCTGCTGGCCGATGCCGCCAGGATCATCGAGCAAACCCCCGGCCTGCCGCCCTGGCGCCTGCTGCTTTGCGGCCCGTCGGACATCTCGCACGGCGGCTCCGGCGCGAGCTTCCGGGGGCGCCTGCTGCACCGGCTGTCGCAGGCGATGCACAGCAGCCGGTTCAACCTGCTCGATCCCCAGTTCAACGAGCGCACCCTGGCCGGCGTCTACCGGCGCATCAATATTTTCTGCTACCCGAGCCTGGCGGAAAAGGGCGAGACCTTCGGAGTCGCCGTCGCCGAAGCCATGGCCGCCGGCGCGGTGCCGGTCGTCTCGCGGCTCGATTGCTTCGCCGACTTTGTGCACGACGGGCGGAACGGCCTCGTCTTCGACCACACCGCCCCCGATGCCGCGGCGCAACTGGCCGGGGCGCTGGTGCGCCTGCTGCGGGATCCGGAACTGCACCGCCGGCTCTCCGCCGCGGCCCGGCAGGATGCGCGCGCCTACGATTATCCTGTCTACGCCGAGTCCCTGCTGGCGGACTTCGCGCAGTTGACCGCCTCCCCAAAGCCCGCATCCTCCTCGCCGTGAACGACGAAGCTCCCTACCTCGGGCAAAATTGCGTCACGCCCTACCCCCGGGCGGAGGTATTGCGCCGCTGGCTCTGGCTCTTCGTGCAGTCCACGCTATTCCGCTGGAGCCCGCGCCCGCTCCACGGCTTCCGCGCCGCGCTGCTCCGGGTCTTCGGCGCGGACATCGCCCGGCCGGTGGTGGTCTTCCCCACGGCGAAAATCATGTTCCCCTGGAAACTCTCGCTCGCCCCGCGCAGCATGGTCGGGCCGCACGTCAACCTCTACAACCTCGCCCCCGTCCGCCTCGAATACGGCGCCAACCTCAGCCAGCACTGCCACCTCTGCGCCGGCACGCACGACTTCACGCGCTGGGACATGCCGCTGGTCACCCGACCCATTGTCATCGGGCGCAACGCCTGGCTCGGCGCCGAGGTGTTTGTCGGACCCGGCGTCACGGTTGGTGAGCTCTGCGTCGTCGGCGCGCGTTCCGTCGTGATGAAGGATCTGCCGCCGCGCAAGATTTGCGCCGGCACACCCTGCCGGCCGTTGAAGGACCGGCCCGAGCCCAGTCGATGACCACCGGACTACTGCTCACAGGACCACGGAACCGGGAGGAGTCCCGTCGTCTGTAGTCCCGTCGTCTTTCCCATGCACGTTTGCCATATCGTGCCGAGCCTCGAGGACCGCCACGGCGGTCCGTCCAAGTCGGTGCGGGCCCTGGCCAATCATCTGGCCCGCCTCGGTGAATCGGTCGAGTTGCTCGCCACCGCGGAGGCCGGCCAGCGTGTCACGCTCACGGGCGCCGACACCGCGACGATCCGCACCTTTCCCCGCGTCACTCCGCGCTGGCTCTCGCGCTCGCCGGAACTCCGGCGCTACCTGGCCGGCGCGAATTTTGACTGCGTGCACCATCACTCCCTGTGGTTGCTGCCGCTGCGCTATGCCCACGAAGCCGCGCGCCGCCGCCACGTGCCGCTGGTGATTTCCCCGCGCGGGATGATGAGCGGCTGGGCTTACGCGCACCGCCGCTGGCGCAAGTCCCTGGCGGAGCACTTCGTCCACCCCGGCGCATTTTCCGACGCCGCCGGCTGGCATGCCACCAGCCCGCAGGAGGCGGACGACATCCGTGCGCTAGGCTTCAAGCAGCCCGTCTGCGTCTCACCCAACGGCGTGGCGCTGCCCGCCGACACCGAGCTGGCTGCCGCCCGCGCCATCTGGCATGGGCTCTGTCCCGCGACCAAGGCGCGGCCTGTGGCGCTCTTCTACTCGCGCTTTCATCACAAGAAGCGGCTGCGCGAGCTCATCGACCTGTGGCTCGCCACCCCGCGTGGCGACTGGCTGCTGCTCATCGCGGGCTTGGCCGAGGATTACACCGTGGCGGAGATCAACTCCTGGATCGCCGCCGCCGGGGCGGCGGAACGCATCGCGGTCTTCGACGGCACGGACCGGCCGCCGCCCTATGCCGTGGCCTCGCTGTTCGTGCTGCCGTCGCACTCGGAAAACTTCGGTCTCGTCATCGCCGAGGCGCTCGCCGCCAGCGTGCCGGCCCTCGTGACCGACACGACGCCCTGGTCCGGACTGGCCGGGCAGGAATGCGGCTGGTGTGTGCCGTGGGAAAAATTCGGCGCGACGCTCGCCACGGCGCTGGCCGCGAAGCCCCGGGAACGGGAGGCGATGGGCCGGCGCGGACGTGACTGGGTTGCACGGGAATTTTCCTGGGAACGGGTGGCCCGGCTGCTCGGCGAGTTTTACCACCACTTGTGCGATGAGCGAACCTGAGCCCAATTCCTCCGCCCCCCGGCGCCGGCGCGGCACCGGCACGATTGAAAAACTTGTGCTGGTGCATTTCAGCACCCTGCTCGTGTTCACCACGTGGGCTTTCGGCGGCCAGGCGCCGTGGGTCCGGCAGGTCATCGCGTATTGGGGCGCGGTGGGCGTGCTGCTTTTCATCATTGCCTGCTGGACCCACGACCGTTTGACCGGCGGGCGCTCCTGGCGGGCGTTGCGCTGGCTTTGGCCGCTGTGGCTCTACGACCTGATGGTCGGGGCGAGCTGCTTCAATCCCAGCTTCAAGGAAATGCTCCTGGCCGGCGAGCCATCCCTCGTCATGGGCGACCCCAATCCCTGGCTGCCCAGCGCAGCCCGCCCGCTGCTGGCCGCGAAGGAGCTGTGGCAGTTCAACGTCATCGTCCTTTCCACCTTCAACCTCTTCCTGGTGCTGCATCGCCGCCGGCTGGTCCGCGCCGTGCTCTTTGTGATCGGCATCAATGCCGTCCTCCTCGCCATCTTCGGCACCTTCCAGAAATTGAGCCGGGCCGACGGCCTGTGGTTCGGGCTCGTGCATTCACCCAACGCCCGGTTCTTCTCCACCTTCATCTATCACAACCACTGGGGCGCGTTCACGCTCATGAACACCGCGGTGTGCCTCGGGCTGCTCTTTCACTTCCTGCGGCGCGGCGGGGGCGGACGCGACATCTGGCACTCGCCTGTTCTGCTCGGCGCGGTCGGCACCCTCCTGCTCGCTGCCTCAGTGCCGCTGAGCGCCTCGCGGTCCAGCACCGTGCTGGTCAGCCTGCTGCTGTTCGGCGCGCTCACACATTTTCTGGTCCGGCTTGTCCGCCGCCGTCGCGAAAGGCATGAGTCCGCCCTGGCGCCGGTCGCCGGCATCATCCTGGCCGCGGTGCTGTCGGTGGCGGCCGTGGCCTACCTCGGCCGCGATGTCATCGCCCAGCGCGCCCGGCTGACCTCCGAGCAGCTGGCTCACATTGCCCGGGAGGACACGCTCAACTCGCGCCTCATGCTCTATCGCGACACCTGGCGCATGGCCGCCGCGAAGCCCTGGTTTGGCTGGGGTCTCGAGAGCTATGCGCATGTCTTCCGCATCTTCAACACCCAGCGGGCCGCCGAGCTGTGGGTATGGATTCCCTTTTACGCCGAGGCCCACAACGACTGGCTGCAGTCGCTGGCGGAAGCGGGCTTCGTCGGCACCGGCTTGCTCGCCTTGCTTGTTCTGGTGCCGCTGCTCTCGGTCCCCTGGCGCCGCGTCGCATCGGTCCTGCCGCGCTATCTGCTGGCCGGCTGCGCGCTCGTCCTGCTTTACGCGTGGGTCGAATTCCCCTTTGCCAACCCCGCCGTGATGCTCACATTCTGCGCGACCTTTTACTGCGCCGTCCGCTACGCGATCCTCGACCTGCAGGCGCAGCAGGCGGAACCATCCTGACCATGCCCGACCTCGCGCCCATTTCCGTCCTCATCCCCGTGAAAAACGAGGCGGCCAACCTGGCGGCCTGCCTCGCCTCGGTCGCATGGTGCGACGACCTCGTGGTGGTGGACTCGGGCAGCACCGACGGCACCCGCGAGATCGCGCAAAAAGCCGGCGCCCGCGTGGTCGATTTCAAATGGGACGGCCGTTTCCCGAAAAAGAAAAACTGGGCTCTCGGTTCCGTGCCGTGGAAAAACGAGTGGGTGTTCATCATCGACGCGGACGAACGCGCTGCGCCGGAGCTTGCCGCCGCCATGCGCGCCGCGCTCAGCCAGAGCCAATACCAGGGTTATTATGTGAACCGCCGCTTCTGGTTCCTCGACGGCTGGCTCAACCACTGTGGTTACCACCCCAGTTGGAACCTCCGCTTCTTCCGCCACGTCCTCGGTCGCTATGAAACGCCCGCCGACACCGCCGGCACCGGCTCGGGCGACAACGAGGTGCACGAACACGTGGAGCTCAACGGCTCCGCGGGCTATCTGACCGGCGAGATGGAGCACTATGCTTTCCCCGACATCGCCACCTGGGTGGAGAAGCACAACCGCTACAGTAATTGGGAGGCCCGCCTGCAGCTGGAGGGACCGTCCAATCACGACACCGCGCTCGATCCCGGACTGGCACGCAAGCGCCGGTTGCGCCGCCTCGCCTGGTCGCTGCCCTTCCGTCCAACCCTACGCTTCCTCTACCATTACGTCTGGCGCGCGGGTTTTCTCGACGGCTACCGGGGCTTTGTCTTTTGCCGGCTGATGGCCTGGTATGAATTCATGTGCGCGGCCAAGGCCCGCGAGCTTCGGCGCGCTCGCAATCGCTGACGTCTTGATCACCTCAACGCCACTACGACGCAGCGAAGGCATTGTCCTGTATTCTATGCGCAGTGTCGTCGTGCCGTCGTGGTTGATGATTGTCTCTCCGTGAACCATCCGCGCGTCATTTTCGTCAACCGGGTCTACTGGCCCTCGCCGGCCGCCACGGCGCAGTTGCTTACCGACCTGCTACGGACGCTTCAACCGCCGCGCCCGGCGGATCCTCGCGGAACTGGTCCGGCCGGGTGATGTTGTCGTACCGATGACCGACCCGCCGATGCTCGGCGCCGCGGTGACCGGCACCGTGATTGAGCGGGGCGCGCAAGTCGTCCACTGGATCCAGGATATCTATCCGGAGATTGTCACCGTGCACGTCGGCGCGCTCGCCGCGCTGCCGCTCTGGCCCTTGCGGCGCAAGCGCGATGCCGCGTGGCGCTCCGCCCGTTGCTGCGTGGCGCTGGGCGAGGACATGGTGCAGGCCGTCGCAGCGCACGGTATGCCGGCCGGCCAGGTCGAGATCGTGCCCAATTGGGCGCCGCGTGAATTGCAAACGGAGCCTTCAGCCGGTGATGTGACCGCCCGGCGCGCCGCCTGGGGCCTGACCGGCAAATATATCGTCGCTTACTCCGGCAACCTGGGCCGCGTGCACGAATTCGCCGCCGTGCTCGACGCCGCTGAGCAACTGCGATCCCGTCCGGAGATTGTTTTCTTGTTCATCGGCGCCGGCGCGCGGTTCGCCGAGGTCCGCGCCGCCGCCCGGGCGCGCCGGCTGGACAACATCCGGCTGTTGCCGCCGGAGCCGCGTCCGCAGCTGGCCGCCGTCCTGGCCGCCGCCGATGCGCAACTAGTGACCTTGAAGCCGGACTTCGCGCGGCTGGTGTATCCGAGCAAGCTGGCGGGCGCGCTGGCCGCCGGACGACCCGTGCTGTTTGTCGGTCCGCCCGACGGCGAGATCGCCCGGCTGCTGGTGAAAGAGCAGTGTGGCGCCGCCTTCGGCCCGGCCGACGGCACCCGGCTGGCAGAAACAGTAGCGGCGTGGCAGGTCGCGCCGGCACGGGGCGCGCTGCTGGGCCGGGCCGCCCGGGCGGCCTACGAAAAACACTTCACGTTTGCGGCGGCGCTGGCGCGTTGGGAGGAGATTCTGCGCCGGGCCGGCGGCTAAGTTCGGTTTGCGTTGGGCGGAAGCGCCCGTGTAAATCAAATGGCCATGACCCAGGGAAGAACCGCCACCATTATCCTCGTGCTGCTTGACGTCCTTGCCGTCATCCTGGCGTTCAACTTTGTCGCGCGGGCCTGGGGTGTGCTGCATTGGCGCGGATTCATCCTGGCGCCGCTGACCCTGCCGGTGCTCATGCACTTCCTCGCGGTCTACCTGATCGACGGCTATAATCCGCGCACCGACATGATGTCGGTCACCTACACCAGTCTGCACAGCATTGCGCTGATGTTCGTGCTGCTGTTCACCCTGTTGCTCACCTATGCTTTCATCCCGGCCGGTTATCCGTTGCAGGTCAGCCGCCTGGTCATCACCGGCTCGTGCGTGCTGCTGGTCCCGATCACTCTCAGCTACCGGCGGTTCGTCTACCAACGCCAGCAGGCGCGGAAACAGCAGCGGTATTTCATGTTTCTCGGCAGCCCGGAAAGCTGTGTCGCCTTCAAGGAGGAGTGCCGCAAGACAGGCATGACGCAGTCCGTGCTTTATGCGACGCATGCCACCTTCGCCCGCGGCTTCACGCAACCCGGCCCGGCCACCTCCGCGCCACCCTACGGGGATGTGGCGCACTACCTTGAAGAATATGAGGGCAATCTCGACGCCATCATCCTGCGTGAATCCAGCCAGGAATTGCCCGCCGCCGTGGCCCAAAAACTCATGGAGCTGCATTTTTCCGGCGTGCCCACTTACACACTGGAGCTTTTTCACGAGGTTTACTGGCGGAAAATCCCGCTCTACCGGTTGAACCAGACCTGGCTTTTCCAGGAGGGGTTCCAGATCGCCCGCGAACCCGTCTTCGAGCGCCTCAAACGCCTGAGCGACATCGTGCTCGCCGCGCTCGGACTGCTTCTCGCGCTGCCGCTTTTCCCGTTGGTGGCTGCCGCCATCTGGCTCGGGGACCGTGGGCCGGTTTTCTTCCAACAGCCCCGGGTCGGGAGGAACCGCGTCCTGTTCGACATCGTCAAGCTCCGCACCATGCGCGTGAGCACCGGAGTGGGCGACGCCTACACCCGGACCGGAGACAACCGCATCACCCCCATCGGCCGGTTCCTTCGCGCCACCCGGCTCGACGAGGTGCCGCAACTGTGGAACGTGCTCTGCGGCGACATGAGTCTCATCGGCCCGCGCGCCGAATGGGTGCGGCTGGTCGAGGAGTATGAAAAACAAATCCCGTGCTACCATTTCCGCCACCTCGTCAAGCCCGGCATCACCGGCTGGGCGCAGGTGAACTATCCCTATGGCGCCAACCTGGAGGACACGCTCCGCAAGCTGGAATACGACCTCTACTACATCCGGTACTTCTCGTTCATCCTCGATGCCTCGATCGTGCTGAAGACAATTCACATCATGCTGTTCGGCAAGGGGCGGTGATTACGTCCCATGGGTTGTCATCCTGAGCGAAGCGAAGGATCCAGAATGATTTTTGCCGCAACCTCGCTGCTGGATTCTTCGCTCCGCTCGAATGACCTGAATAATATTCGTTTCTGTGTATTCTGTGTGTTCCGTGGTTAAAACCTGAATGAAAACCTACGACTTCATCTGCCTCGGTGGCGGCAGCGCCGGCTTCAACGCCGCCCGCATCGCCGCGGGCCTTGGTAAGAAGGTCGCCGTCATTGACGGCGCGAAACAGCTCGGCGGACTTTGCATCCTGCGCGGCTGCATGCCGTCCAAGACCCTGCTCTACGCCGGCGAGATCCTGCATCATGCGCAGCATGCGGACAGATTCGGCCTGCGGGTCACCGGCGCCCGCGCCGACATGAAGGCGGTGCACGCCCGCAAGAAACGCATCATCGGCGATTTCGCCCGCCACCGCGTGGAGGCGCTCACCGGCGGCAGGTTCGACCTCTACCGGGCCTGCGCGTGGTTCACCGACCCGCACACCTTGCAGCTCTCCGACGGCCGCAAGTTGCGCGGCCGGCACTTCCTCCTCGGCACCGGCTCGAAGGTCAGCGTGCCGCCCGTGCCAGGCCTCAAGGGGCTCAAGTGCTGGACGAGCGACGACGTGCTCGATCTCGACTTCGTGCCCAAGAGCGTGCTCGTGCTCGGCGGCGGCATCGTCGCCTGCGAACTGGCGCAATACCTCAACCGCATCGGCGCCAAGGTGACCCTGATCCAGCGCAGCCCGAACATCCTGCGCGACCATTCCGAGGAGGCCTCCTGCGTGGTGCAAAAGGCCTTCGTGGACGAGGGCATCGAGCTCTTCACCGACACGAAGCTTCAGTCCGCCGCTTCCGACCGGCACGGATTCACGGTGAAGTTCCTCAACAACGGCCGCCTCGTCACCCGCCGGGCGGCGCATCTCTTCAACGCGCTCGGCCGCGACCCCAACACCGCCGGGCTTGGCCTCGCCGCCGCCGGGGTGAAGACGCGGCCCAATGGACAGATCATCATCAACCGCTGGCAGCAGACCAGCGCGCCGCACATCTACGCCGCGGGCGACTGCTCCGGCCCGGCCGATATCGTGCACATCGCCATCGAGCAGGGCATCCTGGCCGCCCGCCACGCCGCCAAGGTCAAGGGTCTCAAGCCCGTTGATCACTCGCTCCTGCTCAATGTGGTCTTCACTGATCCCCAGCTGGCGACCATCGGCGCGCTGGAGCGCGATCTCGACGAGCAGGGCGTGAACATCCACTGTTTCTCCGGGCCGCTGGCGATGCGCGCCACCGTGCGCGACCTGCTTCGGGCCCCGTGGTATCACCCCACCCTCGCCGAGATCATCACCTATCCCCTCGAGGATATCGCGGCGCAGCTCGACTGATACCGGTCAATTAAGCGGAAACCGAGCTCATTCCCCGGGCGGTCAGGGCTGAGGTTGCCCTTGATTGAGGCAGATGACCGGATAGCTTGCAGGTGACTCCATGAACCTTGCCCTGCGAAGCCTGCGCCTTTTACTTGGACTCCAGATTTTACTGCCGACCCTCGGCTTTGGGGCGCTGAGTTGGGACAGCCAGAAGATCCAGCTTACGGCAAAAACGGGCGAAAAGCAGGCCAGCGGGGTCTTTCACTTCACCAATGCGGGGAGCGCCACGATCACGATAACCTCCGTCGTACCCAGTTGCGGCTGCACCACGGCGGAGCTGGCCAGGCGGACCTACGCCCCTGGGGAAACGGGTGAAATCAAAGCGACCATTACCATGGGTGATATGATGGGGGTGCAGGAAAAAACCATCACCGTAACCACCGATGAAGCAGCGGGCAAACCGGTGCCGTTGATCCTGCGTGTCACCATTCCGGAGCTTTTCACGTGCACACCCCAAACGCTCCTGTGGCGCATTGGCGATAAACTTGAGGAGAAATCCGCCCTGATCTCCGCGACCGAAGCCCAACGGATCGCCGCCATCGAAGTCAAAGCCGTCGTGTCCGGGGAAGTTTCCGCGCACGTCGAGCCGGTTGAGGCCGGGACCAAGTTCCGGTTGCTCGTGCGACCGGCATCCACGTCCAAAATCATGACTGCCGGGATATCCTGCATCGTCAGGTTTGCGGATGGCATGACCCTGCCTTTCACGGTCAATGCCCTCGTGAGATGACCTGATGGCTGCGCCGTCATCCAGGCAATCCTTGCGCGACTGTGCCCTGCTTCTGCTGATCGCCGCAGCGCCCGCCCTGCTCACTTTCTGGCTGCACCCCAAGCGTCCAGTCTGGAGCTGGACCAAGCCGGCCGTCGAACAGGTGGACCTGGCGGAGATTACCCGCTGGAAGACGCCGGTGCTCTGGGTTGATGCCCGCGAGGTCAGCGCCTTCGCGAAGCAACACATCCCAGACGCGATCCCGCTGAATGAAACCGAATGGAACCGCCTTTTGCCCGGCTTCCTCGAAGCATGGCAGCCGGCGTCCAAGATTGTCGTCTATTGTAACACCCGGGAATGCGACGCCAGCCAGGCCGTGGCGCTCCGGTTGAAGCGTGAGATGAACTTGTCCAATGTCTTTGTGCTGAGAGGAGGCTGGGCTGCATGGCAACAAGCACACCCATGAAAACCACCGGCGAATCGCTCTGCCGGCTGCTGCTCGGCGGGACGTTCGCCTATGCCGCCGCGAGCAAGCTGCTCGATCCGTCGGCCTTCGCCACGGACATCGGGCATTACCGCCTGCTGCCCTATCCGTTGACCATACTTTTAGCTGTTTACCTGCCCTGGCTCGAACTGCTCTGTGCCGCTGCGGTTTTAATTCGCCGCCTTGAACGCGGCGCGCTGGTCCTGCTGCTCGGCCTGTGCACGCTGTTCAGTGTCGCGCTGGCTTCGGCCTGGTGGCGCGGCCTGGATATCAACTGCGGCTGCTTCGGGGCCGGTGCCCCGGGTAACCTGTCACTGGCTTTCGTCCGTAGCCTCTGCCTCGGCGGCCTAGGTCTTTATTTGCTGCGCTTGACCGGGCGCAAGCCGGCGGAAAGCGGAGCTTGCATCCAAAAACATGGGGCCATTCAGTAACACCTGACATAGCCAGACTGAGTCGCGCGGCTTAGCGGGTTCGTTGCGGACGCCGTCCCTTGAATGCGGATGGCGCGAGCAGGGTTGCCCAGTGACAGCTGATCGAGGGGTGGGACGTTTGGTTGCCGCGTTCGGATGGTAAGTTGCAAGCCCAACAGCCTCTGCAACGAGAAGCTCTTCTGCGCGCCATTTTTTGTAGCGTTGGCATGCCTGGCATTCTCTTCGCTATTGGATGCCGCTTTCTAGTTACCTCTTGCCGCGTAAAAGGAATACATCCCGCGTTGCTCCCTGACATCATCGGACATCTCCGTGCAGCGGTTGCAACTCCGCTTCGCTCCCGGCCAAGCCTGTGGCTTGATCATTTCCGTACGGCCGCACTCCATCGGAGGCCGGCAGCACTTTGCCTGCTCTTCAATGTCTTCGGCGCTTATTTTCTCTTTGCCGGGGCGCACCAATTAGCCAGACACTAGAGCCATGTCCGACTACCAAGCTCCTGAATTTCTCGTTGAACTGCTCAAGGCCAAGTCGCCCTCGGGCGCCGAGGCCCAGGCCCAGGCCGTCTACGACCGCCACGTCAAGCCGCACGCCGACGCCTACGCCAACGACGCGCTCGGCTGCCGGCTCGCCACGCTCAACCCCAAGGGCGGCCCCACCCTGATGTTCGCCGGCCACATGGACGAACTCGGCCTCATGATCATCTTCATCAACAAGGACGGCTTTCTCTACTTTGACACCATCGGCGGTCACGACCTGAGCATCATCTCCGGCCGGCGCGTCATCATCCAGACCGCCCACGGCCCCGTCAAGGGCGTGACCGGCAAGCGCGCCATCCACCTGATGGACGAGGAAGACCGCAAGAAGGTGCCGAAGAAGCACGAGATCTGGATCGACATCGGCGCGAAGACCAAGGCCGAGGCCCTGCAGCGCGTCGCCATCGGCAACGTGGCCACCTATGACCACGAATTCGAACTGATCACGGGCAGCATCGGCACGGCCCGCGCCTTCGACAACAAGGTCGGCGCCTACATCGTGGGCGAGGCGCTCATCCGGCTCGCCAAGGAGAAGACCAGATTGAACGCCAAGGTCGTCGCCGTCGCCACCACCCAGGAGGAGATCGGTGTG